>Ga0066679_10000142_pt1 | contig 19142 bp, 17 predicted proteins | sample GraSoiAngelo_128_FD_62298 | JGI IMG/M metagenome (GOLD analysis project Ga0066679, IMG submission 62298) | Grasslands soil microbial communities from the Angelo Coastal Reserve, California, USA - 14_0927_12_20cm | ecosystem: Environmental > Terrestrial > Soil > Grasslands | place: USA... | reverse complement strand
GCGAACCTTGCTTCAGCGGTCGAGCAGGTCGAACGCGACATGATTCAGGCGGCGCTCGATCGAGCGGCCGGCAACATCTCCGAAACGGCGCGCGCGCTTGGCCTGACGCGGCGCGGGCTCTACCTTAAATTGCGGCGTCTTGGCTTCGACACACGAGCTGAAGTGGACACGCGCTGAACGCGCCTGAGCGGGCACAATACCAATCTCGGTCCATCGACCATGGATACTGAATAGTCAGTTCACACCCCAACTGAATACCAAGTATTCAGTTTGCACGGAAATTCAATTCTGTTAGTTACGTTCTCAACAGGCTGATTACACATCAGTTAGTGCACGTCACCCATCCAGGTCCTGCACGATATTTCACCCAGGCCCAGCCCTTGATATAGACCTGGCATCGACTTTCACCTTTTGGGGGATGCGTGAGACAGCCTTGGACCAATCAGCCGGCACGGACCAACGACAACAAACGCGCGGTCGAGCGTAAATCGGTCACGCTTCCAGCGCGTCTGACGTGGAAGGATCAGCGAGGCGCGACCCGTTTCGCCTCCGTGATCGCCCGCAACGTCAGTCAGTTCGGCGTGTACGTGGAATGTCGGTCGCCCGTCTCGATCCCGCTCTTCCGCCTCGTTCAATTCCAGCTCGAACGCGACGTTCGCGAGTCCGACGCGCTTCCGGGTTCTCTTCAGCAAGGTCGCGTGCTGTCGGCCGTCTATCGCGTGTCGCCGCCTTCGCCATCCAAGCCGCAGGGTCTCGCCCTTCGGCTGATGGTCGATCCGAAGCGCAAGCTCACGGACGTTTCCGCCAATAGCGCGCAAGTCCTCGCCAGTTGAGATCGAATCGTCCGGCGACTTCGTACGCGTGAGCCTGCGGCTCGCTCATGCGGCGCCGGAGCTCTTTGCGGATCTCCTCGGCGAACCACGCTTCACGATCCTCGTCGGTTCCCTCTCGCGCTAACGACTCCATCGCAAGCCGGCTCGTGAGCTCGAGGTGATCTGTCAGCTCGCTGAGATGAGCCGCGACCGGCCGATGCGGTCCGAAGTGCGTGACGAACAAGGTGTCCGGTCCCCACACGGCAATCCGCGCAAGGCTTGCGCGCCACAGCTCGAGATCGATATCGGGCGGCGGCGTCGGCGGCACGTTGAAACCGCCAGGCGTCAGCCGCACGCCGGCGGTGTCGCCGACGAACGCGATGCCGGTATCGGCGCTGAAGTAGCTCACGTGATGCGATGCATGACCTGGCGTGTAGGCGATGTCGAGATCGCGGCCGCCGGCGCTGATTCGCTCCCCGCCCGCGAGGACGCTCAGCGCGTGAGCCGGCACCGGCAGCACGTCGCCCCACAAGCGATCCATCGCGTCGCCGTACAGCCGCGTCGCGCTCGCCAGCAGCCTGGTCGGATCGACGAGGTGGGGTGCGCCCTTCTCGTGGACGTATACGCGCAGATCCGGCTGCTCGCGCACGAGCGTTCCCGTCGCGCCGGCGTGATCGAGATGGATGTGCGTGAGCAGGAGCGCCCGGACATCGCGCATCGCGATGCCGGCGTGCGCCAGACCGGCGCCGAGCGCCGGCAGCGTGCTCGTCGGGCCGGGATCGATGATCGCGGCGCCGCCCGGCCCGTGCAGCACCACGCTCGCGATGATGCCGGGAAGGCCTATGAACTGCACGTCGGTGTACGACACGCCAGATGCGAGTGTGATCATGTCGATTCCGGCCGCGACCGCCGCCGTATCCAGAAGATGATCAGCGCGCCGACGACGAAAAGGCCGAGGAGACCGCTGCGGCCGATCCACCGCTCCAGCGTCTCCCAGCTGTGTCCGAGGGCGTACCCGACCACCGCGATCGTCACCGACCAGACGACCGCGCCGGTGGCGTTGAAGAACAGAAACGTCCTCCACGACATCCCGCTGCTGCCGGCCAGCACGGCGCAGAACACGCGTAACCCGGTGATGAAGCGCGCGACGAAGACGGTCCTCGCCCCGTGACGATCGAAGAACCGATCGAAGTCGGCGAGGCGCGCGCGCGTAATGCCGATGCGCCCGCCGTGGCGCTCGAGGAAACGGCGTCCGCCCCGCCGTCCGATGACGAACCCGAGGTTGTCGCCGAGAACGGCGCCCGACATCGCCGAGGCCATCACCCAGCCGAGCGACAAGTGGCCGAAGTGTGAGAGCGCTCCGCCCGCCAGCACCATCGTTTCGCCGGGAACGGGCAAGCCGGTGTTCTCGAGGAACACGCCGAAGAACACCGTGGCATAGCCGTAGCGTGCGAAGAGATCAACGATCCACTGTGGCACAACACAGCTTTCAGTTATCAGCTTTCAGCTTTTGCTATTTCGTTCCAGGACCGTGCAGCGGCCGACCCGGTCGTTCGCTCGTGATGACGCCGTCGCTGACGACGCGACGGCCGTTGACCAGCACGTGTCGGACGCCGACCGAATAGTGCTTGGGATCGCCGAAGTCCGACACGTCGCGGATCGAGGCTGGGTCGAAGATCGTGACATCGGCCAACATGCCGGGCCGGAGGATGCCGCGGTCGGTCAGATGCACTCTGCTGGCCGCTTTCGACGTCATCTTGCGGATCGCCTCTTCGAGCGTCAGCAGATGCTGCTCGCGGACGTAACGGCCGAGAATCCGCGGGAACGATCCCCACGCGCGTGGGTGCGACTTCGACTCGGACAGCTTGCCGTCCTCCGCCTGCGCGCCCGAATCGGTGCCGACTCCGACCAGCGGATGCTTGAGCGCGGTCTGCACGTCCGTTTCGTCCATGATAGAGATGATGACGGAACTTTCCCCGCGGTCAGCGACGACCAGATCCATCACGGCGTCGCGCGGGTCCTTGCCCATCGCTTTCCCGATTTCGGTGAGCGTCATCCCCTCCCATTTGCGCAGGTCGGGGTTGAGGACCGACGCGATCATCACGCCATCGCCGCCCCCCGCGCCGTACCACTGATTCTCCCACGTGATTGCCGCCGAATCGGCCATGTCCTTCTTGATGCGCTCGCGCTGCGACGCGTCGTTGAGCCGCGCGATCATCTTCTCGAGGCCGCCCTCGCGCACCCATAACGGCAGGCACGCATCCAGGCCGTTCGACGCCCGTGTGTACGGATACTGATTGGCAGTAACGTCGAGGCCCCGCGCGCGCGCCGCCTCGAGTCGCCGCAGCACCTCAGGCATCCGGCCGAAGTTGGCTTTGTACGCCGTCTTCAGGTGCCAGATTTCGGCCGGAATGCCGGCGCGCTCCGCGATCGTGAATATCTCGTCGAGCGACTCGAAGATCCTCGAGCTCTCCGACCGTTGGTGCGTGAAGTACACACCGCCGTAACGCGCCGCGACCTTGGCGAGCTCGACGATCTCGTCGGTCGAGGCAAATCGATCCGGCACGTACTGGAGCGACGTGCTCAACCCGAGCGCGCCCTGCTCCATCGCCTCGGCCACGAGACGCTTCATCCGTTCGAGTTCCGCGGCCGTCGCCGGCCGGTCGTCCTTGCCGATCACGTAGTTGCGGATGCCGCCCGCACCGACGAACGTCGCGATGTTGATGGCGGGGTGCGAGCGCTCTCCCAGACGTCGCAGGTAGTCCTCGAGCGTGCGCCAGTCCTGGGCGACGCCGAAATGTTTCGCGCTCGGCGCCGCCTCCTGCACGAGGCGATCGTTGACGGGCGCGATCGACGATCCTTCACCGGTCACTTCGGTGGTGACACCCTGCGTGATTTTGCTCGCCGCCCGGGAATCAACGAGCACGTTGAATTCGGATTGTCCGAGGAGATCGATGAACCCGGGCGCGACGACCAGGTTTGTGGCGTCGATTGTCGCCGCGGCGCCGGCGCCGGTCAGACGGCCGACGGCCGCGATTCGATCTCCGACAATTCCGACGTCGCCGCGCATCCACGGCGACCCGGTGCCGTCGACGATGCGGCCGTTCGTGATGAGGACATCAAAGCGACTCGATCGCGCAGGCTGACCCGATGCGACGACGGTCAAAGACACCGAGGCTGCGAGCACAGTGAGCAGAGCGGATCGCATGACGGACATGGACACGAATGCTAACAGAAAGCGGCGAACGTCCTCCAAACGCAGCAGTGCGTCCTCTCATGTTTCGCGGATCTGTGGCTCGACGAGATCGAGCCCGACTATCTGAAGTGGGACAGCAATCTAGGTGTCTACGTCCGCTCGTTCGGATAGACGATTCTTCCTCCGATCACGGTGCGGTTGACTTTGATGTTCATGATCTGATCCGGATCCACTTCGTGCGGATCTTTTTCGAGCATCACGAAGTCGGCAAGTTTGCCGGCGGCGATCGATCCTTTCAGGTTCTCTTCGAACGACGGATATGCGCCGTTGATCGTCGCGATCGTCAAGGCTTCATCGACGCTGACCTTCTGGTTCGCTCCCCAGACGCGGCCTTTGTAATCCTTGCGCGTCACCATGCTCTGAATCGCCATCAGCGGCTCGAAGGGGCCGGGGTTGTAATCCGATGCGCCCGGAACGCGGATGCCGGCGTCGAGGAACGACTTGTGCGCGAACATCCAGCGGATCTTGTCGTCGCCGTACTGCGACCACTTTTCTCCGTGAAAGTACACGTAGGTCCAGAACGGTGTCGGAATGACGCCGCTCGCCTTGATCCGCCGGATGATTTCCGGACTGACGAGCGTGCAGTGCTCGATGCGATGACGCCGATCGGGATCGGGCCATTTCTTCAACGCGCGTTCGTAGGCGTTGAGCACCGACTCGATGGTGACGTCGCCGTTCGCGTGGATGCCGACCTGAAAATTGTGGCTGTGCGCGTCGTCGACCGCTTCGTAGACCTGCTCCTGCGTCATCGTCAGGATGCCGTAGTCGTTCGTGCCGACGTACGGCGTGCTCATGCGCATCGTGCGCTCAGACGCCGATCCGTCGGCGACGAACTTGATGCCGCCGACGCGGATCCACTCGTCGCCGAACCCGGTATAGATGTTGGCAGCCTTGAAGCCGTTGAACGCTTCGGTCGAGCGGATCATCATGTACGCGCGGTGCGTCAACTCGCCGTTCTTCCGGCAGTCCTCGTAGGCGAGGATGTGCTCGGAGTTGGTTCCGGCGTTGTGGACCGAGGTCAGGCCGCAGGCGCTGAACAGCTGCGACATGTGGCGCATGCCGTCGCGCGCGCGATCGCGGCGCTGTTCGGGCGTGAAGGTCTCGCGCTTGCCGACCCGGTTGAACACGCCTCTCGCGTTCTCCGCGACGCGACCGGTCAGCTCGCCGTTCTCCCTGAAGAACCGGCCATCGGGCGGATCGGGCGTGTCGTTCGTGATGCCCGCGAGCTCGAGCGCCTTGCTGTTGTACCAACTCGTATGGCCGCCGCGGTGCGCGACGACGACGGGATGTTCCGTGGTCGCTTCGTCGAGATCTTTCTTCGTCAGCGGCCGATCCAGCTTCGTGTCGTCGAACTGGAAGCCATTGATCCACAAGCCGGGCGGGGTGGACTCCGCCTTCCTGCGAATCGCGGCCTGTACCTCGCGCACCGTCTTCACGTTCGTGTTGACGCCGTACAGCTCCTGCACGCCGCTTGGATGGCAGTGACAATCGATGAACCCAGGCGTCACGAACATCTGCTGCGCGTCGACCACGCGCGTGCGCGCCGTCGCGACGTTGCGAACCTCGCCCGTCGATCCGACCGCGATGAAACGGCCGTTCTTCACGGCGAACGCTTCCGCGCGCGGGCGCGCCCCATCGCTCGTGAACACGCGCGCGTTGACGACGATGAGATCGGCCTCGACGCCCGGACCTGCCGCGGAGGGCGGCTGCTCCGCAGAAACAGGCCGTCCTAATGTCGGAACTTTGCCGAGGCTGAACGCTCCGGCAAGCGCCGCGCCGAAACCGAGAAATTCACCCCGTGTATACTTGGCCATAGTGCGCGGATTCTAACGCCGTTTCGCCGGTCGCGCGCCATGATCCTCCATCAGTTCTATCTGAATTGCCTCGCGCACGCGTCCTATCTGATTGGCGACGAGCTGACGCGCACTGCGGCGGTCGTCGATCCGCAGCGCGACGTCGATCAATATCTGACGTTCGCCGACTCGCACGGTCTCCAGGTGAAGCACGTCTTCCTCACGCACTTTCACGCGGACTTCGTCGCCGGTCACCTGGAGCTGCGCGATCGCGTCGGCGCGACGATCTATCTTGGCCGAGCGGCGAAGGCGGAGTTCGCGTTCACGCCGCTCGCTGACGGCGATCGTGTGGAGCTGGGACGCGTGCGCCTCCAGGCACTCGAGACACCGGGCCATACCGCCGAATCGATCTCGATTCTCGTCTTCGATCTCGAACGCAGCGCCTTCGCCCCCTACGCCGTGCTGACCGGCGACACGCTGTTCGTCGGCGACGTCGGCCGTCCGGACCTTCGTGTCGCACTCGGGTGGTCGGCTGCAGACCTTGGCGGGCTACTCTACGACTCGCTGTGGAAGAAGCTGCTGCCGCTGCCCGACGCAAGCCTCGTCTATCCGGCCCACGGCGCGGGATCGCTGTGCGGCAAGGCAATCGGCAAGGAAACCGTGTCGACCATCGGCGAACAGCGCCATTCGAATTACGCGCTGCAGCCGATGAGCAAGTCGGCATTCGTCGACATCGTCACGGCGGATCAACCCGATGCGCCGCCCTATTTCACCTACGATGCCGTGCTGAACAGCCAGGAGCGGCAGACGCTCGACGAAGCGCTCGCACGGCAGCTTCACCCGCTGACGCTGGACCGCGTGCTCGCGCTGCAGGAAGTCGGCGGACAGCTGCTCGATACGCGCGAGCCATCGGATTTCGCCGCTGCGCACCTCAAAGGCAGCATCAACATCGGCCTGGGCGGACAGTACGCGATCTGGGCCGGCACGATCCTCGGTCGCGAGCGGCCAATCGTCATCATTGCCGACCCCGGACGCGAGAACGAATCGGCGGTGCGTCTCGGCCGCATCGGTTTCGATCACGTCGTCGGGTACTTGAAGGATGGGCTGCGCAGCCTCGAGTCGCGTCCGGAGCTGACCGCGACGACCGAGCGATTGAGTCCCGGTGTCGCGGCGGAACGAGTGGAGTCGAACCGCCCGCTGCTGCTCGACGTGCGCACGACCGGCGAGCGCGCGCAGAAGCACGTGGCCGGCAGCGTCGCCGCGCCGCTCAATCGGCTCGTCGAAAGTGCACGAGAACTTCCGAAGGATCGTCCGCTGATTGTTTACTGCGCCGGCGGTTATCGATCGTCGATCGCCGCCAGTCTACTGCAGCAGCTTGGGTTCCGAGATGTCAGCGAGGTCGCCGGTGGCATTGCCGCTTGGGAAACGGCTGTGCTACATTCCGGAGTCCCCCCGAGCTCCCTTGTCCATGGGTGAAGTTCCGTCGCACGGCTCTGGCAGCTTTCCGACGGCACGCTCTGCCTGCTGTTGAAGGACGCGCGCGCTGAAAACTGGGAGCGTCGCGTCGTGCGCAACGACGCGACGCTGCAAAGCGAGCACTTCAGCAGTGCGATTGTCGCGATGGACGAAGCCAAGCAGTGGCGCGTGAGGTTCGATTCCTCGGTTGAAGTCTTGCGCTAACAGGTCAGGGCGGACCAACGGGTCCGCCCCCAACCAACCTGTCCGCCCCGGACCAAGGTGTTCGCCCCCAGCCTTCGTGTCCGCACACGCCGGCCAAAACATGGGTCGGCCGCTACACTCGAGCCGCGAAAGGATTCTCGTCGGCGCTCGGACCGTAGATCGAAGGCACCGGCACGTCCAGCAGTCGCAGATACACCGACAGCTGACCGCGATGGTGATACCAGTGATTGAGGACGATCGCGCGGACGAGCGCCGCTTTCGGCATCGTCATCAGCGTGGTGCCGTTCGCCTTCCCTTCCCATTTCTTCGTCAGCCCCTCGTCGCCGAGCTGAGTGAGCGTTTGCTTCACCGTCTGCACGCTCTTGTCGTGCGCGGCGATGATTTCGTCGACGTTGGCGGGATCCGGCCCGGGCTGACCCGTGAATTCCGTCACATCCTGAGCGCACCAGCCGGCGATCACGCCCGGGCTCGCCGCGGTATGCAGCGCCAGATGTCCAAGCGTCATCGATTTCGGATGCGGCCTCCAGGTGAGCTTGTCCGCAGGCACTCGCTCGAGCACTCGACGTGTCGTTTTCGCTTCGTTCTCGAACTCCTGCAGAATCGCGGCAGTCATCGACATGGACGGGCCTCCTTGAACTGGTATCGGAGCCCCAAATCATACAACCGGTGTCCAATCTCTCATGCTCGCCATCGATCGGCTGACCAGGCACTACGGTGCGGTCGTCGCCATCCAGGACGTGTCGTTCGAGGCGCGTCCGGGCGAGGTGCTCGGCCTCCTGGGTCCGAATGGCTCGGGAAAGAGCACGACGGTGAAGATTCTCACGGGTCTGCTGCGTCCGACGTCGGGCGCCGTCCGGCTCGATGGCGCCGACGCCCTGGCGGATCTGCAGCATTACAAATCGATGATCGGCTACGTGCCGGAAGAGCCCCACCTTTATTCATATCTGACGGGGCCCGAATACCTGCGGCTCGTCGGCCGTCTCCGCGGCGTGCCCGAGCGAGCGCTCGACGACAAGATCGATCGTTTCCTTCAGCTGCTCGACATCTACGACGACCGGTACCAAACGCTGTCGTCGTACTCGAAAGGGATGCGGCAGAAGGTGCTGATCGCCGCCGCTGTACTTCACAACCCGCGGATCGTCATCCTTGACGAGGCGTTCTCCGGACTCGACGTCAGCGCGGCGCGGGTCCTGAAGACGTTCGTTCGCGCGATCGCCGACGACGGCAAGATCGTCGTCTTCAGCTCCCACGTTCTCGAAGTCGTGGAGCAGGTCTGCTCGCGCGTTGTGATTCTCAAGGACGGCCGCATCGTCGGCCACGACTCGGTGGCGCGTCTGCGCGCCACCCTTCAGCTGCCCACGCTCGACGCGGTGTTCGCCAGCCTCGTGAAGGAGGACGATGTCGACAGCCGCTCGCGCAGGCTGATCGAGGCGATGCGCGCATGATCGCCCGGCTGAAAGCCTCGCGCGACCGCTCCGTAGGGCGAGCCTTTCAGGCGACGGGGTTCGGCGTGCTGTTCCGCACCTTCTTCGCGCAGCTGTTCACGAGCGAGACCGTCACCTCCGACGTCCAGCTGCGCCAGGCGATGATGTGGGTGCTGGCGTTCGTTCTGACGCCGTGCCTGCTGATCCTCATCCAGGTCTTTCCGCTATTCCAGCTGCTCGTCATTCGCATCGGCCGCATCCATCCGCCGCCTGGCGTGATCGTCCGCGCCACGGCAGTGCGGAACCTGATGGCCGAGGACATGCTCGAATGGGCGATTCAGGTCCTCGTCGGCTACTCGATGGTGACCGTGGGACTCGTCGCCGTGTTCGTGTGGGATGCGCTCAGCTTCGATCGCCGTGACGCAATGGTGCTCGGACCGATGCCGCTTCGCGGCTCGACGATCATCACATCGAAGCTCGCGGCGCTGACCGCGTTCCTGCTTGGTTCATCGGCCGCGGTGAACCTTCTCAATGCCGTCGTCTTCGGCCTCGAGACGTCGGATCAGTTCGGCGCGGGGGCGCTGGTGCTGCACTTCGTCGGCTGCCTTGTCGTCACCTGTGCCGGTGCGACGCTGGTGTTCGCAGCGATTGTCATGATCCGCGGCACGATTGCCGTCATCGGCGGACCGCGTCTCGCCGCGGCAGCAGGATCGCTGCTCCAGTTCGTGTTCGTCGTCGCGCTGCTCGCGTTCGTCATCGGTCTCTTCGCGTCGCCGACGCGCCGTGGCCGTCTGGTCATCCCGACCCTGACGTCCTGGTCGCCGACCACCTGGTTCGTCGCCTGGTTTGAAGTGCTGCGCGGGTCGGATCGGGGATCGTGGCCGGAATTCGTCGCGCTCGCGCGACGCGGAATGGGTGCCGTCGCGATGGTGGTCGGCGGCGCCGTGCTGGCGTCGATCGCCGCATTCCAGCGACAGATGCAGCTCGCGCTGACGCCGTCGGCATCGCCCGGGCCGCTCGGCCGCGCGCGCGTCAGCCGCGCGGTCGCAACGCTTTTCGTCCCGCGCGATCACGTCGCGCGCGCGACGTCGGATTTCATCCTGACCACGATCGCACGGAGCCGCGCTCAACAGGCGCCGATTGCGATCGGCGCCGCGGTCGGTCTTGCTCTGGTCGTGCTCGGCTTCGTGCGTGAGCGAGGCGAGACTGCCGCGATGCTGCTGGTCGTCCCGCTGCTGCTGGCCTACTGCACGGCCATCGGGCTGCGCGCGTCGTTTTTCGTTCCGAGCGAGCTCGCGGCATCGTGGACGTTTCATGCCAACGCGCCCGACCGCTCGTCGTCGTACCGCCGCGGCATCCGCGCATCGATCTTCGGTTTCCTCGCGCCGGGCGCGGCTCTCGTCGCGCTGGCGACCGGCGGCGCCGGCCACGCCGTGCGCGTGGCCCTCGTGGTCGTTGCACTGGCGAACCTCCTCGTTCTGACGATTGACTTCGTACCGTTCACGCGCGCGTACGAGCCCGGCCACGCGAAGCTCAAAACGCGTTGGCCGCTGTACGCTTTCGGATCGTATGCGTTCAGTTACGGAGCCTTGAAGATCCCGATTCTCTACGTGGTGCTTGGCGTGCTGGCGCTCGAGCTCATTGGCAGGCGGACGCCGAGCCGCTGGTCGGCCGCGCCGCGTGAGGAGGACTTCAATTCACTGTCGGCCGTGACGGTGCTCGATCTGACCGGCGGCGCGCGCGCGGCGCTGACCCGATGAGGTCGAACGCCGCCGACCTCGACAACCGCAACGCGACGCCAAACGTGCGCTGACGGTGTCTAACCTCGCATGAAGAAGCTCATCGCCGTCGGCGCGCTCGCGCTGGCGGGCGCCTCATCTTTCGCATGCAACACGGCGATCGATCCCGCCACCGGCCTGGAGCTCGAATCGGTCTCCACCGGATGGCGGTCCGTCGGCGTCGTCGACGGCATGAACAAGCTGGTGCCATCGGTCAGCTTCAAGCTGAAGAATGTGTCCGATCGCTCGCTGCCGTCGCTGCAGGTCAACGCGGTGTTCCGCCGGGTCGGCGAAGACGGCGAATGGGGCAGCACCTTCGTGACGGCGGCCGGCACCGACGGCCTCGCGCCTGGAGCCGCGGCCGACGTCAGCGTGAAATCGCACCTCGGATACACCGGCATCGACTCGCGCGCAGAGATGCTGAGAAACACCTACTTCGTCGACGCGAAGGTGGATGTGTATGCGAAGTACGGGTCGACCCAATGGACGCGGATCGGCGAGTACGCGATCGATCGTCAGCTGATCGAGCCCGCGTTTCCCTGACGTCGCAGGGCTCTAGCGGCCGCGGCCCGGCGCTCGAAAGTAATTGTCCGTTTTGTCGATCCAATCCTGACGGAGCGGGCTGAACACGTCGATGACGAGCGCGTCCTCGAGCACGTGGACCTCGTGCTCGAGCCAGCTCGGAATCTGCACCACGTCGCCGGCACGCGCCACGATCTCCTGACCGTCGAACGTGAACTTCAGCGCGCCCGACAGCACGCACGTCACCTGCTCATTTTCATGCGAATGACGCGGCACGACGCCGCCGCCGGCCAGTTCGAATCGCGCGACCGTCACGCGATCGCCCGTCACGTATCGGCGGATCGTGGAGGCGTTTACCTGCTCTGGCGCGATATCGCTCCAGCGGTAACGCGTCGCGGTCGAAGCCGACAGTGGTCCATCCTTGATGCCCGTGACGACTGTGCGAGCCGGGGCGTCGCTGGCGGGGAAAGATTCCTCGTCGGCTTCAGTCACCGGATCAATCCGCGGCGTCTTATTTGCCGCCATACGCGACCCGCCAAATGGCGTGCGATCCATCGTCGGTGACGAAGAGCGCGCCGTCGGCGCCAACGGCGACGCCGACCGGGCGGCCCCACACGTCGCCGTTGGGCGTGACGAAGCCGGTGAGGAAGTCCTGGAATTCGCCCGTCGCGTGCCCGTTCTGTAACGGCACGCGGATCACCTCGTAGCCCGTCCGGTTCGAGCGATTCCACGATCCATGCTCCGCCGCGAACAGATCGCCGCGGAACTCTTCGGGGAATTGACGCGCGGTGTAGAACGTGAGCCCGAGCGACGCGTTGTGCGGCGAGACGAGCACGTCGGGAACGAGAATCTTTCCTTTCAGCTCGGGATGCTTTGCCGCATGCCGCGGATCCTGATGGTCGCCCATGTAGTACCACGGCCATCCGTAGAACGCATCTTCCTTCACGTGCGTGACGTAATCGGGGACCAGATTGTCGCCGAGCGCGTCGCGCTCGTTGGTCGAGCACCACAACTCTCCGGTCGTGGGGTTGACGCCGAGGCCTGCCGGATTGCGGATACCCGAGGCATACACCTTCACGAACTTTCCGTCGGGGGTGTACTCGAGGATGTTCGCGCGGTGGAACTCGGCTTTGTTCTCGTCGGGATCGTCGACGTTCGACAGCGAACCGACGGCGACCCACAGGCGTTTGCCGTCGGGCGAGAGGGCGACGTCGCGCGTCGAATGGCCGCCGGTCGGCAGATCGGGAACGATGGTCGTCGGCGCGTCATTCGCCTTCACGTCGCCGCTCTTGTAAGGAAAGCGCACGACCGCATTCGTGTTGCCGATGTAGAGCCACAGCGGATTCGGCCCGGCGGGAACGAACGCGATGCCGTACGGCTGCCGCAACCCGCTGGCGTACACCGACACCTGGTCAGGCTTGCCGTCGGCGGTGCGTCCGCGGAATACCTTGATGTTGCCGGCGCGCGTTTCCGCGACGAAGAGATCGCCATTGGGCGCCAGGCGAATCGTGCGCGGCCCCTGAAGCTCCGACGCGTACAGCTCCACCTTGAAGCCGGCGGGCGCCTGCGGCCACGCGTCGGCGGGGCGCGGGACGATCCGCGCGTTGTTGCGCGCCGACTCGGTGGCGAACGGCTGCGGCAGATCGGCGACGGTGATCTTGCGGAAGGTGCCCGCTTTCATCGTGCGGTAGTCGACGAACGCCGCCTGTCCGGTGACCAGCTGGTTCTTGTCGACCTTGTCGGCGTCCGCGCGCGCGATCCACACGCCCGCGACGACCAACGCGGTGACGACGATCCAGCGAATACCTGTCATGATGCCTCCAGGCTGAGCCACGAGAAATGCGCCATTATACGGCGCTATCCCTTTCGGTTGCGGCGCCAGCGGGCCTGTGCGGCCTGACGCGCGATCTCGGCGCGCCGCTTCGCGCTCAGCCGCTGGGCCCGGATGCGGCCGCCGACGAGGCCGCCCTGCCGTCCGAACTCAGCGGCTTGGGCCTTGACCGCGGCCGGATCCGGAACCAGCCATTCCTCGTTGAAGATGCGCGTGGGGGCGTGGCACCAGGGGCATTCGCGCGCGCGATTGCCCGTCTCGACCGCCATCCCCTGCCATTCGCAGACCGCGCAGGCGCGGTGGACGAGTCTGCGCTGTGCCACGGCCCGCATGGTAGCGCGATGCTTGAGGGGAATCAAGCATTGCCTGCTTGAGAGGTCTCATGCAGCGCGGCACGCGCGTTGCACCGCCACCCGTCATGGCGCCGCGCGTGCTGATCGTCGAGCCCGACGCCGGACAGCGCCTTCTGTTGACCCGCGCGGTGCGCGACGTCGCCCTCGTGGAGAACTGCACCGATTTCTACGGAGCGCGCGACCGCCTCACGACGCTGCGCCCCGATTTTCTCGTCACCAATCTCCGTCTGCGGACCGTCAGCGGCCTCCATCTCCTCTACCTCGCCGCGTTCCGCGCGCGCACCATCGTGTACGTGGATCACACCGACCGCTCGCTGCTCCTCGAGGCGCAGCGCCTCGGCGCGTTCGTCGAATCGCCGCGGCGGTTGCCCTTTGCGCTGCCGTCCTACCTGCGCGCGCCGCTGCCGGCGCGGGACCGACGCGATCCGACGCGCGTCGACGAGAGCCTTCCGGGCGGACGCCGCGCCGGCGACGTGTGACCGATCGCGCGGGGAATCTCTGCGACCGTTTACTCGAACCGCAGCGCCTCGATCGGGTCGAGTCGCGCCGCCTGCCGGGCCGGGTAATACCCGAAGAAGATGCCGATGGCCGCCGAGCAGCTGAAGGCGAGCGTGACCGCGTTCGACGACACGCGCGCCGGCCACTGAAACGCATCCGCAATGGCCTGCGCCCCGAGCGTGCCCGCTCCGACGCCGATCGCGCCGCCGATCAGACTGAGGATGATCGCCTCTACGAGAAACTGCCGGAGCACGTCGCGGCCCCGGGCGCCGACCGCCTGGCGCAGACCGATCTCGCGCGTCCGCTCCGTCACCGACACCAGCATGATGTTCATGATCCCGATGCCGCCGACGAGCAGCGACACCGAGGCGATCGCCGCGAGCAGCGCCTCCATCGTCCGGGTCGACTCTTTGACGGCCTCGGCGATCTCGGTCGGGTGCCGCAGGTTGAAGTCGTCGTTCGCGCCCGATCTGATGTGGTGCCGCTCGCGCAGCAGCGCCGCGATGTCCTGCTCGGCCGCGTCGACGACCCACGCCGACGTCCCGGACATCATGATGTCGTCGAGCCACGTCTGACCCTTGATCTTCTTCATGACAGTGGTGTACGGCATGAGGAAGTTGTCGTCCTGATCCTGTCCCGTTGCCGACTGGCCTTTGACGTCGAGGACGCCGACGACCACGCACGGCTCGTTCTTCACGCGCATTGTTTCCCCGATCGGATCCCGCGAGCCGAACAACTGATCGACGATCGTCTGGCCGAGCACGCAGACGTTGCCTGCGCGCTCGACGTCCGCGTCCGTGTACATGCCGCCACGGACGACGTTCCACCCTTTGAGCGCCAGATATTCGGGCCCGACCCCGCGAACGGTCGTTCCCCAGTTCTGATTGCCGTACACGACCTGCACGCGCGTGTCGACCTGCGGCGTGACGTTGGCGACGGCCGCAATGTGCTCTTTGATGGCTTCGAAGTCGGCGAGCGTCAGTGTCTTCGTTCCGAATGCGCCCGTCCGCACGCCGGCGCGATTCACGCCGCCCGCCTCGACCCAAATCATGTTCGCGCCGATGTTGGCGATGGCGCGTTCGACGCTCGCCTGCGCGCCTTCGCCGATCGCGACAACGCAGATGACGGCGCCGACGCCGATGATGATGCCGAGCATCGTCAGCGACGTGCGCATGACGTTCTGCGCGAGCGCCTTCAGCGCGAGCCGCGGAATCATCAAGAGGTTCATCGCATTCACCGCGCGTCGATGCCTTCGCTGTCGCGCGCCGTTCGCGTCGTCGTCGAATCAGCAGGACTGTGATCTACGTCGCATCCGTTCGCTGACGCTCGACCCGCGAACGCATCTCCTGCTCCCAGGAGATCGGATCGAGTCCTCAGGTGCTGAAGCAGGGACGAAGCAGCCCGGCGACGATATCGCGCAGGGCGCCGAAAAACGCGGCCATCATCTGCTTCGTCCGCCTCCGCCGGCGGTTGCACGTGGTATCTCGGCGCCCCGGATGTACACACGCGCGATCCGCCTGGTGTTGACAATGTCGTCGAGCGGGTTCGCATCGAGGACGATGAAGTCGGCGCTCTTGCCAGGCGCGATCGTGCCGAGACGATCGAGTCGCAGGATGTCGGCGGCCGTGCGCGTCGCCGCCACGATCGCCTCGGCCGGCGTCAGGCCGGCCGACACCATATGTTCGAGCTCGATGTGCTCCGTCCAGCCGAAGAGTCCGCCGGCGCTCTGGCCACCGACGTCGGTCCCGAGCGCAAGCCGGACGCCGGCGCGATTCAGCGCGGCGACATTCCGCGCAATCCTTTCCCAGTCGGCGCGCGCCGCCGCTGCCGACTGTGGCGTGCGGCGGGACAGCGTCTCCTTCACCTGTTCGATCACCGCGACGGAGACCGTGTCGCGCAGGGCCGGCTCGGCGAGCCACCGAGGCTCGGCAGTGTAGATGTTGAGCCTCGGCGCAAAGAGCGTCAGCGTGAAGAAGACCTGCGGCCGTTCCTTCAGCAGTCCAAGCAGCTCATCGTCCACGTCGCGATCACGGACAGGATGAAGGAACCCATCGACGCCCGTCCGAAGAAGACTCTTCGCATCGTCGAGCGTCGCGATGTGTGCGAACACGCGCAGCTGATGCTTGTGCGCCTCGTCGATGATGGCGCGATACAAGACGGGGCTCAGCTTCGGCACCGTGCCGTTGCGGTCGTCGACCCAGATCTTGACGAAGTCGACGTTCTTCGCCGCCAGTTCCCGGACGTCTTGTCTGGCCTCGCGCTCGCTGGAGACGCCATACGGCGCATCGCGCATCGGCGGGTTCGGACCGGCATCGGGCGGAGCGAGGCCGCGCCATGCCGTCCGAACGACCGCGCCTGGATGCGGATCGTCGCGCAGCCGAAGCGTGAGGTCGCCGCGATCGGTGCCCGCGCTGCCGACGGCCGCAACGCCGAAGTAGGCGAAACGATTCAGCTCGTCGACGATCGTGTCGCGGGTGAAGTTCTCGGCACGGAACGTCGCACCGCGTCGGTAACCAAGATGCGTGTGGATGTCCACGAGCGCCGGCATCACGGTCTTGCCGCTCAGGTCCACCCGCCGAAAGCCGGTCGGCGTCTTCAACTCTCCCTGCCGGCCCACGCGCACGAACGTATCGCCTTGCACGATGAACGCCGATCGTTCGATAGCGGCACTGCCGTCACCGGTGATCAAACGCGCGCCGTCGAACAGCACGGCCGGCGCGTCGCGACGCGGTGACTGACCGACCATCGAGACCGTCAGCGAGACGACGCACGCGGCGGTCGCAGTGAGCATCTTCAGGGCAGGATCTCCCAGCGTCCACTCATCCACTCTTGGTGCCGAGGGCGGGAATCGAACCCGCACGCCGCTTGCGCGGCCCAGGATTTTAAGTCCTGTGCGTCTGCCAGTTCCGCCACCCCGGCATGTCGTTCAGTGGGTGGAACTTAGAGATTCTACAGGAAGGCCTGATCGGACGATGTTGAAAGAGTCTTGAAAGGCTGTCCATCGTCGAGCCGTGCGACCGCCGCCTCGAGACTCTCGTCGCTTCCCTCCCGACATCGCGAACCGGACGTCCGGTGGCGACGGATGAAATGATTATGGAGAGTGCTCAGACGTACGCGATTTCAGATCGAGAGGTGTGGCGCCGCCAATGCTCGTCGCTGCGCTCCGACTGCTCACGCGGTCTTGGGCATCGACGGCGCTTCCGCGCAGCGGGGATGTGGCGCTCACGTGATCGCCTTGGTGTCGATGTCCGAGAACCGCACTGCGAACATGTTTGCTCGCCGGAACTTCAGAGCGTAGGAACGTTGCGGTAGACTCCGACGGTCAGTCTCTTCTGTCGCTTCGGTCCCGTGATGCGCGCCGTGCCGTTGTTGCGGTCGTTTGCCTGAGGTGCGCTGTGAAGAAGCGGGTCATTTCGGCGGGTTTAACATCGCTGGCGGGTTGGCGATCGCCGCCGCTTGTAGTCGACCGCAAGCTGAGTCGGTCTCGGCGAAGGTCGACAAGCTCTTCGCGCAATGGGACAGGCCAGGTTCTCCAGGTTGCGCGCTTGGCGTGAGCCGAAATGGTGTGCCGGTTTACGAGCACGGGTACGGCGTCGCCAATCTCGAACTACGCATTCCAATTACACCATCGTCGGTTTTTGGCGCCGCCTCGATTTCGAAGCAATTCACGGCGATGAGCATTCTGCTGCTGGCCGGCCGCGCACAACTTTCTCTCGACGACGAAGTGAGCAAGTTCGTTCCGGAGTGGGTTGACCACGAGCATCACGTCACTATCCGGCATTTGCTCACGCACACCAGCGGCATTCGTGAGGGGTTCGCGCTCCTCGGATGGGCACTGCCGAGCGACGGGAGTATCAGCACGAATGAAGCGATGGTGCCGATGCTGGCGCGTCAAACGGGGTCTCAATTTCACGCCCGGCAGCGAGTATCAGTACAACAACGGCGCGTACAACCTGCTTGGCAGCATCGTCAAGCATGTGAGCGGGCAGTCGCTTCGAGCGTTCGCCGATGCGAATATTTTCAAGCCAAGCACACACTATCGGGATGATCCAGCCATGATTCTCCCGTACCGGGCATCGGGCTATTCGCAAGAGCTATCCGGCTTCGGTAACGTTTCTGAGGCGGTGGGCGTTGTTGGTAACGCGAGCGTGTACACGACGATCCGCGATCTGCTGTTGTGGGAACAGAACTTCGCAGACGTTCGTGTCGGGACGCCAGCCGACATCGCTGCGATGCAGGCGCAGACGGTTCTCACAAGTGGGCGCAGTAGCGCATACGGTTTTGGGCTGGCCATAGGACAGTATCGCGGCCTCCGGACGATAGAGCACGCGGGCAGCGATCGTGGAATTGCCACCAATGCCGTCCGATATCCCGATCAACAGCTGGCCGTGGTCGTGTTGTGCAACCTCGATACGATCGACGTGAACAGCCTTACCCCGAGCTATGACCGACATCTATCTCGCGGACACCCTTGCGGCTCGATCTCCCAGCAGCAGCGCTCCGCCCTCGCGTCTCGTGAGCTCTCGGATGACGAGTTGGCGAATAGGGCTGGTCTGTATCGGAGCTCTTCGAACACCGATCGAGCGATACGAATATCCGTTCGCAACAGCACGGTTATCGCGCGTTCGTTCTACGGTGACGACACCGACGTCGAGTTGACGCCGGTGAGCGCAAACAGATTCAGGCTTCCAGGTAGCACCAATGCGCTGGAGTTTGTTCCGGCGACCGCCGTTCGGCCGCACGAGTGGCATATTGTCGACAACGCGGGCAAGCAGTTAGATGTACTGGAGCTGGTGACGTCCGAACCGTCGACGATGGACCTGCGCTCGTCAGTCGGCGAGTACCGCAGTCTGGAGATCGATGTCACGTACACCGTTGCACTAGAAGGTTCCGGCCTAGCCGTGAGACCTCCTGGCAGGGCGCCCATCGTTCTGCAGCCTGTCGCGAAGGACGTGTTCGCGGGCGATTCGGTCGGCACAGTGAAGTTCTTGCGTGACGCGCGAGGCGCTGTGTCGGGATTCACAGTGAATCCAGACAAAGCGCGAGGCATTCGCTTCGATCGGGTCAAGCCAGCTGGCTAGAGTTCGTGAAGATCGCGTCGATCGTCGCTACGCACTGCGCGATCGCATTGGCTCGGACTCTAGTTGCACGATGGCGAGCAAGGCGTGAGTTACGATGGATGACGTGGTCAACGG
>Ga0066679_10000128_pt1 | contig 19842 bp, 8 predicted proteins | sample GraSoiAngelo_128_FD_62298 | JGI IMG/M metagenome (GOLD analysis project Ga0066679, IMG submission 62298) | Grasslands soil microbial communities from the Angelo Coastal Reserve, California, USA - 14_0927_12_20cm | ecosystem: Environmental > Terrestrial > Soil > Grasslands | place: USA... | reverse complement strand
AGAAATCAAAAATGGCTATGTGATCACAGAGGGAAGCACGCCAGTCCGGGTGAGCCTAGAAAAAGAGAGGCGGATCAGTTTGGGTGAGCGAGGTATGGTAACTTCTCGAAAGCGCCAAAGCTCCTTGCGCTTTACCGCAATTCACAGCGATAACATACTCCTAGGAAGCGCCTGAACTCGGGCAGGGGTGTGGTCCGGCCTTAAAGACTTGTCACTCTTGCGGAGATTCTGCTCCATGGGGATGAGTAGTGAAGTGCTAATACGCCACCGATTTGTTCTCTCATTTCTGATGGCCATCTACAGCCAAGTCTTGCTTGCTGCAGACTTGGAGGCCCTGCCTGAATTCCTCCGGTCCGACCCCTTTGGTGCCATCGTCGCACCGGACCGCAGCGGCGCTGACCTCGCTTCGAGCCTTTACGACACTCAGCACCGGGTCATCCTCACCGGCTCGCGAGGTGGATACGTCTCTTTTCATCTAGTTGTCAAGCTGCCCTTACCAGGCCTGTACACGCTGGACGTGAAGATCTCCGATCCTACGAACAAAGTTCAAATCGATTTGTTTCGAGAATGGTTCCACTTTACAGATTCCGACAAGCATTACTATCCGGATGCTCTGATCCCTGTGCACTCAACTTACAGTTCGCGTCTTCCTGAGCCGGACAATCGGATCTCCCAACAGACCGCCCAGGCATTCTGGGTTGACGTCTATATCGCTCCGGATGCTCATCCGGGGACCCTCTCAGGTAACGCCACACTCAAAGCTGGCACGAAGATCATGACCCTTCCGATCCAACTTACCGTCATGGCTTCCGTCATCCCCGCAGAAGATGCTGTGACCATCGATCATAACTCCTATGGAAGTTCCTGGCTCGCACAGCAGTTCGCAGCTTCATACCAGCGCGACCCCGAGCATTGGTTCGAGAGCAACCAGTTCTTTGGGTTGATCCACGCTTATCACCGCATCTTCTTCGAGCACCGGGGAATTTTCCATCAGCTCGGGTATGGGCACTCCGGGAAAGTCGGCCCGGAATTTGCGCCCGTGCTCGAGGGCTCCGGCAAGCGGAAGCACATTACCAGCTGGAGTTTATACGATCGCCACTATGGTCCCCTGTTCGACGGCACGGCGTTTTCAGCATGCCGCCGCGGCCGGCGCCCGATTCCTTTCGTCTACATGCCTATCAATCCTGAGTGGCCAGCCTCTTACGAGTTCTGGGGCGAGGCTGGCTACGAAGCGGAATTCGTGAATGTGGTCTCGGAAATGGAGCGCCACTTTCGCGAGAAAGCGTGGACCCATACGAATTTTGAAGTTTTCTTCAATCACAAAAAACGCTACAAAGGCTTTCCCTGGGATGGCGACGAGGTACGATTCCCCAAGGACCTCAAATACTTCATTGAGTATGGGCGGCTGCTGAAGAAGGCCTTGCCAGCCGGCACTCCCGTACAGTTCGTTTTCCGGGCCGACGTCAGTTGGGACATGGAGCAGCAGTTCAAGCTCCTCGAAGGAGTTGTGAAGTTGTGGTGCGCTGGCGGAGGCATCTTGAGTTTCTACAAGGATGCACCCAAGATGTTGCGCAACCGAGGCGACGTGGTCTGGTACTACGGCGGGCCTCCGAGCGTGATGGATAGTTCTTCCGCAATCACGGAATTTCCACTGCGGGCCTGGCTGTGGGGAGTGAATGGCTATGTCCATTGGCTGACAGTCAGCCCCGGGGAAGATCCGTGGTTCCATTTCAATGGGGGCCAGACCGCGCTCGTGTATTCCGGCGAGGGCTTTGGCATTACCGAACCAATTCCCAGCATCCGGCTGAAGATCCAGCGCAACTGCCTTCAGGACCTCGCCGTGCTCGACAGTCTCAAAGGTCGCATGTCGCTTGACTCTCTCAGAGCAGGAGCAGCGCGCAGTTACAACAATTCTGCTCTCGATGACTGGTGGAACCCTCGGCCTGCACTGGCCGATCTTCCCTCTGATCAATGGCTCGGGAGCGCCATTGACCATGCGACCAAACATACGCGGCAGCGTCTGGGGCACCCGGTTGCGTCCGCATGGTACAACGTCCACCAATATGCGCTCACTCTTCAAGCGGAGGCCAAATGAGAATTCTCTATCTGTTCGTGCTGGCCGTGAGTTTCATGGTCTTAGTCTCGGGCAATGCGAAGCTCAACCCCGAGGCGCCGACAGACCTGGAAAGGGAATTGGACGACGTCGCGCGTGTTGGCAGCGTCGTAGTAGATGGCGACGTCTGCCAGAAAATCGTAACGCAGCGGGCAAAAGAGTTCCTGTTCGCCAAGGAACCCCGCGACGAATTCCTCGCGGGCGACAACTACGACGTTGACGACGTGGCATTCAATACAGTCAAGAAAACTTTGGCCCGCCTTTCGCACCTTTCTTCTTTTCCGGCCGATGTTAATCTATGGATGCCGATCGAGGGGCACGCCGGTAAAATTCAGTTGGTCATTCGCAATAAGAACGAAATGAGCCAATTCTGGAACTGGGGCGAGCTTTACGGGGATATGGTTCCGCAGATGGAGACGGTATTGATGACGGGACAACGGGTCACGGTTACAAGCAAGCCCGGTTGGATATCTGTTTTATCTCCAGTTCATAACAGTTTGGGCGATGTGGTAGGTCTCATCGAGGCCGTCAGCCGAATAAAGGTGGATGTGCACGAAAATGTAAAATAGCATTCCCTATTGAGAGCACCTAGGCAGAGAAGTATGCTCTGCCTTCTAGATGCTCTGAGTTGAATCCCTGTGAAGTAGCATTCGCCCGGAGTGCAAGAAGAAAGATCTCGGAGGACATGTGGACCACCGTCGTTTGCCTTCACGACGGTCGTTTCTGCGAGCGGCTCTGGCAGCACCCATCGCGGGTATGGTGGGGAGCTATTCGCCGCTGGGCGTTCGAGACGACTCCGATAAGGCCAGATCTGTTGTCGCGCGCGTAACCATAGATCACCAGCTCTACAATTGTGATGCCGTCCTGAATGGACAGGTGCACTTTCGGCTTCCGGTAAAAGGGTCGCTGATCATACGTTGGTTGGACAGCTTCGGCCGGACTGTCTACGAATTTCATCCTTCGAACCTTGGTTCCAAAGTAGTGCCACTAAGCTTCTCATTTGAGCTGGGCCGCGGCTTCACTTACCGGAACTGGATTCGAATCTGGGTCAACGATGTTGAGCAGGCCGAAGGAGGACAGTTTCTGCTTTCACCGGCTCCGAGGCCCTGGGACGATTTTCACGTCATCAGCTGGGCAAACTATCGGGACGGATTTTACGACCTGCTCCGTCAAGCCGGCGTTGACGCGACCATCGCTTATCGAGAAGCCGGCGAACCCGCGATCGACAACAACTTTAATTTCTATGTAGAGCAAATGGCCTGGGAAGTTTTTGCAACCTACCACAAAGACCAGCCCCTTTGGCGGGGGCTATTGAATCAGATCGAGCTTGATCGCAATAATCTGGACCTCTGGATCCGGCGACCGTGTGTGAATGATCCCAAGACCGATGAGTATGTGAAAGAACACCTGACCCGATTCGTCCGCCTACATCGCGATTTCCGACCGATCTTTTACAACATTGCCGACGAGCTCGGCCAGGGCGATCAGATTCGGCCCAATGACTTCTGCCACTCAACCTACTGCACGAGCAAGTTCGCGGACTATCTTCGCAAAATGTACGGAGCTCTCGGAAATGTTGCGAGAGAGTGGTCAGTGACGGAAGAAACCCGCTGGGACGACGAGAGCCTCCGCAACGGGTCCCAATGGGCAACCAGCAACCTGATGGTGAATCGCACCACGACTGACCAAGCGTTCGACGCCGTTGCGGTGGCCAATCTCAGGGCCAAGTACGGAGGCATAGCAGCCTTGAACAAAGCCTGGGGCGTGAACTTTCCTGCACCCCGCAACGAGGCGGACGGCCGAGAACAGTGGGAGCCACTGCGAGGATTGCTGAGTGAGACCCGCTCCGTCCCGGAGTTCTCTGAAAAGGCTCTGAGTGAGCGCTTGGGCCCAATCGAGAAAGCTAACGTGCGGTGGGGAGCTCACACAACTTGGGCGGCGGAGCAGCGGCCCACCGGTTTCAAGTCTTGGTCCGAGGTTGGTGCCTTCCTGAATCGGTTTTATCAGGAGTTGTCGTCCGTCCAGTCAACGGAAGGGTGGAACGTTTCGCCCTGGTGTGACTTCCGCACTTTTATGGACGAAACCTTCGCCGACGCGATTGGACGTGCCCGTGCCATTTGCAAAGCCGAAGATCCGCACGCCCGCTGCGCTACGGAGGGCGGCCAAGCTCCCTTTGCGTTCGGTTGGTATAACTACGAAAACGTCGTCAAGCAAGTAGATGTGATTGAGCCATACAACATCGGCAACAATGTGGAAGTGATCCGCTCGCTCAATCGTGACGTTATTATGATTTCCACGCACGGCTTCCAACACAAGCCCGGAGCGCCGCTAACAGAAGAAGAGCGCATTTACCAGAAGCGCGCACCGCAGCCGATTTGGTGGGGATTATTTCACGGCCATCGCGGATCAATCATCTGGGACGCCAACTTACCAGACTACCGCTTCGTTGACGAAGAGACTGGGCAGCTCACTCCTGCGGCGCTGACCTACGCTGATACGTTTCAGGAATTCCATAAAGGCATAGCGAAGCTCATTATCAGCAGTCGCCGGCTCCACGATGGAATTGCCGTCCATTATTCCCAGCCCTCTATGCAGGTCCACTGGCTGCTGGACAACGTCCAGCATGCGCGGAAATGGATGTTGCACAGCGGCGGGGATCGTGGCAGCCATTTCACAGGCGTTCGCAACGGCTGGACCAAGCTGATTGAAGACCTTGGCCTGCAATATGAGTTTGTGGGTGCTCGCCAGATCGAGGAAGGCAAGTTGACCCGAAACGAATATCGGGTGCTCATACTGCCGCAATCGCTCGCTATGAGTCCGCGCGAAGTCGAGCAGATCCGGCAATTTGTTCAAACCGGCGGGGCCCTGATCGCGGACTACCGTGCTGCAACCATGAACGAGCACGGACGTGACCTCGGGCGGGGTCAGCTCGACAGCATCTTCGGCATCAAGCACGTGAAAGGCCAAGTCAAAGGATCCGCGGTCAAGGGAATTGAGAACTACGCGTCACTGCGCCTGCAAGGCAAAAAACTCGATCTCACGATCGGAGATGAAAGCATAAGTGTTACGACCGGGAAACCGCTCGCGCAGAGCGCCCAGGTCCCACTCATTGTCGTGAATGATTTTGGACAGGGGAAAGCGGTCTTTTTGAATGTTGAGCTGGCCACTTATCCCTACGACCGGCTGACGCCGAGTTCAACAACGAGTCTGCCGGAAATCATGGAGCAGGTCTTTGCGCTGGCGCGAATGGAACCACAAGTGCGAGTGTTGGACGCGGCCGGGCAGCGCCTCCCTGGGACGGAGGTTGTCCGGTTTGCGAACGGCGCCTACGAACAGGTGGCGATTTTCCGCAACCCCCAGTTCGATGACGGTGGCTGGGGGAATTTGCCGACCCAACCGGAACGCGAATGGGCTGGAGCGATCGATAATTCCCTGCTCGAAAAAGAGGTCCAGGTCACCGTCGAGTGGTCTGCTGCGATGGCGACCTACGACATCCGCGCCAGACGCGACCTCAGCGCAATTGACAAAATCCAAATGAATCTTAGCCCCTGGAGCCCCCTGGTCCTGACGCGCGCCCCCCAACCCATTCCAGGACTCCGCGTCGAGCCTCCCGCCGAGGCCGATCCGAGCAGCCCGTTGATTGTCACGCTCCGGAACGAGTCGGCATTGCCGGAAGGAACTTTTCGAATCGTTCGGCTCGAATTCGTGACCCCCGAGGGCGAACCTTATGAGCTCTATGCGCGAAATGTGCGGGTTGAATCTACACCTCATCTGGAGCGTTTCCACCTTGCTTACACTGACCCTAAGGGGCGCTGGAAAATAAATTCTCACGACCTCTTAACCGGCCGAGTTGAGCAAACGGAGTTTACGCTCCGGGCCTAACTCGAATACCTCGATGGGTGGAAATGCCAGTCTGGTTCGCCCGTGTCTTCCTTGGGTCGGCAGGTCTCTCCTTCAACCGCAAATACAAGTCGAGGGCAAGAACGGTGTGGACCTGACTGCGCACAAAGCGGCCTCCTAATGGGTGTTCAGTCGCCATGGATAACCTTCGCCGACACTCCTCGACACTTTCACTCAAGCCCTTCTGTTCGCAAGCCGGTTAGGTTACCCAAGGTGATCCGACTTTTTGCACTGCTCCCGATACGGTGCGATTACGGTGAGATCGGTGAGATGATCGGTGAGATTAGATCGCTTGACAGGCATTTCGAATGGTGGTATCGAGCGAGTTCAGAGGGTGGCCTACTGTAAGTGCTCTAATTTCCCGGGCGCTGATGTGTCGGCTGTGGAGGTAAACATGGAATCTTGTGTACTTGGTCTGCGCAGGGTTCGTAGTGTGATGTGCTTTGGATTGATCGTTTTGACAGCCCTGGCACTAACGGTCTTGCCAGCAGTCGCACAGACAGGCGCCGGAACCGTGTCAGGAGAGGTGCGCGACACTTCGGAGGGCTTCGTATCCGGAGCGAAGGTGACGATCACAAACACTGAAACCGGGATTTCAAGGAAGGTCGAAACGTCGCCGGAGGGCCTTTATTCCTTCCCTAGCGTGCCGATTGGTTCATACCGGCTGAGTGTGGAGAAGCAAGGCTTTGTCACCTGGGTAGGCACATTGACGCTCAACGTGGGTCAGAGCGCGACGGTCAACGCGGTGTTGCGGCCTGGAAGTGTGAGGAGTGTCGTCGAGGTTACAGGCGCTGCGACGCCCATTGAGACAACAAGTGGCGTGGTCGGTGATGTGCGAGAGTCGAGCCAAATCCGGGATCTCCCGCTGAACGGCCGCGATGTCGGTTTGCTTTTTGGTCTGACCGCGGGCGTAGAGAGCGGCGCAGGCGGTGCCCGGGTCAATGGGATGAAAGTCGGATCACTGGACATCAATTTGGACGGCGTCACGGAGGTCGACCGTTTCGGTGGTGGGATCGTGCGCGTGCGACCGGGAATTGAAACGGTCCAAGAGTTTCGAATCGAAACCGTGGGGTCTGACGCGAGCTTCGCCCAGCCGGCCACTGTTATCATGGCTACGCGCAGCGGCACAAACCAACTGCACTTTGCCGCCTACGAATATAACCGTGATAATACGGTGATCGCCCCCACGCGCTTGCGCTCCGACCCGGTAAATGTTCGAGTGCCCCAACTCATCCGCAATGAGTTCGGAGGGTACGTTGGCGGCCCCGTCGTAATCCCACATGTGTACCGCGGACGCGACAAGACCTTCTGGCTCTTCGACTACGAAGGCCTGCGAGACCATGAGCGCAGTAACCCTCTTTACCCCTTCGTACCGACCGCAGCAATGTGGAATGGTGACCTAAGCAACGCCATTGACCCCGGTGTTCCATGCAACCCAACCGGACCGAATTGCACCCCGTCTGGATATGCGCCAATCATCATTTACGATCCGAAGACCACGAACTCTACGACCTTCCAGCGCCAGCCGTTCCCCAACAATCAGATTCCAGGTCCACTTAACCAGACGGCGAGCGTTTTGAAATCCCTGACTGCTCTTCCCACCAACAACAATAATCCCTTTAATTACAATACCCCGAATTTCACGTCCACATATCCCGACATTAAACGCACCAACACCTACACCGTCAAAGTCGACCAGAACTTCACCGACAAAGACCGCCTCTCGGTGCGCTACACGAAAAGCTGGCAGAATTCCGCCATAGAAGGCGGATATTTCGCCAATCCCATCGACACCTCCTCCGGCATGGGCACCAGCGCGAATGACTATTATGTTCACAACGTACACGTCAACTACACGCGGACCATCTCGACGACTTGGCTCAATGAATTGCTGGTCGGCGTGAGCCGGTCCGCCGTTCACTATGGGACTAGCGCTGACTCCACTAACTGGCCTTCCAAATTGGGGCTTCCCAACCCCTTCGGCGCAACCGGGTGGCCTACGATGTACACTGTTGAAGCCTCGGGGGCCTGCTTCGGCTGGGACTCCGACAACGTGCACAATCAAAATCTGACCAGCGAGACGATCGATGACAACGCAACCTGGACCCACGGGAAACATACCATCCAGTTTGGTTTCCGGGGGCGACGAGAACAGAACAACGTGCGTGAGAACCAGCAGGCCCAAGGTAGCCACGAATGGGACCCAGCATATACCACCAATTGGTCAAGCAGTTCCTTCGGCCCAACGCCCGACACCGGTAGTGGATTTGCCGAACTCCTACTCGGCTTGCCCGATTTCCTTTCCAACCAGTACAACCGCGGATACTTCTACTTCCGCCAGACCCAGCTGGGACTGTACTTCAACGAGCGGCTCAAGGTTAAACCTAGGCTGACACTCAGCATGGGACTGCGCTGGGACTATTGGACGCCTTACAGCGAGGCGAAGAACCGGCTTGTGGTGCCCTACAACCCCGAAAGCACATTTGAGGTAATTTCGCCAGGGAACGTGAGCGTGGATCAAATCCCAGGTATCCCGCCCGCCGTGCTCACGTCGTGGAGGAATGTGGGGTTGACTTGGGCCACAGCCAACTCCGTCGGATACCCTTCCAACCTTTTCAGGTCCGTCCCGCATGACTTTAGCCCCCGGTTGGGTCTCGCCTATCAGATTAACCGCAACACCGTGATTCGCGGCGCGTTCGGCATCTACTACGTAGGGATGCCACTGTCCTTGTTGTTACAATCAACCCGCAATACTCCGCCTCTGAATCTTCGCTTCGTAAACAACCCTTTCAATAATCCCAACGTCCCCGGCGGCCAGGGAGGAGCCAATTATGGCAACTACCCCTATATTGTGACTCCCGCGGCCTCCGACTACCTTCCAACTGCCACTGTGGATATTAATACGCCGCAAGGGCTAAACCCCTTTGGCAACGCGGCGACGTATTGGGATCCGCGTGCCTGGAACGACGAGCATCAGCACACCTGGAACGTAACTCTCGAGCATGAGCTGCCCTCGCAAATAGGTTTGCGGCTGAGCTACATCGGAACGTACGGTGGCAACCTGGAGCAGCAGTTTTCCATCGATCCTCGAGAGCCGCAGTATAACTACGCGAAGCGCACTGGGCTCAAGCCGCCAGGCCAAACTAATCTATTGCGGGCAGTGCCAGGGTGGGGATTGATTGGCATAAACCATACCGGCTTTTCTCACGATCATTCGGCCCAGGTGGAACTCCGCCGGAAGTATGCCAATGGGATGAGCTTCCAGTGGTTTTACACTTACGTGCGTGCCCTCACCACGACCGATCCCGGTGGCTTCTCCGATGGGAACACCTCAGTCAATGGTGGCGGCGGAAACGGGAATATTTTCAAGCCCGGAGGCGGCGGGGCGACCGTGCCCGAGAACATCGAGCTGTTCGGTGAACCAAATCTTAGTTACAGCCAACGCCTGCGGCTCGTCTACTTCAACAATACCACCGTCCCCCCGCACCGTATCACTTTCAACGGCATCTACGATCTTCCCTTCGGGCGAGGCAAGCGCCTTGGCAGCAATGTTTCCATACCCCTCAACTATTTAGTCGGGGGCTGGCAACTGGCTGCTATTGGTACTTGGAATAGTGGCCTCTGGATGGGCGTGAATCCTGGTTACGTCCAGACCGGCAAAATCCGCATCGCTGGCGATAAGCGCGCTATGGTAACCATCGGCGGCACCGATCTATACCGTCAATGGTTCGCCGGCGACTTCAACCCCGCGACGGTAACCACCGTTAGCGGCACTCTCATTGCCCCTGCCGTTCGGCCAGCCGGTCCGAATTGCTCCGGACAGTTTGTTGGCCAGCTTGCTGTGACCCTGAGCGATGGATCGTGCTACAACGCCCCCGTGGGTGGTTCGTCCTTCGGTGGCCTCTACAACCCGGACTCTCGCGTTAACTTCATCGGACCGGGCGCTTGGAACGACGACCTTTCGATTTACAAGCACTTCAGTGTCAAAGAGCGGTTTGACATTCGCTTTGCTGCCGACTTTTTCAATGCGTTCAACCATCCGAACGACGTACCGCCCATCACAGTCAGTGGCTTCCAAAACTTGGGACTCCAAACAAACCCGCCGCGGGTTATCCAGCTCTCCCTTCGCGTGGAATACTAGCGTGGCCCTTTTTCTCGACGGGAGTCGTGCATCCTACACGACTTCCGCCAGCCTTGCCGTCCTGAGCCCAATGGCGCTAATATCCACGGCTGAAAGAGTTTTTCACTCGCGGAGGGTCAAGCTGGAATGCCGAGGCTTGTCTCTCAAACCTTGACACAGTCCGGAGAGAAGCTCGCCTCGAATCGAGCTCAGAGTGCGCCGGACTATCTTTCCCCGTATTCAGACTGGGCCCGCCCAATCGAGGGCAAGTTCCAATTCATCCGAATCGCGCGCCTCGCCATCTTGCTCGTTTGCCTGTTCGGAACACCATCGGCTTGCAGCGCGGGCCAAGTGAGCGCGGACTTGTTTGAAACGCGGCTGGCGGAAGGAATCAAGCTCCTGGGCGAGGGACGCTTTCTCGAATCGGTAGAAGTTCTCAATAGCGCCAAGCAAAGTGCCCCACAAGACGCACGGCCCTATTTCTACTGCGGCATGGCCCTGGCTCAGGCCGGACGTCTGCGCGACGCAGCCTCCGAAGTAGGAGAAGCGGTTCACTTAGCGCCTGAGCAACTTCACTATCGTGTATTTCAAGCTCATGTGCTCGAGCAGCTCAAGCAAGCGGCCGCAGCCCAGGAGCTTCTGTCCACGTTCAAGGATGAACAGACACTTGCGCGTCTTGACCCAGCGTGGCTGCGATTGCTGGCCGACGTCTATTACCGCCTGCAAATGACCGATCAAGCGCTCCAGATTTTAGATCTCTGGGCCAAGCATGATCCGACCGACGCGCGCATCGACCTATATCGGGGCCAGGTATACGTTGTGAAGGCCCAGCCGGATATTGCGCTAAGCTGTTTTCGGCGTGGTCTGAAAAAATCGAGCGAGAATCCCCAAGCCTATTTCGAGATGGGCAAAATTCTCTACGAAAGGAATCAGCTTCCACTTGCGAAGGAGGCACTCCTCAGCGCGGTTCGTGAGGATGCGAATAATCCGGAGTACCTTGCGAAACTTGCCTCGGTCTACCTGGCGATGGGTGACGCGGATGCGGCGATCGAATGCCTAAAAGGTGTGGAAACGACAAGCCTCGGTGTGCCGACGGTCTATTACACGTTGGCGCGAGCTTACCGCAATAAAGGCGACGCTGCTCGCAGCGCCGCCTACATGGAGAATTTTCAGCGGGCAACCTCCGCCGAGCGCGACCGCGAAGCACGCAAATTAGAGGTTGAGCGTCCGATCGCCCAGGCTCAAAGGGAGCTGGATCGCGGCAATTCTCAGGCGGCTCGAGTCCTGTTTGAGAAAGCCCTGCAGGTTGATCCCAGTCAATGGGAGCCGCACGCCTACATAGCTGAGATGGACCTTAATTCCGGCGACATGCAAGGGGCCTACCCTCACTTGCAAAAGTTGGAGCAAATCGACGCCGATTCCGCCACCGGGAATTTCTTGTTAGCACGATACTGGTTCATGAAGATGGACTATGATCGGGCCCGATTGTACGCAGAAAAAGTGAAGCTCAGCCGGCCGGCTAATTCCGAAGTCCGAGCGTTATTGGGTGGAATTTACGAGAAACTCGGTGAAAAGTACAAGGCGCGCCAGGAGTACGAAGAGGCCGTCCACCTCGCTCCAGAGCGCGCCGATTTGCGCCAGCGCCTTCTCCACGTCGGCGGAAAACCTCAGTCCCAGTGAGCCTGAATGATGATCGAGAGATCGTTCTTTCCTTCCGCGATTCTGGATGCTCGGGCTTATCAGCGTCGGGTTGATATTGATACAAGACATTTCAGGCGCGCTCGGCTCATGCTCGTTGCCATGTGTTGGGTGCTGCTTGAATTAACGTTTATGACGGCAACATGGTCAAAGCAACTTCCCGCTCAATATTTCCGGCTGCTGGAAGCCGGAATCGCGCAGGTTGGCAAACAAATGGACACGCAGCCCGCTCCGAATCTGGAAGCCCTGACGGCTCGTCCCGGATGGAAGCGTTTTCCCCAATCCATCTTGGCGGCGGCCGTTTTGTATGCAAAGCAACACCCCGCAAACGCCCACTATCGGGATCCGAAGATGTTGAGCTTGGCGATTCGCATCGGCGACCTGCTGGCGATCGAATGCGAAAAAAGCCACTCCGAAACATGTTTTGAGGAGGAGTGGGACGCGCACATGTGGCTCGAAGCGTACCGCCTCCTCGCCCCAGAGCTCGGGGGGGAGCGCCGTGCACGCTGGAGGCGTTCCATTGAAGCGGAGGTTGCGCCGCTTGTTTCCGATGCAATGAAGCGGCAAGAATTTCCCTGGTACAACACACCTTACATTGGAACCTCGCCGAACCACTTTGCCTCGTGGGCCGCTCTTATGTTGCTTTCCGGTCGTGTGTTCGGAAACAAGGATTGGGAAAATCTTGGGGCGCGGATTCTACATCGTTTCGCTGCCGAAGAGCAGGCACCGGACGGATATTGGGGTGAACACAGCCGCAATGGTCCAACCACGGGATACAATCACATCACCTTTACGCAGGTAGCGTTCTACTGGGAATACTCGAGGGACCCTGCGGCTCTCAAAGCCCTGCGGCGTGCGACAGATTTCCACGAGCACTTTACCTATCCCGACGGCGCGCCGGTGGAAACCATCAACGACCGCAACCGCTACTGGAAAGTGGACTCCTGGGGTCATTTCGGATTTTCACATTTCCCTGACGGCCGGCGATATGCAGAGTTCCTGACCGATTTTTTTCGCGGAGACAATCTGACAATGGATGATCTGGGACGGCTGGCCCAGGACGCGCTCTACTATCACGAAGGACCCACCGAGCCCATCCCTCAGGACCAGCCGCGCTATTCGTATCAGATGAGCGTCCCGGCAGGAATCCGCAAGATGGGGCCTTGGGTAGTCTGTTTGTCCGGCCTCATCAGCACCCAGGCAGTCAACAGTCGGTTCTACCTTGATCGTCAAGGAAACCTATCTGTTTTTCATAACAAGCTCGGGTTAGTTGTCACTGGGGCAGGGTCAAAACGCCAGCCCGACCTGGCAACCTTCTTCGAGAAATTGCAGGGCCAGACCTTCCACATGCCGATCAGCAGCCGTCTTCAGATGAATGACAACAGCGGCGACAAACTTTCGCTCGCTTACAATACGTTTTTCACAGACCTGTACGTTCCGCCTCCTTCTCAACATGATCTGCAGTTGCGCTTCGCCATGACGGGGAGAGGAGAACCTCCTCCGGAAGCGCAACTGAATCTGCAACTCTGCCTGAAAACGGGAGAAACGCTGGAGACCGCCGCTGGGCGAAAGATTGTGCTAGGAACCGAGGGGCTTGAACTGGGGCCAGATGAGCTAGGAGGCTGGATCCATCATCATGGGTGGAGGTTGAAGACAGACCCGACGGCACGGCTGACCTGGCCAGTCTATCCTCATAACCCTTACGCGGATGCTCCGGAAACCACGCTGGAGCATGCGGTTGGTGTGGTTTCGGTGCCGTTGCAACTAGGCGCAAAGGGCGGCCAGTACATTCGCCCGAACGTGCAGGAGATTTACTTTACTCTGACGCCCGACTAAGCCGCCACGCCGATCGCCTCCGTCTTGATTGAGAGAAGCTATCTTTTTGGGTTCTTGGTGAGCGGATTTTGCCAGGGCATCTCATTCCGACAAGAATTCCACATACCCGTGCTTCCTTAGGAAGCGAAAATATCCGATGAAATCGAAATCCGTGGGGCCAAGTTCCATGCGCGTCAAGTGGATGACTTCCGCAAGGTTCCGATGCCCGTCACACCAGTAAAGGGCCGTTATGGGAATACTCTCCCAAGCCCCCGAAGGATACCCTTCGCGCTGGTCGTTCGGCATATCGTCCAGCGGCAAGGTTCCCAAGCGTTTTCGCTTCACAACGATTCTTGCCGCCTTGTCCCGCAAAGTATCAGGGGCCGCAATTGGTTGCACAGGCGCCTGGAGTCCAAGCTCCCGGGCACGGCGATCAATGTCACGGCGCACTCTGCTGGTTTGCTCTTCTCCAAAGCGGCGAAGGCTCTCAATCATCGGAGCGAGGCGCGCTGCCGCATCCTTTTGATCCGATTCCCGGACCAGGCGAAGAACGGAGAGAATGGCCTTTGACTCCCGATCAACGGAATAAGTCACGTGATCGACTGCGTCCTGGAGCAGCCGTCCGAGATCTTGAGCGTCACTTGCGGTGGCGACGTGTTCCAAGAACGGCGCAGAGGACCGTAAAATCTGCTCATAGCCTCGTGTTTGACTGAGCTCCGCAAGCCACATCGCCTCGGACTCACTCGCGTTGGCCAGATAATAGAGATAAGCGGCATTTACCGTGGCGACGTCCCGCAGCGAGCGAGGGTCTACACGATCAGGGGTGTCCTCGCTGTTATGATGAGTCTCCACTCCGCTGCCGCCGTAAGCCCATACCGTGGGAACATTAATCATAGGTTCGCTCAAGTAAGTGTCTGTGCCGCTCATAGATTGGTGCTCATGCCAAGGCCGATGCACCTGGGAAAAGTACTCCTGGGCAATGCGCAAGATGAACGCATCGGTGTAGGACTTTGCCGCATGGGGATTCATGTAAAACGTGTACTCTGTCCCCGCCAGGTCGTACGAAGCAGCCGGTGTATCCATACACAGTGCTGCAACCGTGCGACGAATGCGCTCGGGATGCGCCTCAATGTAATACATCGATCCGTAGAGCTCACCCATGGTCAAAAGACGGATGCTCCTCTTGGGCCGGGGTAACTTACCGGAAAGGATGAGGCGATTGAGAGTTGCGAGGGACTCCAACATTGCAGCGACGCCCGTTGCATTGTCCTGTGCTCCCTGCTCGAACGAATGTCCTAGAGTCAATACTTCCTCCGGCCCTGATCCTCGGATCACGCCTGTTACGAATGGATATGTACCAGCATAATACCGGCTATCGACAGTAGCCCTGACGCGGACCACGCCTCGCTCGGCCAGGAGTTTGCGTACCAACGCACCCTCCCGTGGGCTTATCGAAAAAGAGAGCAGCGGTGTGCTGCCTTTGGTGAAACCCCACCCTTGATCGCACCACGCATTGATCCATTGACGGCCATTTTCAAGGCTCGGATTCTCGCTGAAGGTATTGATCGCGCCGAGGGCTCCAGACTTTACAAGTGCCCACTTGAAGCCAGCAGGGTTTTGATTCATGAGCACGAGCTTGCCCGTGAGATGCATCTTGCCAAGCCTCGGCAGATCCACATCGGGAAGGCTCACGACCTCCGCCATGACGCCTTCAGGAGGTGTTGCCCCACTCCACATTCCAAGCGACGAGGGAATCCTCTGGTAGTCTGCCAGGGTAGCGACGTCAGCAGGCACGTGCGGATCAACAATCTCTAAACGCGCGGACTTCACGTCCCAAGCCAGCGGCATTGTCCAGAAACCCGACTGGCTTGAGCCGTTCGCCGGTGCTCCCGACAGCTCGACGTCTTCCAGGCCGATCGCTTCCATGGATAGCTTCAGGTATTTCGCAGTCTCTTGAAATTTTGAAAATGTGAACCAGCGGTCAGTCGAGTACACTTGCCGCATGAAGTTCATGGCCTGTTCGGGTTTCAGCTCAGAGCGGATCGTTTGAATGAGTTGCACGAGGGGCGTCGGCGCCGGTGTGAGGGTGATTGCGCATACCGCCAGGAGGGAAAAAACAACAGATAGGATTACAACGCGGCACCTATAGCTGAATAGAGGATTCATCGTTTCTCCTCTTATGAACGCTTGTATTCGTACACCAAGTAAGACAAACTCGTCCAGTCACGCGAAACTCCATAACGGTAATTAAGATCTTCTGTACATATTGGTTTGTGTATCTCCGGTTATGCAAGCTATGGTTCTACCGCCAGACAGCTACGCTTGAAGGTCGAACAAAACGGCAAAAGGTGGCAAACTTGGTCCCGCCACCGCGAGCGCTGGAGACCGCGAAACGGGGGTTAGGGATAGAAGACGAAAGGTCAAGCATGGACCGCAGGAATTCCCTCCTCTCCTTCTTAGACTGGCTTCGAGCCTTCAGCAGAAAAACTTTCACCATGTGGATCACTATGGCGTTAAGAAAACAGCCCTCGAGGCGGCTGGCGCCGTCAAACAAGGTCCCTGTGTACGCTCAACACCGGTGGAGGCAGTCTCTTTGCAGTGGTTTCGTTCTCTTCACATGCTTGATGCTGTTTGCGGCAAAGGCTCTCCTTAGTGAGACCTCGTCCCCACTCGGGTCTAGAGGCTATTCCGTTCTGCCTGTTCCACAAAAGGTGACACTGACAGGTAAGGACTTTGCATTGTACGGCCTCTGGAAGCTGGAACTCAAAGGCGAGGTGAAAGAGGATGACGTAGCCGTCGAGAGTCTGAAAGCCAGTTTGGCATCGAGGTCCCATCTGAGCCTTTCTGAAACTGGTTCGAGCCCGTTGGGGTCCGGAGTAATCCAGATGGATTTAAAGCCGAAATCTGTTTTGATCGATCAGGCTATTGATAGGAACAAGCCTACGCTGGTTGAGCAGGCTTACCGCCTGACCCTGGGCCCGAGGAGTTTGAAAATCACGGCCAACGCTCCTCCTGGACTCTTTTACGGTGTGCAAACTCTGATCCAACTCATTCATTCTCGAGACGGTCGTCTCTGGCTTCCCGAAGGCGAGATAGTAGATTGGCCCGATGTTGAACTGCGCGTCATATATTGGGACGACGCCCATCACCTAGAGCACCTTGAAGTACTGAAGCGCGCTGTGCAGGAGGCTGCGTTCTTTAAGATCAACGGTTTGGCCATCAAGCTTGAGGGCCACTTTCAGTACAAGAGCTCCCCGGCCATCATCGAACCTTATGCGCTGGCGCGCTCCGACCTCCAAGAGCTCACTGACTTTGCGCTGCGCTTTCACGTGCAGCTTATTCCCTACCTGGACGCGCCCGCGCACGTCGCCTTCATTCTGAAACACCCGCAATATGCCCCGCTCCGCGCCTTCCCCGGCAACAATTATGAATTCTGTGTGACAAATCCCGAAACCTACAAATTCTTGTTTGGCATGTATGACGACCTCCTCGAAGCCACGAAGGGAAGCAAGTATTTCGTGCTATCAACCGATGAGCCTTATTACGTGGGCTTGGCCGCAGGCTCCCAATGTGACGAGGTGACACGTGCACACGCCCTCGGGTCTGCAGGGATGCTATTGGCGGAATTTGTCACCAAGGCCGCCAACTATCTGCATGACCGCGGTCGCACTGTCTTATTTTGGGGAGAATATCCGCTGAAACCTGAAAATATCAGCGCGCTTCCAAGTCATCTTGTCAACGGTGAGGTCTATGGTCCGGAATTTGATTCTGCCTACAAGAAACACGGAATCCGTCAGCTCGTTTATACCTCGACTCAGGGAGAGGAGCCGCTGTTCCCTCATTACTACATTCTGCCTTCGACCCGCCATCTCCACGCGAAGTCCGTTAGCAATGGGCGTGTCACCGATATGTTCAACCTTATATCTTTCACCCCGGCGCGCCAAAACGCCGACCTAATGGGAGTATTCGTGGCTGGGTGGGCCGACGCTGGCCTGCACCCTGAAACGTTTTGGCTGGGATACGCGACAGGTCCCGCCACTGCCTGGCACCCTGCAGCGGCGAGCCCCGCAGAGCTCATGAATTCATTCTATGATTTGTTCTATGGAGCCGGCGCTCAAAACATGGGCCGCCTTTATCAGCTTATGAGCGAGCAGGCGCAGATCTGGGACGACAACTGGGAAACCTCGCCTTCGAGCGCCCGAACTCCCATTTGGGGCAACTCCGACAGAATCTTCGATCCGCCAAAACCAGCAAATGACCAGACACTTCCTCCTTTGCCCATTCCATCCTCAACAAACCTGACAATCAGCCGCGATTGGATGCAAGAGAATACGAGACGCCTTGAGATGGCGGCGATTGCCCTCGCGGAAAACGATGAGTTGCTCGACCTGCTGTACGCCAACCTCAAAACGGTCAACAAGAATCAGTACAATCTTGAAGTGTTCCTCTCCGTCGCCGGTCTGTGTCGGGAAAGCTTTGAGATGATCCTTGAGCTAGGTCAAATGAGCGAGCTTCTGAAGGAGGCTCAGACAGCGGCCAGCCAAGGAAAAGCCGACGACGCAGTAGCCTCTCTTGATGAAGTGCTGAACACTGCGGCAGGAATTCAGCGGCGACGCAATCGGGCTCTTCAAAATGCGACGACCACCTGGTATCAGACATGGTTCCCGCGGGTTGCAGAAGCCAACGGGCGGCGCTATCTGAACCAGGTGGACGACGTGAAGGACCACAAGCCAGTCCGCACCGTCGACATGAGCTACCTGGTGTACCGTGAACTACTTTATCCTCTGGGGGACTGGGCAGCCGGGACACTTGCGGCGAGGAACGAGTATGCGCGCGCGCACCAATTGCCTGAGCGTGCTGGTGAGCTGAACTGGAAGGACACAACAATTGTGCCCAATTAACAGCGATTCCAGCCATGTATGAACTTCGCCGCAATTCTTCTTGGAGGAAAGAGATGATTACAGATTCAACCATAACGAGACGGTCTTTCATTTCTGGTGGCGCAGCGTTGGCCGTTACGGCTAGCTCTGTTGTGAGCGCTCCCCGGGCCGGCGAGCGACGGCTCCGGATGGGCCTCGTCGGTACCGGGGCCCGCGGCTCCTTTACTTGGGGAAAGGAGGTCGTGGAAGGCTATAGCGACGTCGTGGAAATCGTCGGGCTTTGCGATATCAACCACAAGCGGGTGGAGGCGGCTAAGAAGCTGATTGGGACCACCGCGCCCTCCTTTGTGGATTTCGACCGGATGATCAAAGAGACTCACCCCGACACGGTGATGGTAACTACTATGGATGCCACTCACGCGCGTTACATTGTTCGTGCATTGGAGCTGGGCTGCGATGTGATGACCGAAAAGCCGCTCTGCACCGACGAGGAACAGTGCGTGTCGATTCTGGATGCCCAGAAGAAGTCGGGCAAGAAAGTTACCGTAACCTTCAATGCCCGGCACGATCCGGAGGCAAAAAAAATAAAGGAACTCCTAATGGAGAAGGCCGTTGGCGATGTCATCTCCGTGGACTTTCACGAATATCTGGATACCAGCCACGGTGCTGACTACTTCCGGCGCTGGCACCGGCTGAAACAAAACTCGGGCACGCTGCTGGTCCACAAAGCCTCTCACCATTTTGACTTGGCTAACTGGTGGCTGGATTCCACGCCGGTGGAAGTGACGGCCTTCGGAGACTTGAAATTCTACGGGCGGAACAACTCCTTCCGTAACACGCACTGCCGTGTTTGCCCATTCAAACAACAGTGTAAATTCTATTGGGACGTTACCCAGAATCAAAGCTACGTAAAACTCTACGTCGATTGTGAATCTGAAGACGGCTACTTGCGCGATGGCTGCGTCTGGCGCGAAGACATCAACATCTATGACACCATGTCGGTGGTGGTGAAGTACGAAAACGGCGCCTTACTAAACTATACGGCCAATGCCTATTTGCCTTTCGAAGGCCAGGCCATTTCGATCAACGGCCGTATGGGCCGGCTCGATTACAACGAATTCGGTGGCGGAGGATTCGGGAGTAAAGGACTGCGCCTGACACGCAGCTTCGGCAAGTCCGAAGTGATACAGGATCTGGAAGCGCGCCGCGCAGGCGGGCACGGAGGAGCTGACACCTCGTTGCATGATCTGATCTTCCGAGGATCGCAAGGTTCTGACCCGCTAGGTTTGCGAGCAGATCTCCGCGCTGGTGCTCGC
>Ga0066679_10000127_pt1 | contig 19918 bp, 18 predicted proteins | sample GraSoiAngelo_128_FD_62298 | JGI IMG/M metagenome (GOLD analysis project Ga0066679, IMG submission 62298) | Grasslands soil microbial communities from the Angelo Coastal Reserve, California, USA - 14_0927_12_20cm | ecosystem: Environmental > Terrestrial > Soil > Grasslands | place: USA... | reverse complement strand
GGCCGTGTCAGAAGCCCGCGCGTAAGCAAGGGCTCCATTTACCGATCATGCCCTCCCTAATGGTCGGGCTTCCGACACGAAAAGTGAATTAACAACTTGCTTTACTTCACATCCTTCTCGTCGATATGAAACTTGTGCAGGACGCGGTGCGCGGTCGGCGCCAGGATGATGCCCATAAGAGCGATGAAGATCACGCCGCTGAAGAGGGCGTATATCGAAGCGAAGATTTTTGCAGTGTCGTTGGGCAGCTCGCGCACCGGGCCCATTCCACCGAGAATCATGGAAGCTTCCAGCAGCGAATCGACGAAGTTGAAGCCGGCGATGAAGTGATAGCCCACGATGCCGATTGAGAGCGCGATCGCCATTAACGCGACGGCGAGGGCAAGCGACCCCGCGATTCTCTGCACGTAAACCGAAATCGGCGCGAGCTTCTCGTGTCGCCGTTCAAATCGTCGCCATGATTCTTTAGGTCGCTTCGGCAATTCTTCATTCCTTACGGGCAACGCACGCGCAAGGCTCGGGGCACTACTTCGAAGGTGGCCGGCAGACGGCCGAGGACCTCGCCGTCCAATTCAACCCGAATCACTGCGTCTTTGCGAACCGGCCGGGCAACAACCTGTTTTGCAAGCGCGTGCGTTACCTCGTTCATCCGCAGATGCGCGCCGAGATAAAGCCGCGGCGCATTCGAGAGAATCCGGAACGCGCTGGCGTCGCCGATCGTCACCACGTCGAATAATCCATCATCGATCTTTGCGCCGGGAGCGATCTTCATGGCGCCGCCGTAATACTTTCCATTTGCAACTGCAAGTTCAGCGATGCGCATGCGGCGCTCATCATGATCGTCCAGTTGCACATAAATTTCCGTGGGCGAACTTTGCAGGGTCGTCTGCACCGTCGCAGTCGCATAAGAAAGCTTGCTGGTTATTTTGCGAGGCGTGAAAGCGGGAATCCATTTTTTCGTCTCACCGCTGGCCGCGCGGTCAAGCACCGCGGTGCTCATGCCAAAGCTGGCAACGTTGACGAAGAAGCGCGTCTCTCGCTCGTCCGCACCATTGACGAAAGTTACTCGCCCCGCGTCGATCACTCGCGTCCGGCCATCGCGCAACCCGCGCGCCGCGGCAGCGATGTTCGTCGGCAAACCGATCGTGCGCCGAAAGTCACTGCCGGTACCGCCGGGAAGAATCGCCAGCTCGGCTTCCGTGCTCGACTCGATGATTCCGTTCGCGACTTCAGAAATCGTGCCGTCACCACCACAGGCGATGATGAGTTTTGTTCCTTGCTTCGCAGCGGCTGCCGCAAGTTCGCGCGCGTGACCAGTGGCTTCGGTGAACGCGACGGTGAACGCTCCGAAATGTGTGCGCAGGTCGCTGGCGAACTTGGGCCAGTTCTCGCGCGTTGCGCCATCGGCGGATGCGGGATTAACAATAACGAGTGGTAATGGCATCGGAGCAGTTTTACCACAGAGGACACAGAGGAAGAAAAAAATCAGCCACGAAGATGCACAGAAGGCACAAACGATAAAAGGGAAACCACGGCTGCGGTTGATAATCCTTTTGTGCTTCTCGTGCCTTTTTGTGGCTGATTAGATTTCCTCGGCGTCCTCTGTGGTTAATTCATTTCCATAGAGAGCGCGATCGGTTTCACCAAGTTCGCCAATCTTACCCATGACAAACTCGCCAATCTCTTTATAAGTTCGGACGTGATCCCTTTTGGCGATGAACTCGGACAAATCGAGTTGCGCGCCGAAATGAATGCGAATCTTATCTCCGCCAAACCAATTCCCTAACACTTGTTTCGCCAAATTGTTTCCGAGTCCGGCAACGAAGACCGGAATCACCTGAGGATTGGCTTCTTTGATCAACTTGCCCAGGCCGGGCTGCGGCCGCAGAAACGAGTACGGATCGTTGTTCTTGTTGCGCGTGCCTTCGGGATGAAACCCGATCACGTTACCAGCGCCTTCACGGGAAAGTTGCGCCAGCCGTCGCATCGAATACTTGTCGAACGCGCGTTTCTCAGGCATCGGATTTTTGCCGGTAACAAAGAACGGCGGATACATCGACCACCATCCCATGATGAGATTCACCAACATGCCGATAGGATTTTGATAGTAGAAACGGCCGCGCACCGGAAAGAAAAGTTGCTTCTGCCATTTCGTTTTCCGAAACAGAGTGGTCGACACGACGTACATGTCGAAGAACGATCGATGGTTTGCGACGAGCAAGATAGGTCGCGTGTGATCGACGGCCTCGACATTCTCAAGTCCGTACACGCGCATCAGATTGTAAGTTGAAATATGAATCCATCCCGCGCCGAAGAAATTCTGACACCAGGTCCAGAAACGCTTCCAGCGGCCGAGATTCATTCGATGAGTGAGACGGAAAGCGAAGCGTTCAAAGGGAGAAAGAACGGCGAGTTCTTCGGCAGATGGAACGAGTGGCTCACGCATGATTCATCCACAGATTACACAGATTACACAGATTGAGAAACAGCACACCGCTAACCTCTCAGGAATGCCATTTTCAAGCACGCTCACTCGTTTTGCCTTCTAATCTGTGTAATCTGTGGATGTTTATTCAATCGAAAAGTATCGCGCTTCGGGGTGATGAATGATAATCGCCGACGTTGACTGTTCAGGATCGAGCTGAAACTCTTCGGTAAGTTCGACGTCGATGCGCGAAGGATCGAGCAGCTCAAACAACTTCCCTTGATCTTCCAAATTCGGACAGGCTGGATAACCAAAGCTGAACCGCGAGCCTTGATAACCCTGGCGAAATAGCTCATTCAAATTCTTCGCATCACGATCGGCGATACCGAGTTCCTCGCGAACCTTCTTGTGCCACAATTCAGCCAGCGCTTCGGCGCCCTCAACGCTCAAGCCGTGAAAGTAAAGATAGTCAGAATAGTTGTCGCTCTTGAAGAGTTGCTGCGAGTATTCGCTCGCGCGCCGGCCCATTGTGACGAGATGAAATGCCACGACATCCAGACGGCCTGACTCCACTGAAGCAAAGTAATCGGCGAGAGACAGACGCTTGCCCGCAGGCTGTCGCGGAAACGTAAACCGAGCAAGTTCTGTCTTACCGCCTTGCTCGTAAACGAAAAGATCGTTTCCCGCCGATTGGCAATGAAAGTAACCGTAAACCGCGCGCGGCACGAGCAACCCTTCGCGTTCGCTGCGCTGTTTCAATTCTTCATAAACCGGCCGCACATGTTCCGCTACAAGTGTCTGATATTCTTCCGCGGATTTTCTTCCCTGCTTGAATTGCCACTGACCCTTGAAGAGCGCGGTTTCGTTAACGTAGGCGAAAACATCTGCCAGGGGAATGTCCTGGACGACGCGCGAGCCAAAGAAAGGCGGATCGGGAATCGGAACATCAGCTTTAACGCTCGAGCGAATGGTGTGCGTCGTATCGCCGGATACTTTTGCAGCGCCACGCGGTCTTGCTGGTTTACTGATGCCGAGCTTCGCATCTTCGCCGACGAGATCTTCCGACTCATCAATAAACCCGGTCGCATCCACCACCCCACGCGGGCTGCCCGCGCGAGGCCCCCGCTCCGCTCCCGGTACTGACTCCACGCTGGCCGTAGCGCCTTTTGCCGCTTGCTCGCCATTGCCGGACATCAGCTTGTCCATCGTGTACAGACCGGCAAACGCGTCGCGCGCATAGAAGAGCGTGCCCTTATAAAGCGACTTCAGATCGTCTTCCACATAACGTCGCGTCAACGCCGCACCGCCGAGCACGACCGGGACATTGATCGCGCGTTCGTTCATGACTTCGAGATTCTCTTTCATGATAAGCGTCGATTTAACCAGCAGACCGCTCATGCCAATCGCGTCGGCCTTGTGTTCTTCGTACGAATTAAGAATCGTATCAATCGTTTGCTTGATGCCGAGGTTGATGACCTTGTAACCGTTATTCGTCAGGATGATATCGACCAGGTTCTTGCCGATGTCATGCACGTCGCCTTTCACGGTGGCGAGCACCATGACACCTTTCGAGGTCGCGCCGCCTTTCTTTTCCATGAACGGTTCAAGAAAGCGCACGGCCGCTTTCATCGCTTCGGCTGATTGCAGCACAAACGGAAGCTGCATTTGCCCGCTGCCGAAAAGCTCACCAACGACTTTCATTCCGTCGAGCAGAATGTTGTTGATGATGTCGAGCGCGGAGTACTTTTCGAGCGCTGTTCGCAATTCGTCTTCAAGGCCGATCTTTTCGCCGTCGATGATGTGATTCTTCAGACGTTCTTCGACCGTTGCGCCCTTACTGGCTTTCTTGGCGCTCTTGGCCTTCACGCCCTCGAACAGCTTGGTGAATTCAATCAGCGGATCGTAGGTGCAAACGTCGCCCTGGAATTGACGCCGGTCGTAAACCAAATCGAGCGCAACTTTCAGTTGGCGTTCTTCGATGCGATTGAGCGGTTCGATCTTGCTGGCGTTGACGATCGCTGAGTCGAGACCCGCGGCAACGGCTTCATGCAGAAAGACGGAATTCAGCACGATGCGCGAGGCCGGATTTAATCCGAAGGAAACATTTGAAACGCCCAGAATCGTGAAGACGCCAGGAAGTTCCGACTTGATTCGGCGAATCCCCTCGACGGTTTCAAGCGCGTTGCGTCGATCCTCTTCGATGCCCGTTGAGATTGGCAGCGCCAGCGAATCGAAGAAAATATCGTCAGCGGGAATTCCGTACTTCGTCGTCGCTTGTTCGTACGCGCGCTTGGCGATGTTGAATTTTCCCTCGGCCGTGCGCGCCATTCCTTCCTCGTCGATCGTTCCAATCACAACGCTGGCGCCATACTTCTTCGCAAGTTCCAGGACCTTGGCAAAACGCGGCTCACCGTCTTCATAGTTCGTCGAGTTCAGAATGCACTTGCCACCGGAGTGCTGCAGCCCGGCTTCCATCTTCTGCCATTCGGTCGAATCGAACATCAAAGGAATCTTGACGTTCGTCACCAGCCGCGACGCCAGCTCGTGCATGTCTTTCTCGCCGTCGCGACCGACAAAGTCGACGTTGACGTCGAGTATGTGCGCGCCCTCGCGTTCCTGCTCGCGCGCGAGGGAAACCAAACCGTCCCAATCTTCGGCGTTCAGCAGGTCGCGCATTTTTTTCGATCCGCTCGCGTTGACGCGCTCGCCGACGATCAGAAACGAGGTATCCTGACGATAGGGTTGTTGAATAAAGATCGAAGAACTCGCAGCCGTTCGCGGCACGTCACGCTTTAGCGGCGCGAGATTTTTGACAGCGTCCACCACTGCTTTCAAATGCGCGGGCGTAGTGCCGCAACAACCGCCGACGATGTTCACACCAAGGTCGCGGGCAAAATGCGCGAGGTCTTTCGAAAGCGATTCCGGCGTTTCTTTAAACACGGCGTGACCGCCTACATTTTCAGGAATGCCGGCGTTGGGAATAACCGAAACCGCGAACTTTGAGTTCTGACACAGATAGCGAACGTTCTCGCTCATCTGCTGCGGTCCGGTGGCGCAATTCATTCCCACAACGTCAATCGGAAACGGTTCGATGGCCGTCAGCGCCGCGCCGATTTCAGTGCCCATCAACATCGTGCCGAAGGCTTCGATGGTGACTTGTGCAATCACCGGCACGCGACGCTTCGACGATTCGAACTCTTCTAAGATCGCCGCCAGCGCAGACTTGGTCTGCAAAATATCCTGACACGTTTCGACGATCAGCAAGTCCGCGCCGCCATCGAGCAGACCGCGCGTCTGCTCGCGATAGGACGCCTTCATATCGAGAAAAGAAATGTGGCCGAGGGTCGGGAGCTTGGTGGTCGGACCCATCGAGCCGGCGACCCAACGCGGCTTTTCTTTGGTCGAGAAGTCGTTTGCGATTCGTTTAGCGAGTTCCGCGGCTTTCTTGTTCAAATCATAAGCCAGGTGCGCGATCTGATATTCGGCCAGTACAATCGAAGCACCACCGAACGAATCGGTCTCGACGACGTCGCATCCAACTTCGAAAAATCCTGCGTGAACCTTTTCGACAGCGTCAGGCTTACTGATAAGCAGGTGCTCAGGGCAGCCTTCGAACTGCGGACCGCCGTAATCGTCGACAGTCAGATCCTGCGCGTGCAGATTGGTGCCCATCGCGCCATCAAAGACGACGATGCGTTCTTTAAGAGTGTCGAGAAAGCTACTGGGCATTTTTGATTTCTGATTGTCGATTCTTGATTTCGTGCTTCAGTTCGCGGCGTGTTTCCTCAATTCACATCTCTAGATACTGACCAATCGCAAATAACGAAAGCCCCGCGCTGGCGAACAACGCGGGGCTTTCATCAAACTGTTTCGAACAAGGTTGAAAGACGCCGAGCTGTTTAGCGGGTTGTTTTACGTGGCCGCAAGTCGCCTTAACTCACCACGTTTGCCGTCAGTTATTGAAACATTGCGCATCGGCAGAGTCAAGACAGCCACGCGGTCTTTACCATTTGCGATTTACCATTTACGATTCATCAGTTTACCATTTACCATCTTATTTCATGCGCCGCGCCATCTACCCCGGTTCGTTCGACCCCGTCACCAACGGTCATCTCGATATTATTCAGCGCGGGTGCAAGCTCTTCGATGAAATTATTATCGCGGTGCTTGTGAATCCGGACAAGACGCCGTTTTTTTCAGTGAGTGAACGATGCGAAATTCTGACCGATGTAATGAAGGACATCGATCACGGCGGATGCACGCTCATGGTCGAGAGCTTTGAAGGTTTGCTGGTTCAGTACGCTGCGGATCGAAAGGCGAATGCAATCGTGCGCGGCATTCGCGCGATCTCGGATTATGAATATGAGTTGCAAATGGCTTTGATGAACCGGCGGCTGGAGCCCAACATTGAAACCGTTTTCATGATGCCCGCTGAGACTTATTCGTACGTTAGTTCGCGTCTGGTCAAAGAGGTGTTTCATTTGGGAGCCCGCATCGAAGGATTGGTTCCCGCGTTGGTCGAAGAGCGAATGCGACACAAGGAATAGTTTCACGTTTTCAGGTTTCAAGTTGTGATGGCAGCCACGAAATTCTCTTCAAACTTCCAGAGCTCTGACAATGTCGCGCAGATGAAAGCGTCGTCGACTCTTGCGGCAATGCAAGCTGCGGAAGCGATGCGTACCGCCGGTGTCGATGTGGTCGATCTCGGCGCGGGCGAGCCGGATTTCGACACGCCGCAAAACATCAAGGACGCAGCCGCTGAAGCTATGCGCGCCGGGAAAACGAAGTACACGCCGACCGCGGGCACGCGGGAATTGCAAAGAGCAATCATCGAAATGTATGCGCGCGACTTTGGCGCGAACTACGAACGCAATGAAGTCATGGCCACGTCAGGCGGCAAGCAGGCGATCTTCAACGCCGTCGTTTCGCTGATAAATCCGGGCGATGAAGTTCTAATTCCCAAACCCTATTGGGTAACGTTTCCGGAAATCGTGACGTTCGCGCGCGGCCGATCCGTCTTCATCGAAACGGAAGACAACGGTTTCGTCTTGACGGCCGAGATGGTGAACCGCGCGATTACACCCAGGACAAAACTGATTATTCTGAATTCACCAAGCAATCCTTCAGGCCGCGTGATCCCGCCAAGCGAATTACGAAAAATCATGGAAATAACCGCAGAACATGATCTCTATGCAGTCTCTGACGAATGTTATCTGCGATTTGTCTATCCACCAGCCGAGGTTTTCAGCGCTGCTTCTTTTAGATCCGAGTTGCGCAAACGACTCTGCATCGCCGGATCATTTTCCAAGACGTACGCGATGACTGGCTGGCGCGTTGGATATTCTCTCGCGAACGCTGATTGGACGCGCGCGATGCTTAAAGTGCAGGGCCATTCAACGAGCAACGCGACTTCGATTTCCCAAGCCGCAGCGATTGAAGCTCTGAACGGCCCACAGGATTCGGTCGCGACGATGCTCGCGGAGTACACCCGACGTCGTGAATGGTTACTGAACGCGCTGAACGAAATCTCAGGTTTGCGATGTCCGCAACCGGAAGGAGCCTTCTACGCTTTTCCAGATGTTCGAGACTGTTTGAAAAAGGGCGAGACTTCTGATGATTTCGTGAATCAACTGCTGGAGAAAGAGCAGACGGTCGTGACCGATGGGGCAGCCTTCGGCGCCGAAGGATTCATTCGCATTTCGTACGCGACCTCGCTGGATCGTTTGCAGGAAGGCGTGAAGAGAATTAGGCGCGTCGCGGAACGAATTATTTAGCGTGGCTACCGCCCGTCGATGTGACACGATGTCCGCGCTCCCGGCAAACAAAAAAGAGGCGGGCTAATTGCCCGCCTCTAACGTTTGAACTGAAATCATCGAGTTAGTACAGATTGAAGTTGTACTCCAACTGCATATACATCGAAACCGGATGACCATCTTTTGTCGCCGGCACGAAGCGAATGTTTTTCGCTGCCGCGATTGCTTTCTCGGTCAATCCGTCAGGCAAGCCCGACACCGAATGGATATTCGTTACCTGCCCAGACGCTGAGAATATCGCCTTGATAACAACCGTTCCGGTAATCTGATTCTTGCGCGCAGCTTCGGTGTATTGTGGTTCCGGCTTTTCCAGAACGCGTGCTTTTGTGGTGACCTCTCTCGGATTGAATACCCTCGTGTAGTCGGTGCCGCCGCCACCGCCGCCGGGACCACCGCCGCCTTCGCGCCGATCGCCGCCGCCGGTATTGCCGCCATTACCTGGGCCGTAGCCACCGCCACTGCCTGGGCCAACGCCGCCTCCGGTGCCGCTGCCGATTCCGTTACCGGTGCCTGGTCCGGACGAAGCCACGGTCGATTTCGATTTCGGATCGCCGTAGTTAAGCTGTCGCGTATCGGGTGGGAACAAAGCCGGATCAGCATCGAGTGTCGCCGGCATCGGCAACGCCGGATTCTTGATTACTGGCGGATGCGGATCGGGTGCTACGACTTGCGGAATTCGCAAATCAGCTTGCGGCAGTTTTCCAAACGACGCGGGCGCCTGCTCTTCACGACCACCCCCGCCGCCGCCGCCGGCTTTTTCCTGCTTCGGCTTGCTGCCGCCGCCGTTGCCTTTGGCCATTCCCGCGGTGCCTTCGTCAGGCGTCGGCTGTTCATTCGGGATATCGGAAATCATCTGGGTCAATTCCAGATCGTCTTCTTTGGCTAATTCCGCAGCTCGGGCTTGCTGACGTCGATCCAGAAGAAACGCGCCGCCGACAACCAGGAAGAGCATCGCGAACGAAGCTATGATCCCAGACAACACGTTGCGCGAATCAGATGGCCGCGCGCCCATGACCGCTGCGCCGCGATCGCGGCTAAGCCACGTCGCAAAGATACCCAACAAGCCGACAAAACCGATCACCGCCACGGCAATCATCGTGCGCCGCGAGGGGCCGCCGGCTCCGCTGCGATCAAGTAAGAAAATCGCACCGACCAATGCTCCCATCGCCACGACGGAAACCAGCATCGCGATTACCGCATCGCGACTGGCGAAAAACTTTCCGGCCATCGAGCCATAGCCCTGAATCGATCGTTTCACGAAACCAAACGGATCGCGTTTGAATTCAGGCCATGTTAATTGATAGTTGTGAGCGACGTTACCAAGCTCGCCGGCAAGTCGCGTTATCAAACCCGTGTCTTCCAGAATCGTGAGGTGATACTCGCCAATCATGTCGTGTCCGACTGCGGATGTGACCGCTGCTGCCGGCACGCTAATCTTGGGTGGCGGCGTTGTCGCGCGTTGACTCGCGGCGCTTACGGTTTCTGACATCGGATATGAAGTTTCGATGTCCGCCGGCTTTGCTGCCGGAGGCGGTGTGGGCGCCACGGGAACCGCACTCAAAGGCGTTCCATCCACCGGACAGAAACTAAATCGATCGGCGAATTGTTCCTGGCACGAATTACAAAATTTCATCTTAACTACCTCGCTGTCCCGCTGGGGATCAAGTACTGAACCTAATTGCCCGTTCATGCCGGCCATCGTCTGTTGATACGAGGCCGCTACCCGCTGATCCAAAGACTGGGGAGCTTCCGGCGTGTTCCACTTATTAAGCAAAACACGCAGCTCCTCGTCCTGCATGAACTTCGATTCCGAATTACTCATTTCTAAAAACTCTTATTCGTCATGCAGGCGCGGTAACTGCGTTTCACGCCCGCCTCACTGTAGCAGCTTCGCGGCCAATTCGGAAATATCGATCGAGGCTCGCGCGCAGCTTATCGCGGGCCCGAAACAGCCGCGCTTTCACCGTGTTCGAATCGACGCCGACGATGGCTGCGATCTCTGCCAGTGAAAGCTCTTCATACTCGAAAAGAACTAACGCTTCGCGTTGCAGCGGAGGCAAATCCGCGATTGCATTTCGAACTTCCTCAGTCAGCTCGCCGTCGAGCACTTGCCGGATTGGTTGATGTCGATCAGCAAGCCTTGGCTCGCTGGTCAAATCATCGAGAGCTGCTTCGCGTCCAAACGTCTGATACCGCTTCGCCGCCTGGTTCCTTGCCGCCGCATAAAGATACGTACGCAGCGAAGCTTTCTCTCGATCAAACCGACGCGGTTCTTTTAGCAAACCCAGGAAGCAATCGTGCGCGACGTCCTCGGCCGCTTCCGTCGAGCCGAGCATTCGGTAAGCAAACCGAAAAATCGGATCTCGGTAACGTTCGTAAAGAATCTGAAACGCTTCGGTGTTGCCGTTCGCTGCCTCTTCCAACAGCCGCTCGTCTGTTTCCTGGTTCGCCAATCAAAGCGCTCGATCCTGTAGGAATTAGCTCCCTACTGCTGTATTACTGCTAATCGTTAAGAAGTTACGGAAAAATCTTCAGTGCCATGAACCTTTGCGGAGGCAATTATACTTCGTTTCGCTCCGGCTGAGCAGCATTAAGCTCTGCTGACACAGGGCTTTGATGCTGCAGAAGCGGCTCAGGTTGACGACCTTTACATCGACATCTAAACTCTTTTTCAACGCATCCCAACTAGCTTTCCGTAACGGTTGGGAATTTCAAACGAAGCCGCCAAAACCATAGTGAATTCGGCAAAATCCAAGCACAGAACCCGTCAACGACCCAGCTATCGCTCCAGCTTAATAGTCGTTTTGGTCCTTACTTTCCTTTCGTCGGCGCCGGCGCAAGGGAATTTTCCTGGGCCCAACCGAGAGCAATTGTTAAATGGCTTGACGATTCTTTTTTTCCCCCGACCCGGCGACGCAAACGTTTTTCTCAAGCTCCGAATTCAGAGTGGCGCCGCGTTCGATTTGGCCGGAAAAGCCGGCACGATGGCTTTGCTTGGTGACTCGCTGTTTCCTGATCCGGCGACGCGGGAATACGTCACCGAGCAGCTCGGTGGCCGCCTGGAAGTCTCGACGAACTACGATTCGATCGACGTAACGATTGCGGGCAAGGCCAGTGAGTTGGAGCGAATGATCGAATTGCTGCGAAACGCGGTGGTGACCACAAATCTTTCGGTCGAAAACGTCGCAAGGTTGCGTGAAGCTCGGCTCAAACATTCGTCAGAGAAACCGCCGTCGGCTTCGCAAATTGCCGATCGAGAAATCGCGAAGCGGCTATTCGGGTCTTTCCCTTACAGCAATCCAGCCAATGGAACAGTCGAATCGCTCACGAAAGTTGAACGCGCAGATTTAATGCTGGCGCGCGAGCGCTTCCTTCATTCTGATAATGCAACTCTGGTTGTCATCGGCGGAGTTGATAGATCGCGATTGATGCGCGACCTGCGGCAGTTGCTTGGGCCGTGGCCGAAAGGCGATCGCACCTATCCGTCAACTTTTCGGCAACCCAATACACCCGATGCTCGGGTTTTAATAGTCGACGCTAAGGAAGCTAAGAATGCTGAGGTTCGCATCGGGGTGCGAGGACTGGCGCGATCGGATCGCGACGCGCTCACGGCTTCTTTGCTGGCGCAAATCGCGCGCGATCGTTGGCACACTGCTGTGCCGGAAATTTCCAATGTGTTCGTGCGACATGATGCCTACCTGTTGCCCGGCATGTTCGTTTTCGGAGGCAGCACTCCATCATCGTCAGCGGGCAGAGCGATCTCTGCGGCAGCCGAAGTGATGAAGGCGTTGGTCCAAAACGGGCCGACTCCGGCTGAACTCGATCGGTCGCGCACGGCATTAATGACGGAGATGAACAAGCTCGGGGCTTCGCCTGATTCCCTCGCCAGCGCGTGGCTGGATTCCGAAACTTACAAACTGCCAAACGCCAATCCATCCGCCGAACTGAATCGCTTAATCGCCGCCGATCTTCAACGCGTGGCCACTCGCTTATTCAAAGACACGCCGCCGGCAACGATCGCCGTCGGGGACACCGCGCAACTGAAAGCCGCGCTCGGCGACAAAATCGAAACTCGCCATGATGCTAAAACCGCCGCCGATTCAGCCGCTCCAGCCAAGAAGCCCTGATTTACAAACCGATCGCAAGCGGCTTGCAACCATTCCGCGAGGCTCATGGGCTTAACTGATCCCGGACAGATAAATTCAGCACCGGACCACGCTCGGCGGGTGCGAGAAATGTTTGCGCGTATCTCGCCGCGATACGATTTGCTGAATCATCTGCTCTCAGCGAACATCGATACGCGCTGGCGACGGCATGTCGTCAAGAAATTGCAACCGCTGCTGGCTGAGAATGCTCGCGTCCTCGATGTCGGATGTGGCACCGGAGATTTGAGCATTGAGTTATTTGAAAGAACTGCGGCGCGCGTTGTCGGAATCGATTTCTGCCGGCCGATGCTGCAGCTGGCGAAACAGAAAGCGCCCCGACTTAAGTTTATCGAAGGCGATGCGTTAAGGCTGCCATTCGCCGACGCAACTTTCGACGGAATCACGATCGGGTTTGCGTTAAGAAATTTGGCGAGCGTTGAGCAAGGCTTGGCTGAATTGCATCGGGTGCTGAAGCCGCAGGGGTGGCTCGCGATTCTGGAATTCTCAGAACCGAGTGTTCCGGTTGTCCGGCAATTTGTCCGATTTTATTACTCGCGATTGCTTCCTTGGATCGGTGGCCGGTTCAGCGGTTCGCGAAATGCCTATGAATATTTGCCTGATTCGATTTCGAAGTTTCCGAATCAGGAAAAACTTGCTGGCATGGTGCGTGCAGCAGGATTTGAGAGTGTCGAGTTTGAAAATTTGAGCGGCGGCATCGCGGCCCTGCATGTTGGCCGCCGCATGTAGCACAAGATTTGATCTTGTGCTCGATGAAAATCTGGCGACGCAAGACTTCGGTCTTGGGCCACAGATTGGTTGCAGTCCTAGTGGCAGCAATCATCAGAACGTAGTCTACGGGGTTCGTCTGGCTGACGGGGTTTGGTTGTCGGGGCCGAACCTGGTTGGTGAAAGCGGGCCCCGGCTACGTTTTTCTTTTTGCCAACAACATAGCCGCACTTCCCTTCCATCTGTTATTATCCGCGCTCGTCAGGACGTCACGGCTCACACGTTCCAAGAATGAAGCGCAAACTGTTTGGATTGCTACGCCGGATTGGCTTTCTAATCCTGGTCGTGTGGACGGTGGTCTCGCTCGTCACGATTCTGATCGAGCTTGTCCCCGGAGATCCTGCGGTTGCGGTGCTCGGCGAACAAGCAACGCCGGAACAATTAGCTCAATTCAGGGCAAAGCACGGACTGGACCGGCCTCCGTTCTTCTTTGGCTTTCCCAGCGATGATCACGGCCAGCGTCACTTTCGCTGGTACGGTTTGGATAATCGCTACGACGATTATTGGGTAGCAATCCTGCATGGCGATTTAGGAAATTCCTTTCGCACCGATCAACCCGTAATCGATCTAATCTTCGAACGCTATCCGGCCACGATCGAGCTGGCAATCGCGGCGATGCTGATCGCAGTGGCGATCGCAATTCCTTTGGGAGTTGTCGCGGGAAAAAATCGGGGGACGCTCCTGGACAATGGCCTATCGGTGATCGCTTTGGTTGGAATAAGTCTGCCGAGTTTCGTTATTGGACCAATGCTCGTTTACCTCTTCGCTGTGAAGCTTGGGTGGTTGGCGCCGTCAGGCAGATTCGACTGGAGCGACATCATTCTTCCTTCGTTCACTTTGGGTGCCGCGCTGTCTGCGATCCTGACGCGCATGGTGCGATCGTCTGTGATCGAAGAGTTGGGCGAAGGCTACGTCCGCACCGCGCGCGCAAAGGGTTTGAGCGAACGCTCGGTCGTTTACAAGCACGTATTGAAGAATGGATTAATTCCGGTGGTCACCGTATTGGGTTTGCAGCTTGGCGTTCTGCTGGCCGGCGCGATTATCACTGAAAAGATTTTTGGCTGGCCCGGGCTCGGCCTGCTGCTGGTCGAAGATGGAATTGGGAAACGCGATTATCGCATCGTACAGGGCTGCGTGCTGGCAATTAGCACGACCTACATCATCGCGAACACGCTCACAGATATGATTTATCGTTGGTTGGATCCGAGAATCCGAGTTCAGTGACAAGTTGCGAGTGACAAGTGACGAGCAAATCAATAGTGCAAGGTTTTAGAGACCTGTTAGTCTGGCAAAAGTCGATGCTCTTGGTGAAGCAGACATATTTTCTAACTCGTCAGTTTCCAAATGATGAGAGATTCGGCCTTATCTCGCAAATGCGCCGAGCGGCAGTTTCAATCCCGTCGAACATAGCTGAAGGACAAGCCCGTCATTCGACCGGTGAATTCATACAGTTCATTTCAAATGCGGAAGGTTCAGTAGCTGAGTTGGAGACACAACTCGAGATTGCTGTTGACTTGGGATATTGCACTCCGTCTCAAAAAGAATTCGTGCTGGCGCTTGCCGAAGACATACGAAAGATGCTCAACGGTCTTCGCAGGAGATTACAAGGCCTATGAGTTTCGCGTACGACCATCTTGCTCGCGGCTTGTTACTTATCAACCGCAATGTGACTTGCTTGTCACTCGTCACTTGTCCCTTGTCACTTGTCTTATGAATCGTCTGTCAATCATCGGCATCGCCATCGTCGTCATCTTCGTCCTCGTGGCGATCTTCGCGCCATGGATCGCTCATTACGACGTCGGTGCGACGAATCTGGCAATGCGTTACATGCCGCCGTCCGCGGCACACTGGTTCGGAACCGACTCAACCGGCCGCGATATTTTTTCGCGAGTAGTTTTTGGCGCGCGCATCTCGCTCGAAGTCGGCTTGGTCGTCGTCGCGGTTTCCGCATTCATCGGAACATTGATTGGAGCAGTTGCCGGCTATTACGGCAGATGGATCGATGCTTTGTTGTCGGGCTACATCTTCAACGTGTTTCTCGCGTTTCCCGGACTGCTACTTGCGATCGCTTTGGTCGCGTTTCTTGGCGCCGGTCTCAACAAGTTGATCTTTGCCCTGTGTATCATCGGTTGGGTCGGCTACGCGCGTCTGATTCGCGCGCAGGTTCTGAAGGTTCGCGAATATGATTTCGTCCAAGCCGCGCGCGCCCTCGGTGCCGGAGACTTTCGCATTCTGTTCGTTCACATTCTGCCGAACGCAATCCAACCTCTGATCGTGCAAGCAAGCTTAGGAATGGCGGGCGCGGTTCTTTCTGAAGCTGCGCTTTCGTTTCTGGGCCTGGGTGTGCCGCCGCCAGCGCCGTCCTGGGGCGTAATGATCGAAGAGGCACGCGACCTCTCGACGCTGCAAGCCGCGCCTCATGCCTTGATTTTTCCGGGAATCGCGATTGCGCTCACGGTGCTCGCATTTAATTTCATCGGCGACGGCCTGCGCGAATATCTCGACCCGCGCCAACGGCGGCGATAACCACATGCCCGCCGAAACAAAAGCAATCGTCATCGCTGTCGATCGTTTATCGAAGACTTATCCCGTTTCGTTTCTTCGGCTGAAAAAACTCCTGCGTCGAAAATTCAAACCGCCCGTGGAAGCACTGCGCGAGATTTCATTCGCCATAAAAGAAGGCGAAATCTTTGGGCTGATTGGTCCCAACGGCGCCGGCAAAACGACTCTCACCAAAATCATTGCCACCCTCGTGCAACCAACGTCCGGCAACGTGATCGTCAAAGGTCACGACTCGGTGGCCGACGATCAGAATGTGCGTCGCAACGTCGGTCTCTCGGGTGCTGAGGAGCGAAGTTTTTATTGGCGTCTGACAGCGGAACAGAACCTTTTGTTTTTTGCGCGGCTGCATGGATTGAATGGCCGCGTGGCCAGGAATCGGATCGCGGAATTGTTTGCGTTGCTCGAGCTTCAAGAGCTTGCAACTCGCCGGTTTGCCGAATTGTCAACCGGAAACAAGCAACGCTTGTCGGTCGCGCGCGCGTTACTCGCAAAGCCGGCCGTGTTGTTGCTCGACGAGCCGACGCGCTCACTCGATCCGATCGCCGCCGCGCGTATGCGTTCGATAATAAAGTCTCTCGCGCAAACAAATAATGCGACGATCTTTTTGACTTCACATAATCTGACGGAAGTGGAAGAGCTTTGTGATCGCGTCGCGATCATCGGCAAAGGCGAGATCCGGGCGCTCGATACTCCGCAAAATCTGCGTACGACGCATACTGAAGAAGAGCGCTTGACAATCGCTTTTAGCGGCCTGAGTGTCATCGATGCTGAACAAGCGCTGGCAAGATCATTCAAACCTGAGTTGTTCGTCTTCGAGCCTTCGTGTCCAGATGAATCATTAGTCAAATTCACCAGGGCGGCTGATGATGATTTGCTCGACCGCGTCCTGCGCGTTTTGCAGCAGAGCGGCGCGACCATTCGATCTGTTGAGAGTGAAAGAGCGACATTGTTGGATGTGCTTGAGAGCTATGAGAAGCAGAGTGGCGAATTACCTTCTCTCTCGTAGTCAAGAGAGCGATTAGAAACCCATGATTCTTTTTCTTCGACGCATCTGGGCATTCCTGGCACGCGATTGGCGGCTTGAGCTTAGCTATCGCATGCAGTTCTTTCTGCGCGTCCTTTCGATCCTGATCGTTGTCACGACGCTCTTCTTTATTTCGAAAATCTTTTCAGGATTCGCCGATCCAAGATTCGGACAGTGGCGCGATCCTCTAGCGGCATGGCTGACCGGGTTGGCCGTACTGAATTATTTCATGACTGGATTCTCGAGCCTCGCAAACGCTATCCGTCAGGAGCAGGTGCAGGGCACACTCGAAAGCGTTTTGATGACCCCGATCAGTGTTCCGACAGTTATCGTCGCAAGTTCAACGTGGGACTTTGTGCAGGCAACTTTTTTTTCGTCACTCTATCTTTTGTTCGGCTGGTTGTTCTTCGACGTCCATTATCGCGGCAGCTTTCTGCTGGCGCTGATGTTCCTGGTGCTGACCACAATCGTACTTTCATGCCTGGGAATTCTGTCCGCGAGTTTCGCGATGGTTTTCAAGCGGGGTGATCCATTCGGGGTATTTCTTGGGACGGGCTCGGCGCTGTTTTCGGGCGTATTCTTTCCGACGCAGCTCATCAACCAATATGCAGGTTCACGCGTAGCAAGCATCTCGCGCGTGCTGCCGCCGACGTATGGTCTGGATGGGATTCGACGCGTGCTGATCGAAGGTCAAACTCTGGCCCAGGTGCAGCAACCGCTAATCACGCTTCTGGTGTTTTTGATTGTCCTGTTGCCGTTTTCTCTTTGGGTGTTTGGGCGCGCGGTTAGGAAAGCGAAGCGCGAAGGAAGCTTGATTCAGTATTAGGAGGAGTGGTGAACAATCATAACGAGACTTTGAACACGGAGATTGATGATTATCTGGAGCGAGTTCGTTCTGGATTGGTCGATGCTAATGCCGGTAGAGTGATTGATCAAGATCGAGTCTGCGAATGGCTCAGCACTTGGGGAACGGCTCATGAAACACAACCGCCGTTGTATACGAATTCATCGACGTCTTCACAGTTGCCACGCAGGGCGATGACTGATTTGTAATTTCCTCTACTGTCGCGCAATCGTTGGCGCGGTCGTGTAACTATCACGTGCGCGCACGACGAGATTCGGATAACGCACTTTCACTCTAATCGATCGCTCAGCGTCGCTCGAGTTTTGTTTCGGAAAGTAGCCGAGCGTGTATTGCACTCCCAGTTCGGCCGTAATCGCTTCGAACGCCGGGCCAACATCACGCAAATCATCGGCGCGATAGTAACGGCCGCCGGTTTTCTCAGCGAGAGCGCGCAGGTACGGTTCGCTGATCGCATAACCCTTCATCAGTCGCGCTTGCACTTTTCGTCTTGCCTTCTCACTCTTGATCGCGCTGAGGCGCTGCGGCAGTTGCGGCAGAGTATTGTACTGCACGGTGTAGATGAGCACGTCGTCTTCAGCAATCTCGTCGACGGTACTCTTGAGTGTGGCAACGCTGTTTTGATCGACGCCGTCGCTCATGAGCACGATCGCCTTGCGTCCGGGAATCGAGGCCATCTGCTTCAAAGCGAATGCTACCGCGTCGTACAGCACAGTCCCGTCAGTGACCGCGGGAATATGCAGCTTTGATTGGCGAATCGCGCTGACGTTAGCCGGCTCGGTCAGCACATTGATCTTGCCGTCGAAAGCAATCGCCATCATCCGATCGTTGTATCGGAGACGACTGACGAACGTGTTCGCCGCGTCGCGTATTTGCGACAGCTGATACTGCGTGGATCCGCTCACATCCAACAACAGAGCGACGGTGAAAGGTTTCTCGATCGATCCGAAGGACAGGACATTTTGTTCGACACCGTCTTCATAGATGCGAAAATCTTCTTTGCGCAGATTGGCGATGTAGCGCCCGTTCCGATCCATTACGACAGTGGGAATCGTGACGAGGATCGGACTCGTTTGTGAACCACCGCGGTTCATTGCAACCTGCTCCGTTTGGCGGCTCGGGTACGAACTAGTCGAACGAAGCACTGGCGGACGCCGCGCTGGATCAGTAGTTTGGGCTTGCAAAGCAGTGGTACTGCCAAACAACACAAGAGTTATCAAAACGGTCGCTGTCTTATATCGGGTCATCACAGTCATTTCAGTAGCAGGCTCTTAGAGCCCTCGTCTCGATCAATTTCAGCAGATTACAAATACTTGAAACGACGAAACCAGGCGGAATTTCAAAGGAATTCGTCGAATCAGGTCAGTACCATCTGCGTGAGCGGATGGGTTAATCACATCCTCACGATGTTCCCCGTTCCTCTCGGTTCTGTTGGGGTAGCGTCCTAATTCGAAATTCTCTGCGCCACCTCCGCATTCTCTGTGTCTCCGCGTTGAGTGTATTTGAACGCAGATTCACCGCCGAGACGCGGAGCTCGCCGAGATCACTCAGAGAGGAAAATGAAATTAGGGAACTACTTCTGTTGGTCTTGCCTTTACGCGTCTGGCGTTTCGCTCTAACCTATCTTCAATGTTCCGCATTATCAGATATTTTATTTACGCCTTCAGCGGAATTTTTCTGGGCGGGTTGATCTTCGAAGCGGCGACGCTGCCTCGCGTAGCGAATTTGGGCGATGAAAATCCGGCGACAACGTCCATGATTGAAACGCGCATTCGCGAAGCTGAACGCAATGGTCAGCAGCCGAAGCGAGTTCAAATCTGGATGCCGTTGGAAAAGATTTCGCCGCAGCTTCAACGCGCCGTGCTCGCCGGCGAAGACACGAACTTCGCGACGCATCACGGTTTCGATTACGAGGCGATTCAACACGCGTGGGACCAGGCGCAGAAAGAAGCCGACAAGGAAGCGAAACAGGAAGGCGAGAACGATTCATGGCTGCCGAACATGCCGGACTTCAAGCGTGGAGCATCGACGGTCTCGCAACAGCTCGCCAAGAATCTCTATCTATCCAGCGAGCGCTCGTTCATGCGCAAAGGACAGGAAGCGATCATCACGTATTTCATGGAACGCAATCTTTCAAAGCGGCGCATCCTCGAGCTTTATCTGAACGTGATCGAATGGGGCGACGGGATTTACGGAGCCGAGGCGGCATCCCAATATTACTTCCACAAACCCGCCGCGGCGCTTAATCAAAGGGAGGCCGCATTTCTTTCGGCGATGATTCCCAACCCGCGAACTGTTTTC
>Ga0066679_10000120_pt1 | contig 20155 bp, 18 predicted proteins | sample GraSoiAngelo_128_FD_62298 | JGI IMG/M metagenome (GOLD analysis project Ga0066679, IMG submission 62298) | Grasslands soil microbial communities from the Angelo Coastal Reserve, California, USA - 14_0927_12_20cm | ecosystem: Environmental > Terrestrial > Soil > Grasslands | place: USA... | reverse complement strand
GCCTTCACGTAGATTGATGGGAGCGACTACTAGGATAACTGAGACCAACGGATTTCGCACGGGACTGGCACGTACGTGCTACTGCAGTGTGGAGTGGTCAGTCTTCGGCGATCGGTGCCAACTTACAGGTATTTCAAGAGCCCGCTCAGCGCCTGGTACAAGACCTGCGCGAGTTGGCGCACGAGAGGCGTGACGTCGCCTTCGTTCACCGCCGTGGCGACGGTGACCGGGTTGGTGAGGAACAGCCAGATCGTGGCCGCGGCCAGCGCGACGCTGACGAGCGCGATGCAGGAGAAGAGGCTGACGCTGAGTTTCTGCAGCTGCATCAGACTTCAAGCACGATCTTGCCGAATTGATCCGACGCTTCCATCCGGCGCTGGGCCGCCGCGGCGTCGGCGAGCGGAAAGGTTCGATCGACGACCGGCTTCAGCTGTCCCGTGAAGAAGAATCGCGCCGCGCGCATCAGTTCGCCCTTCGTTCCCATGTACGAGCCGTGAATCGTCAGCTGTTTGGCGAAGAGCGCCTGCAGGTTGAGCGCGGCGCTGGCGCCGGTCGTCGCACCGCAGGTCACCAGCCGGCCGCCGCGCGCGAGGGACCGAACGCTCCTGGACCACGTGGCTTCGCCGACATGCTCTATGACGACATCGACTCCGCGCCGGTTCGTCAACCGCATGATCTCGGCGCTGATGTCCTGCGCGTAGTGATCGATCACCTCGCAGGCTCCGAGCGCGCGCGCACGCGCGAGCTTCTGCGCCGATCCGGCGGTGGCGAACACGCGCGCGCCGTGCATGCACGCAATCTGAGTGGCGGCCTGGCCGACGCCGCTGCCCGCGGCCAGCACGAGCACGTCGTCGCCGCGCTGCAGGCGCGCCAGCGTGATCAGCATATGCCACGCCGTGAGGAACGTCAGCGGAAAGGCAGCGGCTTCGACGAATCCGATCTCGTCCGGAATCGGAATCAGATTCTGCACCGGCACTTTCACGTACTCGGCGTAGCCGCCCGCGTGGCAGCGATATCCGAGCACTTCGTACCGCGGGCATTCGTTGTCCCTGTTCGAGAGGCACGCTTCGCAGCGGCCGCAGCTCACGCCGGGCTGCAGCATCACGCGGCGTCCGCACACCACGTCGGTCGCCTCCGCGGCGACCACTTCGCCCGCGACGTCACTGCCCGAGATGTGCGGCATCGGGAACTGCACGTTGGGAAGACCGCGGCGCTCCCAGATGTCGAGATGATTCAGCGCGCACGCGCGCACGCGGACGAGCACGTCGCCCGGTTCGAGCTCGGGCTCGGGAGCATCTTCGAGGCGCAGCACGTCGGGACCGCCGTGCTCGTGGAAACGAACGGCTTTCATCGCTGGCCGGAACGGCCAGTCTATCAGAAGGTTTCCGGCAACAGGATCTGGGGATCGCCGAGGTCGAGCCGCGCGAGGTTCGCGCCGGCGGCGTCGGGATCGCCGACGATGAGCGTGAGGAGGCGCGCTGGATCGACGTGCCGCGTCATCACGCGCGACACCTCGTCGCAGGTGACGCGCTCGATCGACGGAACGAAGGTGACGAAGTAGTCGTCGGGCAGGTCGTACAGCGCGAGCTGCATCACGGCGCGGGCAATCTGATCCGCCGTCTCGAAGCTGCGTGCGTAGCCGCGCGTCAGCGCCGCCGTGCCGAGCGCGAGCTCCTCGGGCGTGACGGGCCGCGGACCACGGATGTCGGCGATTTCTCCGATCGCCTCGTGAATCGCTTCGGCGGTCGCCGTCGTCTGGACGCTGACCTGCAGAACGAACGGGCTCGGGAGGCGCCGGAATTCGAACGCGGTTCGCGCGCCGTAGGTGAAGCCTTTGTCCTCGCGCAGGTTCAGGTTGATGCGGCTGACGAACTGGCCGCCGAGGATCATGTTCGCGACGACGAGCGCATGGTAATCGGGCGTGTCGCGCGCCACGGTGACGTGACCGATGCGCAGCTCCGATTGCGGCGCCTTCGCGCGCGGCACCAGGGCCAGCCGGGGCGACCGTGGTAGCGCGCGGCTTTCAGCCGAGCGCTCAAAAGCGCGCCCTTCATCACCGGACCGCTCGCCTGAAAGGCTCGCGCTACCGGTCGACCAATCCGCGAACGCGTCCGACGCGATTCGCGCGATCTCGCCATGCGCGCAGTCGCCGACGGCAATCAGCGTCGCCGCCGACGGCCGGATCGCGCTCGCATGAAACGTGCGCACGTCGTCGACCGTCATCGCCGTCAGCGCCGACTCGCTCCCGATCGGCGCGTGGCCGTACGGATGGTCGCCGTACAGCAACTTCAGAAAGGCCCGGTCCGCGACGGCCCCCGGCACGTCGCGAAGCTGGGTGAGGCGATGGAGCCGCAGCTGGCGCACGCGATCGAAATCCGATTCGCGCAGCGCCGGCCTGACGACGACGTCCGACAGCAGCGCGAGCGCGCGATCGGTGAACCGGCTCAGCACGGTCGTGCTGACGACGATCGCGTCCGATCCGATATCGGTGTCGAACTGCGCGCCGATTCGCGCGAGCGCCTCGTGGACTTCGATTGCCGAGCGGTCGCCGCTCCCTTCGTCGAGCATGTCGGCCGTCGTCGCGGCGAGACCGTCCCTGCCCGGGGGATCGGCGGCCGCGCCGCAGCGCACGAGCAGCATCAGCGAAACGACCGGCACCTGCGCGTGAGTGACAGTCCACAGGCCGAGGCCATTCGGCAGCGTCGACTTCTCGATCGATGGAAAAGTGAACGGCTTGGCCGGGCCAGGCTCCGGCAGCCGCGACCGATCCACCATGACGGCGCGCCCGTCGACAGGCCCGGGGCGAGCCGTCATGAAACCACCGCCAGGGTGGAGCCTCCGGCTGCGAGGTCGGCGCGGCCCCGCGGCACGATGCTGAGCGTGACGCGGCGCAAGGGATCGAGATACTGGGCGACCGCCTGTCGCAGCGACGACGCCGTGACGGCGTGGTAGCGCTCGAGATCGCGATCGAAGTAGGCCGGGTCGCCGAGAAAGACATTGTACGCGTTCAGCTGATCCGATTTCCCTCCGAAGCCGCCGATCGTCTGGAGCCGGAACACGAACTGCGCTTCCGCCTGCACCCGCCCGCGATCGATTTCATCGTCGGTCGGGCCTTCGGCGGCGAGCCGCGCGATCTCGTCCACGATCACCGCTTCGATCTCGTCGAGCGCATGGTCCGGCGCTGCCGTCGCCGTGATCTGCGCATAGCCCGCGATCTCGCGCGAGTTCTGCGATGCCGACACGTCGGTGGCGATGCGCTGCTCGAACACGAGCCGCCGGTACAGGCGCGACGTCTTGCCGTTGGCGAGCAGGTCGGTCGCGAGATCGAGGTCCGCGTCGCCGTCGGCGAACATCGCCGGCGTCAGCCACGCGAAATACAGCCGTGGCAGCTCCACTCGATCCTCGAAGAACAACCGCGTCTCGTCGGAGAGCGACGCGGACGCGCGGACGGGACCGACGCGGAGGCCGGCGTCAATTGTTCCGAAATACTGATCGACGAGCCCGAGCGCCTCGTCGGGATCGAAATCGCCGGCGAGCGCGAGCGAGGCGTTGGCCGGGTGATAGTAGCGACGGAAGAACGCGTGCACTTCGTCGAGCTGCACGGCCTGCAGGTCGGCGATCTCGCCGATCGTGGTCCAGTGGTACGGATGATCCGGCGGGAAGAGCGCGGCGAGCAGCGCCATCGGCGCGAGACCGTACGGGCGGTTCTCGTAGTTCTGGCGGCGCTCGTTCAGCACGACGTCGCGCTGGTTCGAGAACTTTGCCTCCGTGAGCGCCGGCAGCAGGAAGCCCATGCGGTCCGATTCCATCCACAGGGCGAGCTCGAGGGCGTTGGGCGGCACCACTTCCCAGTAGTTCGTACGGTCGGCGTTGGTCGATCCGTTGAGCGTCGCGCCGGCGCCCTGCAGCGGCTGGAAGAAGCCGCGATCGTGATGCTGCGACCCCTCGAACATCAGATGCTCGAACAGGTGCGCGAAACCGGTATGTCCCGGATGTTCGTTCTTCGATCCGACGTGGTACCAGACGTTGACCGCGACGATCGGACACGCGTGATCCTCGTGCAGGAGCACGTCGAGTCCATTGCCCAGCGTGTGCTTCGCGTACGACAGCTTCATTTGAAGTTGCCGCACGTCAGCATCGAGCTGCCGTAGTAGGGATTGGCGATCGTATCGCCCTTCTGCAGCCACGGCTTCTGCTTCATCGGACAGTACGCCTGTCGCACGCCCTCGCCCGGCTTGAGATGCAGGCCGTCCACGTACGCGACGACGGCGTCGCTCAGCGTGCCGAACTTGTTGCGCGCGTCTTCGATATCGGTCGCCGACGCGAGCTGGACCGCCGCTGTGTCGATCTTCACCGCCGGCGAACCGAGCGCCGCAGCCGCGGTCGCAAGGTTCCCGGCATTGGTGCGGAGCTGATCGATCTTGTCGTTCGCGAGGCCGTCCTCGATCGCGAGGTACGGGTCGATGATCGACGCCGGCATCGTCGATCCGGCCGGCGGCGTATTGGATGTCTGCGGCGCGGCCATACCGCAGCTCACGGCGCCGATGCCGCCGGCGCCGCAGCCGAACGCGGCGATCGCCAATACGATTGCCAGCCCCCAGCCCCCAGCCCCCAACTCGAACGTCGCGAAGCGTTTCGTTCTCATCGCACCACCGTCAACGGAATCGTCGGCCGGTTGTAGCTCGCAATCGACACCTGCGCGGCGGTGCGCTCCGCGGCCGACATGAACGCGCGCGCAGCCGGCGAATCGGGTTCGCTGATCATCAGCGGCACGCCGACGTCGCTCCCCTCGCGAATCGGCTGGTAGATCGGAATGCGTCCGACGAACGGCACGCCCAGCTCCGCGGCCATCGTCTCGCCACCGCCGTGTCCGAAGATGTCGGCTTCGTGATGACAGCTGGGGCAGGCGAAGTAGCTCATGTTCTCGACGATGCCGAGCGGCGGAATATTGAGCTTCTTGAACATCGCGACCGCGCGCCGGCTGTCGGCGAGCGACACCTGCTGCGGCGTCGTGACGACGATCGCGCCGGCGACCGGTACGGTTTGACTCAAACTCAGCGACACGTCGCCGGTGCCCGGCGGCAAATCGACGACGAGGTAGTCGAGATCGCCCCACCGCACCTCGCGGAAGAACTGCTGCAGCGCGCCGTGGAGCATCGGCCCGCGCCAGATGATCGGCGCATCGTCGGCCGTCAGGAATCCCATCGAGATGACCTTCAGTCCGTATTTTTCCGCCGGGATGATCTTCTGACCGTCGGTCGCCAGCTGCGTTTTCATCCCGAGCATGATCGGGACGTTCGGTCCGTAGATGTCGCCGTCGATGATGCCGACCTTGCCGCCGCACTTCGCGAGCGCGACCGCGAGGTTCACCGCGACCGTCGTCTTGCCGACGCCGCCTTTGCCCGCGCCGACGGCAATCACGTTCTTCACGCCGGGGAGCGGCTGACGCCCGCCGTCGGCGCCGACGGCTTCGCGCACCCTCGCGCTCATCTGCACGTCGACCGCCGAGACGCCCGGAAGCTGCATCACCGCGGCGCGCGACTGATCGCGCATCTGATCCTTCACCGGACACGCGGGCGTCGTCAGCTCGATCGTGAACGACACGCGCCCGCCGTCGATCTTCAGGTCCTTGACGAACCCGAGGCTGACGATGTCGCGATTGAGATCGGGGTCGCGCACGACCTTGAGCGCCTCGAGCACCACCGCCTGTTCGACTTGCATAGGGTCAAGAATATCGTACACTCCGCCTCGCATGCCCGATCCTTCGGCGTCGCCGAATCGCAGCGTGATGATCGTGCTCGCGTATCTGTGGCCGCTCGCGCTCGTCCCGCTGCTCCTCGAAAAAGACGACGCCGAGGTGCAATGGCACGCCAAGCACGGCGTGGTGCTGATGATCGCCGAGCTCCTGGTACTGTTCGCCTACATCATGGTGATGAGCCTCGTCAGCCTCGCGGCGTTCGGGCTCGGCTGCGTGCTGAGCCTGATGCTCGTCTTCGCCTGGATCGGGCTCATCGCACTGCACGTCGCCGCGATTCTGAAGGGCATCAACGGCGGCCGGTTGATCGTGCCGGGCGTCAGCGAATACGTGAACCGCTTTTGAAGACGCGTGAAAGCCAGGCTTTTCTCTGCGGTCTTTGCGATCTCTGCGGTCCTGATCCTCGCATTCACGGCCGAACCGATCGCAATCGCCGGCATCCACGCCTACCAGCGCACGCTCTCGCCGCTCGCCGCGCGCGCCGGCATCCGCTGCCGCTTCGTCCCGACGTGCAGCCGTTACGCGGAGATCGTCATTCGACGCGACGGCGTCATCCTCGGATCGTGGGAATCGCTCAAGCGCATCGCGCGGTGTGGTCCGTGGACGTCTGACGGGACGATCGATCTTCCATTGCCGTAGCGCGAGGCGCTCAGCCGAGCGCAACCGTACGAACGCTCGCCTAAACCGTACGAACGCTCGCCTAAAAGGCTCGCGCTACGTTGTGGGAGACTCGGCGAACAGGATTTTTCCTTTTTCGTTGAGCAAGACCCACAGTGCGTACACGCCGAGCGCCGTTCCGTAGGGCAGCAGGAGCAGATCCACCGAGCCGAGACCCAGCGCGATGAGCCGCGCCCACGGACGCCGCCGCCGCAGCGGGACGCCGACGATCACGTGCGCCGCGCCCCAGAGCATCGCGATAATCGCCAGCGCGGTGAACACAGCCGCCGTGAGGCCTGCCGCGACCTGACCTCCGCCTCCCCCGCGGCTCGCCGACGCGATGAGCGCCACCGCGCCAACGCCGAGCGCGAGCGTCGACACGCCGACGAGCGCCGTCAGCAGCCCCCAGACGACGAAGAGGACGCCGAGGAAGTCAACGTGAGTCAGCATGGCGGACGGAGAATTGAGGAGCGCGGACGGCGGTGCCGGACGTGCGGTTGCGATCGCGAATCAGATCGCAGCAGGACGGACCGCGATGCGGACTTCGACGCGGACCGATGACGAGTCGGGCGACGTGAGACGGAAACGGAAGCGGGCGCCGTCGGCGACCCCGGGTGGTACGGACACACGCACCGTATGCCGGAACTCCGCGTCCCCGGTGCCGCAGCAGACGTGACACCGTTCGGTCCACGACTCGCCGCGGCCGCCGCAGCGCGAGCACGTGCTGCGCACCGGCACCTCGAGCGGCACCACGTGGCCGGCGATCGCTTCACGCGGCGACAGCGACACCTCGGCCTGCAACACGCCGTCGTCGGCGACGCCAAGAAAGGCATCGCGCATCCGCTCGACGGCCGGTATGACCGACGGGAAATCGATTGCGATCTCGTCCGCGAACCAATCCTGCGACATCATCAACCCGGGACTTTTTCCTTTGCTCGCGGGGCCACCCCGCTCGCCTCGCTCGTGCGTTCGCCTCTCGCTCGAGCCGCCGGCGCTGCCCTCGTGTGTGTCAAGAACAGAACGTCGCCGCAGCCGTTCGAAGAGTCCCGCTCAACGATAAGAGCCGATCTGCGGGTTGTCAAGACGACGCACGCGTGTTAAGTACAACAAGAATCATGCCTGAGACGAAGGAATGTCCTCTGTGCGGCGGCACGATGAAATACCGCATCACTCAGTCGACCGTTCACGTGCCCGGCAATCCAAATGCCAGTAAACCGACGACGCGCGAATGGGTCTGCCCTGACTGCGACTACTATGAGGAAGCCGAAGAGGAAGGAACGTGAAATGCTCGGCGCCCGCCGCTAGCGCGCGCCGATCGTCAGCAGAACTTCCTTGCGGAGCGTATCCTCGAACTCCTGAAAATTCAGCGCGGTCTCACATTCATCGCACAACACTTCGAGCACCGACGGCCGGCTTTCCTCGGAAACTTCCACTCGGCCGCCTTCGAGGTTGACGACGTGCATCTGCAGCGTCTTGACCAGAAAATTCCGGTCGTTGCCGCAATTGGGACAGGTCAACGTCACATATAACTCCTTGGAAATTCGATTCTATGGCACGGTCGTTGCCGTACGCAATGCAATAATGGCCAAATTCTGGTAGATTCGACGCACATGCCATCAGAGTCCTATCAAGTTCACAGCGAAGCGCGCGGGCCGCATTGGATCGCCTGGGTGAGTCGGGACGGCAGCGGAAAGCCCGATCGCGCCGTTGTGCTCGTCGGCGCCACGCGCGACGAGGCCGAAGCCCGCGCCCGTCAGTGGGCGGAATCACAATAATCCGGGATACGACACCCGTCCGGCGTCAACGCGCGCAAAATCAGTGAGGGTGTGCAAGGGCGCGGATGACGCGGATGCGATGTGCCGCACCTCTATGCCGCGTGCGACCAGAGCGTCGGCAACGAGCTGCCGATGGCATCGCCACCACAGCGCCTCGGCACACATGATCGCAACGCGGGCCTGAAAGGCCGGCGCCACATTTCCGGGCGGGACCGCCCCTTCAGCCCGAGCCACATCTTCATGTAGCTGTGGGGTGGCCCTTTCAACGCGCATCACATCGTTATCGAGCTGTGGGGCGGCCCTTTCAGGGCCGCCACGCGCCCAATCGATCAACTCTTCGAGCGCGCGAGCGAACTCGGCGGTTTGCATGTAATCGGCGTAGCCGCGGAAGCCTTCGTGGCGCCAGCCGGTGTTCGTCGAGTCGCGCTTCGGTTTTCTGAGACCGCCAAGTCCGGGAAAGTGCCGATAGGCGACGTCCTCCGCGGGCAGCGATCGCGCGAGCGCGTCGCCGGCGAAATGCGGATGGCGCCGCGATTTCGGCACGGTCCGGATGTCGGCGAGCCGGTTGATGCCATGCGAATGCAGCAGCGCGATGAAGTCGTCGGGCGATCGCGTCGAATGCCCGATGGTGAAGATGGTCACGTGAAGATGGTCACCGTGAAGATCGTCACGCGAAATCGTCCGCGACGATCGTGTTCGCCGACTTGCGGGCGAAGATGCGCGGCGCCGCCGCGGCTGGCGGGGCCGAGGCGGCCGCGCGCACGAACATCGCCTTGACGCTCGCTGGCAACACCTCTCCGAGGCTGCCGCGGCCGGTGCGGCACACGCCGTCCTCGACCGATGCGGACAGGTACAATCGATCGCGGGCGCGAGTAAGCGCAACGTACAGCAAACGTTTCGTCTCCTCGCGTTCGCGCGCCGACGTTTCTTCGTCCGCCTCGGACTGATAATCGGCAATCGACACCGACGCGTCGGAGGTCGCGCTGTCGGCGCCCGCCGAGACACGAATGGGCGGCCGCACGCCCCCGGCGCCGCGCCCCATGTTGACGACGAACACGATCGGGAACTCGAGGCCCTTCGCCGCGTGGACCGTCATGAGGCTCACCGCGTCGGACGCGTCGATTGGCGCGTTCGACTCGTCGCCGACGGCAAGGCGTTCGAGGTGGTCGGCAATCCGCGCGAGCGTCTGATAGCCGCGGTTCTCGGCGCGGCGGATCATCGCGCGGAGCTTCTTCAGGTTCTCGCGCGCCTGGCGGCTGCGCGTGCCGCGGATTTCGTAGGCATACGCGCTCTCGCGCATCACGCGATCGAGAATTCCCGACGGCGTGAGCCGGTCGACCCACGACAGCCACCGAGGCATCGCGCGGCGCGCCTGATCGAGGGCGCGGCGATCCTCGTCGCCGAGCGCCGCAACGGCCTGCGCCGTATCGGAACTGATGAGTGCCGCCGCCAGATCGCGTCCCAACGCCGCAATCGCCGTGTCGGACAACCGCACGACTCTCGACCGCAACAGCGCGGCCGCGCGAAGGTCCGAAAGCGGATCGGCGAGGTAGCGCAGAACGGCGAGGGCGTCCTGAATTTCGTCGGCGTCGAAGAAGCCGAGGCCTTTGTAGACGTACGTGGAAACGCCGCGCCGCTCGAGCGCCGATTCGAAGTCGCGATGGCTGTCGCGCGAGCGGAACAGGATGGCGATGTCGGCCGGCTGCGCGCCGCGCGCGACGCCAGTCGTCCGGTCGCGAACGGTGGCGCCCGACAGCAGGCGCACGATCTCGTCGGCGACGAGCTCCGCGTTCGCCTTCGCGCTCTCGGCGGCGATGACAGTAGGGACGGGGCTTGCTCCGCCCGCACTCGCCGCCGCGCGTGCACCCGTCGCCAGTCCCGAGGCTCGAGCAGGCTCGACTCCTACGGCGGACGTGGGAAACCGGTCGCGCTCGTCGTACCTGAACGCGTCGCTCCGCGTCGACGCCGACTCTCGTGCGATCGCCTCGAAGACGTCGTTGACGAACGAGAGGATCTCCGGCGCCGCGCGGAAACTGACCGTAATCGCCTGGCGAGGCTGACTTCCGGGACGCAAACCCTCGATGAACGCCCCCGCTTCGTCGACGACCGATACATCCGCGTCGCGAAATCCATAGATCGACTGCTTGCGGTCGCCGACGATGAAGATCGAGGGCCGGATCGCATCGTCGGCGGCGCCAAATCCCTCGCCCCAGCTCCTGACGAGCTGCAGCACGAGATCCCATTGCGCCCGGCTCGTGTCCTGGAACTCGTCGACCAGCACGTGTCGATAGCGCGCCTCTAGGCGCAGCCGGCTTTCCGCGAACTCGTCGAGATCGTTCAGCAGCTTGACCGCGCGCTCGAGCACGCCGGAGAAGTCGAGGAGCGCGTGCGCATCGAGCGTCCGTTGATATTGGCGCAGCGCGACCGCGAAGATGCGCCACACGCCGCGCGACATCACGGCGTTCAGATCCCGGCGGAACCCTTTGATGGCGTCGGCCACCGGCTCCGCAATCCGTGCCGCCGTCGCGCGATGACGCCGCCAGGCGTCGTCGGTGCAGCAATCGGTCGCTTTGAACGGCGTCCCGGCGAACTTGTCGCCGCGCGGTTTGCCGTCCTGGGTAAGGAAGTACGCCCGCAAACGATCGATGAGATTTCGAAATGCAGCCTGGCGCTCGCGGCCCTGAAAGGGCCGCGCCACATCATCGTGTAAGGGCCGCGCCACATCATCGTGTAAGGGCCGCGCCACATCATGGTGTTCAGGGTGTGGGGCGGGCCTTTCAGTCTGGCCCGATGCGGCCTTGTCAGCGTCACTGCGAGGTGGAGCGGGCCTTTCAGGCCCGCCAGACAACCCTCGAATATCCTCCGCCAGCATCGCAAACTGCGGATGACGGATCGGTCCATCATCGAGGAACACGTCGAGCCCGTCGCGAACTCCCGCGAAGATGTCGCGCAGCCGGGCCGCCGCTGACTCGCACGCCTTCTCCGCTGTGAGACCGCGCGGACCACGCTGGAGGAACCGGCGCAGCGCCTGCGGCGCGACGAGACGCCGATCGAGCAGCGCGGCAATGCCGGCGCGCAGCCGCCGCTCGCCAAGCTGCGCGAAGACGAGAGCGACATCCTCGTCGTCCCTCGCAATGCCGCGGCAGATCCTGAACGTGCGATCCAGCGATTCTTCGACGAGGCGCGGGATGTCGGTGTCGGCCGCGAGATCGAATCCGGGATCGACGTCGGCTTCGAGCGGGAACTCGCGCAGCAGCGACAGGCAGAACGCGTCGATCGTCGAGATGGCGATGTCGCCGAGCCGCTCCTTCAGCTCGTGCCACCGCGCGGCATCGAATTCGGACAGGCGGCTCGCTTCCTCGAGGCGATCGATGATCCGCTGCCGCATCTCGGCCGCAGCCTTGCGGGTGAACGTCATCGCCAGGATGTGATCCGGTTCGACGCCGGCTCGCAGCAGGTTCACGTACCGCTCGACGAGGACGCGCGTCTTGCCCGTGCCCGCCGACGCCTCGAGGACGATGTTCTCGGTCGGATCGACCGCGCGGCGGCGCGCGTCCTCATCTATCAAGTAGGGGCGGACCAACGTGCCCGCCCCCTGTGCTACATCGTCGAACGGAAGCATCGGCTCAGACTTCACCGACGTAGTCCTTCCGACAGACCGACGCGAACGTGCAGGTTTCGCACCGGAAAACGTCGTCGGGTGTCGGCGGGAACTCGCCCAGCGCGATTCGATCGATGGTATCGGCGAGGCGCTGCTGCGCGGCGGCCAGCACTTCATCGCGTTTGGCCGGCGTCGGGAAGAGCGGCACGACGCGCCTCGGCCCTTTGAAGGCGAGGTACGCGGCCTCGCCAAGTGTCCACCGTCGGCCGCGATGCGATCCGAGACGCTGCTCCGCGCACACGCCGTAGATGGACAGCTGCAGGGCGCGAGCGCGATCCGGCGGCCATCCCAGCTTGTAATCAATCAGCCTGAACGTTCCATCCTCGAGAAGATCGAGCCGATCGGCCTTCCCTTTCAACGCGATCGTCCGCGGGCCATTGCTCGTCGCGATCGTGAACTCGCCTTCGAGACGGTGCTCGAGCAGGCGTTCGACGACCGCGATGGGACGCTCGGCTTCCATGCGGAACACGGCCTCGCCCAGACCAGCCGCGGCTGACGATCCGAGCAGTCGCGTCCGCTCGAGACCGGCTTCGGCCGGCGACAGAGGGGCGAGCAGCCGCTCGACGACGTCGGCAAAGAGCAGCCGCGCCTCCTCGAGCCGGCCGGCGTCGATGGCGCGGTGGCCGGCATCCTGCCACGCCTTGAAGAACTGCGCGAACACTTCGTGGATGAACTGTCCCTGCCGCCGCGGATCCATCACCTCTTCATCGTCGGGATCCTCGTCGAGGGCGAGCACGTGTTGCGCGAAAAACCTGAACGGACAGCCCAGATACGTTTCCAGCGCGCTCACCGACCAGGCGCGCGCCGGCTGGCGGCCGATCGATCCGTGAAACGACGGCGCGTCGAGCGAGGCGCCGGCAACGCGCCGCGACGCCCATTCGTGCGTGACGCCATCGAACGGCGCAAGCGTCGGCGGTTCCTGCGACAGCGCCTCGTCGAGGAAGATGCGAGCGTAATCGATCGAGCCGGCCGCGACGGGCGACAGACCAGCGCGGCGAATCTCGTCGAGCTGCATCGAACGCATGACGAGCGCATCGTCGTCCAGCGTGAACGTCGACACCACCGTACGGCGTGCGGGCGACGCGAGCAGCTCCAGAAATCGCGCGTCCGCGGCCGCGCGGCGGTCCTTCTCCGTGGGCCAGCCGAGCGACTTGAGGATGCCCGGTGGATAAAAGATGTTGCGCCGCGGCTTTTCGGGCCATTCGTTCTCGACCACGCCGACGATCGTCAGATCGTCGAAGTCGCCGTACCGCGCCGCCTGATCGTCGAGGAACTGCACCGCCTCATGCGCCGACGGTGCATCGACGCTGAAGGTCTGCTCTTCGACGATCCGTCTGACGGCGACGCGAAGGTTGTCGATCGTCCACGACGGTTCGTCCTGCGACGCGTGCGCGCCGGCCAGTGCGGTCAGCGCTTCGACAATCGCCGCCCGCGCGCGGCGCTCGTTCGACGCAAACGGATCCTCGTCCGCGAGCGGCCGAACATGCGACGCCCAGAAGTCGAGCAGAAGGCGAACCTGCTGTGATGCCGGACGCGGACTCGCCAGCGGCGCCAGCTCGCGGGCAGCGGCGACAACCGCACGACGCGCGGCGCGTGCCGACCAGTCCCGCCCATCCTGCCCTTCCCGCCCCTCGCGGCTGTCCGCCCCCTCCAGCCCTTCCAGCTTCTCCAATCCCCCGAGATATCGCGCGTCGCTCAACGCGCGGTTGAGGGCGCTCGTCATCTCACGCGTCACCTCTCGGCCTTCGTCGAAGAAAACGAGGTGCGGCGATCGAAGAAGCGACACGAGAGCGTCGCGTGTGAAGTCGGATACGACCGCTTCGAGCACGAGATCGAACGCGGCGGCTGTCGGCTGGCTGGCCAGCGGCAGCGCGTCGGCGGTTTGATACGGGATGTTCGCTGCGCCGAACACTTCGGCCGCGAGATAAAGATAAGGAAGCGGACGCTTGTACACGACGGCGGTCCGCGACAACGGCACGGCTTCACCACGCCGCCGGTTCGCTTTGATCATCCGTACGACTGTGACCAGCTCTTCTTCCCGGTCGCGGTGGGTCCACCACGGATGCTCGGGATTCGGGATTTGGGATTCGGGATTCGTAGGCTTCGTTGAGATATCTGATGGCGGCACGACGACGACTGGCTTTGCGAGTCCCGAATCCCGAATCCCAAATCCCGACACGTCCGCAATCCCAGGCAGCCATCCGTGCAGGCGCTCGTGGAAACCCGAACGCAGCACTCCTTCGGTGCAAACGATGTCGATCGATTCCAGGTTGGGAATCCTGGAAAGGAGATCGAAGTCGGCGACATACAGGCCGTTGTCGTCCGCAATCCAGTCGGCGACGGTCACGATGATGCGCCGGATCGGATCGGCGAGCGGTTGGCGGATCAACTGCTCACGCAGCAGGTGTTCGTCACAACTGCCCGATTCGCGAACGCGGCGCTCGTACTCGCGGAACGTGGCAGCCAGAAACCGCGTCTGCTGACGCATCCGCCAGACGCCGCGATCGACCTCCGCGTCTGCCCCGTCGAGCGCACCTTCTATGAGCGCTTCGAACCGCGACACCTGCTGCGATTGCCGGCGCAGCTGATCGTAGAAGCGCAGCATCTCGGCCACCAGGCCGGGACGAAGCTCGAAAGAGATCTCGATGCCGCTGGATGCAGTCGCGAGCGCGGCAGCCTGCGCGATGACGGCGCGCTCGATCGCGGTCAGCCAGCGCAGAGGGTTGGGTAGTTTGGTGCGCAGATGTTCGTACAATTCATCGCGGGTCACCGGGCAGGGGAGGACCTGCGTGTCCGCCCCTGGGCCGAGACGTCGGTCGGCCCCAACAAATGTCAGTTCGAGCTGGCGCGCGGCGCTGCGTGTTGGAACCAACACGATGGGTTCGGGCTTCCGGATTCCGGGTTCGGGGTTCTTGGTGCTGGCTTCGGGGTTCGAGAGCGACAGAATCGCGCGGCGGAAGGCGTGCAGATCGGAAACGCGGACGAGACGCGTCTGGCGAGGAGTAATCACCTCAGTTGCGGCAGACGGAGCAGCGACTGGATATCGGTGCGGGCCTTCGCGCCGAGCATCAACGCGCCAGCCGCGGCCGACGAAGCGTCCCACGCGCGCGTCATGTCGCCCGCAATCGTCGCCTCGCGCCGGATCGACGCTGCGCTGTTGGCGAGCTGAACCGCGCTCATCAGCAGGGCATGTGCTGCGGCGAGCTCCTCGGGCGGCACGATCGCTGATGCGAGCATGACAATGCGCGCGGACAGCCGCTCGATCGTCGCGAGGCTTTCCGCCGACGATCCCGACAACGCCCTGATCGCTTCGAGCGATGGCTTCAGCTGCGCGAAGAGATCCATCGGCTGCCGGATCGCCGCGCGATATTCGTACAGCACGGGCGCGCGCATCTGCCATCGATCGCGCGCGAGCTGCAGACGACGTGCGGCATCGAGCTTCTCCTCGACGACCGCGAGCAGGGCGTTGAGCGCTTCCGGACGCCTCTCGCCGAGCAGTCGGTCGCGCTGCTGGACCGTTCGGACCAATCGCTCGAGGCCGCGGACGTCGGCATTGCCGGCGCGGTAGTTGGCGATGCTGATGAAACGCGTCGTCAGAAGCTTGTACGAACGATCGACGCGCAGTTCGGTCTGCACGGCGGCCTCGATCTCCGGTCGTCTCGTCGCGACCCAGGCAGCCGGCAGCGCGTCCTTGTCGCGATCGATCGACATCAGCGCGGCGCTCAGTAGCGATGTCCGCTCCGACGCGTTCTCGACGACCCGCGCGGCGGTGAGGACATGTTCGATCGCTTCCTGCGGCGTCGGCGGCGGCAGCAGCGGCTCGGGCAGCGTCGGCGGATCGACGAAGGCCGCAAAGCTCAAATCGAATCGGCCGGGCGTGCCGGTGGATGCGCGCAGGTCGGCAATCGCTTCGTCGAGCATCGCGAGCATCTGCCGCACCTCGCCCGCCCGGTACCCGTAGTGCGACAGGGGCCATTCGCTCAGCGTCCTGCGCGCCGACTCGGCAATACTCAAGCGCCTGGTTGGATCGTTCGTCAGCGTGACGTCGTTGAGCGCCTGCGCGATCTCGTTCGACAGCACCGCGTAGTCGTTCTCGGCCTGCGTTCGAATGTAATGCTCGGATCGCGCCGACGCCGCGTAGCGATCGGTCCGATCCCAGTCGACGCGATCGGCGGCGATCGTCACGAGGTGAAGCGGCGGATTCGGCGACACCGCCGTCGGCATCGAGAAGACGACGCGGTCGGCGACGCGCGCCGGCTCGCCGTAGCTGACGAGCGACGTACCGTCCTTCATGAACACGCGCAGCAGCGTCGGTTCGTCAGCCGACTCAGCGGTTCGCGCCGCGATCAGACACGCGACGGCGCACACCGCCACGATCGTTCGCTTCAACATCGATGGTGCAAGCGTATCACAGCGTGCGGCTGTGGAAATCCTGTGCACGAGTCGTGAATTTCCTGTTGACGGGACGAGATCGAAAATTTTTTTTCGACGGGCCGCTTCGAAAAATTCGCGCGCCGCCGACTGTGCGCGCGCTTTCGTCGGTCGCTTCGCTTGATCGCGTGGTCGGGACGCGTAGAATGCGTGTCGCTCGCTCGGATTCCCGTTCATTCTCGGCGGCATCGTGATCCACGACGTACACCGCTTCGAACATTCGATCGCCGGGCGCCCGTACCTGATTGAGGTGGCGGCGGTGGCCAAGGACCGCTGGCGCGCGTACATCGTGCGGCTGCCCGGAATGCCGACGGCGCTGATGCCGTTCTACGGCAGCACACCCGACGAAGCCGCGCAGCACCTGAGCGCGTGGCTCGCGCGCGCGTACGAGCGCGCCTCGAAGGCCGCCGGGACAGTGTAGGATCGGGGCATGAAAGCCCCAGCCGTCCGCGCGGCCGCGATCGTCGTGGCGGTCGTCGCGCTGTCGCTTCCACTCCACGGCCAGTTGCAGCCGCGCACGCCCGACTTCGAGCGCCAGGCGCAGGACCAGGCCGAGACCGATCGTACGTGGCGCGAGGCGAGCGCCGGCCACATGCAGATGGAAAAGATCACCTACCGCAGCAGGGTGGGCGACCTCGACGTCCCGGCGTTCGTGTTCCAGCCGCTCAGGCTGCGCGGCGCGAAGGGACATCCGGCGCTGGTGTGGGTGCACGAGAACATCCGCGGTCATCTTTATAGCCACTACATTCCGTACATCCGCGAAGCGACGGCAAGAGGCTACATCGTCATTGCGCCGGAGTACCGCGGCAGCGTCGGGTACGGCAAGGCGTTCTACGACGCGATTGACTACGGTGGTAACGAAGTCGACGACGTCGTGACGGCGGTCGAGGTGTTGAAGACGAAATACTCCGCAGTGGATCCGTCGCGCATCGGCATCATCGGCTGGAGTCACGGCGGCATGATCACATTGCTGTCGGTGCTGCGCAACGAAAGCGCATTCAAAGCGGCGGTGGCGATGGTACCGGTGACGAATCTCTTTCAGCGGCTCGCGTGGAAGGGCGTCGAGAAGCAGCATCAGGCGATCGATCCGGCGAACCGCTACGGCGGGCTGCCGCACGAGAAGCCGGATGTCTACAAGGAGCGGTCGCCGCTGTACAACATCGACAAGCTGCAGATTCCGCTCTACGTCGGCGTCACGAAGAACGATCAGGACGTGAACATCGAAGAGGACATGCAGCTCGTCGACGCGCTCCGGGCGCGGAAGCCGCTGCTGGCCGAGACGATGGTGTACGACAACCCGCTCGGCGGCCACACGTTCGATCGCCGCGTCGATCCGAAGACAGGGCAGCCCGAGAACACGCGCGAGCAGCGCGACTCGTGGAACCGCGTGTGGACGTTCCTCGACTGGAACCTCGATCCGTTCCACGACGCGGCGACGGCGATCCAGCCGAGCGCGACGTTGCAGTCGCGCGCGCCGCAGCGATAGTCAGATTCCGTGCGGTCGCCGGTCACCCTTCCCATGGCCGAGATCGGCCGGGTACGTTTCGTGGCGCGGCCGCCCTTCAAGCCTCCGAGGCGTCCGCGCGCGAAGGCATTCGATTTTTCGGAACGCGCCTGTCGCGGAGCCCGGCCGTTAACTCCATCGGCGTGCCTCAAGTCGAGCAGGATGGTCCAATTTAGTCCGTGACGGTCGGCTCAACGAGTTCCTGCTCCGCATCGCCACACACCACCGCCGTACGAGCCTTGTCGTCGAAGACTCCTGCCTTCCGTGAAACCGTGTACTTGACCCCGTCATGTATGCGCAAGATCCGATACATGGTGGAACCCTCGTGTGTAACGTCCCGCGTCGGTTGGGCGGAGGCGTCAGGTCCGCGGCCCGGCCAAAAGGCCGTTCGGCAGATGTCTTTTCGGATACTTGAGCGTTCAGGTAGGCGGGCATGATGCCTGCATGAACACGGGCCGTCGCCGGGCGAGGCTCATGCGCTCGACGTCCCCGACAAAATTTTTCCAGAGGTTCGATGACGCATGTGTTGTCGGGCTATCAGACCGTAACTGATTGAAATGCGTCGACGTCATCGAGCCATAAGACGCTGGCCGATTTGGATCAGCTTCACAGGAATCTGCATCTTCAGGACCGCCATCACCAGGAATGGAGTCGAGACCCCGAACACATGTTCGGGCCGGCCGGGAGACGACTGCCTGCTGAGTGAGGAAGCGGGACTGCTTGCGAGTTTGCCGTGCGGCTGACCGCGCGCACGTAGGGAGGTGTGATGTGTACGCGCAGGAGCCGGTGCAGATCCTGATCGTCGACGACCATCGCGACAACCTCCTCGCGCTCGAGGCGCTCCTGTCGCCGCTCGGCCACCGCATTCTGCAGGCTCAGTCCGGCTGCGCGGCGCTCAAAGTTCTCCTAGAGGAGGACGTTGCCCTGATGCTCCTCGACGTCACGATGCCCGACGTCGATGGGTACGGCGTCGCAGAGCTGATTCGCGGCCGCCCGGCCAACAGGGACACACCGATTATCTTCATCACCGCCAACCCGAACAGCGCGTCTGCCGCCTTCAAGGGTTATTCGGTCGGCGCCGTCGACTACATCTTCAAGCCGATGTCGAGCGACGTGCTCATCTCGAAAGTCAACGTGTTCGTCGATTTGTATAGGCGCTCGCGGGCGCTCAGGTGCCAGGCCGAGGACCTCCGGCGCGCGCACGACGCGCTCGACCTTCGGGTTCGCGAGCGGACCGAGCAACTCGCGCGGACGAACCAGCGGCTGAAGGCTGCAATTGCTCAGCGCCGCCGCGGAGAAGCCGAGCGCGCGGAGCTGCTGCGGCGCGAACAGAGCGCGCGCCGCGAGGCCGAACGCGTCAACCGCATGAAGGATGAATTCCTGGCCACGTTGTCGCACGAGCTGCGCACGCCGCTCAACGCGATGCTCGGCTGGGCGCAGCTGCTCGAAACGGGCCAGCTCGAGCCCGATCGTCTGCAGCGCGCCGTGGGCGTCATCAAGAACAACGCCATCGCACAGAAACAACTGATCGAGGACATCCTCGACGTGTCGCGGATCGTGAACGGCAAGATGGTCCTGAACGTGTCGAGCGTCGACATCGGCCAGATCATTGGCAGCGCGCTCGACGCGCTGCGGCCCGCCGCCGAAGCGAAGCGCATCACGATCACGACCGACGTTCCCGCCGTGCCCGAGACGTGCGGCGATCGCGACCGGCTGCAGCAAATCGTCTGGAACCTCCTGTCGAACGCGATCAAGTTCACTCCACGGGACGGTCGGGTCGACGTACGAGCGGAGAATCTCGGCGCCGACCTGCGCATCGTGGTGTCCGACAACGGGCGCGGCATCGCGCCGGCCTTTCTCCCGCACATTTTCGACCGGTTCTCACAGGCCGACAGCAGCGTGACGCGCGCCCATGGCGGTCTCGGGCTGGGTATGGCGATCGTCCGTCATCTCGTCGAGCTCCACGGCGGGACCGTCCACGCGGAGAGCGAGGGCGAGAATCACGGCGCCACATTCGTCGTGACGCTGCCGATTCGCGCGTACGAGAAACCGCCCGACCCGCCTCCGCCCACGCCGCGGCAGGAGACGCAGGAGGAGGTGCCCTGGGCGGAGCTGCCGAGTCTCGACGGCGTGAGCGTGCTCGTTGTCGACAACGAGCTCGACGCGCGGCAGATTGCCGCCGCCATGCTGTTGCAGAAGGGCGCGAAGGTGACGGAAGCCGCGTCGGCGGAAGAAGCACTCAAGCTCGCGGCCCGCAGCGCGTTCGATCTGATCGTCAGCGACATTGCGATGCCGGTGACCGACGGCTACGAGATGATGCGGAGGCTGCGGCAGGGGAGTTGCCGTTTCGTTCCGGCCATCGCCCTCACCGC
>Ga0066679_10000105_pt1 | contig 20495 bp, 13 predicted proteins | sample GraSoiAngelo_128_FD_62298 | JGI IMG/M metagenome (GOLD analysis project Ga0066679, IMG submission 62298) | Grasslands soil microbial communities from the Angelo Coastal Reserve, California, USA - 14_0927_12_20cm | ecosystem: Environmental > Terrestrial > Soil > Grasslands | place: USA... | reverse complement strand
CGATGAGTCAACGCGGCAAGGCTCGGCAAAGTTTGAAGATGCTGAAGTGTTCTTCAAACGATCGACGCAACCGGTCGCGTTCGTCAGCGGCCGGGCGGTGATGGGCCAAAGCCGACGCCTCGAATTTGGCGTCGAGCGCGTCCTCGATAATCGATCGAAAGTTGAAGCGGCAGCTTTCATGGATTTCACCAACGGTCGTGGCCTTGGTTTGATGGCGATGCCCCTGTCGGCTTTTTCCGGCGAGCCATCGACCGCGATTCTCAACGTCGCGGATCAGAATGGATCAGCGCGTGGCATGCGCGTCGTTTACTCGCATCGCTTGAATCAGGTTTGGAGCGCTTCGGCGGGCTATTCCTTCGGACGCGGGCAAAAACTTTCGCCGCTGGGAATCACGAATCCTGCTGATTTGTTCAGCAACGGCTTCTTCGAAACGGCCGCCGTTCAGGTCGCGGGCGACTGGTCCACGGGCACTCACGTGCAAACTGTGTTTCGTTTCTCGCCGCAGGCGACTGTCTTCGCGATCGATCCTTTTGCCGGACGCCTGGCGGTCTATGATCCATCGCTCAGCGTTCAGATAACTCAAGACTTGCCGACGTTTGGACTGCCGGTGCGAGCGCAAGCCGTCATCGACGCGCGTAATCTTTTCGACTTCCAGCCACGCACGAACAATGGCGAAACGATCCTCGAGGTTGCCCCCACGGCGCGTTCAGTTCGCGGCGGTATCCTGGTTCGTTTTTGATAATTGAGCGGCGCGATCCTTCAGCCTCTCGCGCCGTTTGTCTCCAGCAGTTGCCTGACTATTCTCCAAAATCTTGGACGAGTACGAAAACATGGAGAGCGTCGGAATGCCAACCACTGAATCGATCGTTTATGGTTCGAGAATTGGCTGGAAATCCTCTAACGAAACTTCTTGAACACTGAAAACGGCAGATCGACAGTTGGAACATTGGTTGCCTTAGCGGGAGACGTTGTAGTGTGCACCGCGCGTTTGCGCGGCATTGAAAGAAAACGAAAATGAAAGGTTCGGTGCTAACAGGAAAGACTTGGGTGCTGCTGATAACGGCAGGGCTCTTGATCTCTGCTGGCGCTGTAAACTTCTACCAACGCATGCATAGCCTGGGACCGCCTTGGGATGGCGTCACCTGGGTCGACACCTCACAAGGCATCATTGCGAAACAGGTCGAGCCGGGCTCCGCAGCGGCGCGCGCGCGCATGATTCCCGGCGATCATTTGCTCGCGATCAGCATGACCGGCAACAAATGTGAAGATGTCAATCGCGGCATAAAATGCGAAGAGATTTCCGGCGCGGAAAAAATTCAGTTGTACCTGGATCAAGCGCGCATCGGCGGCGAGATTCACTACCTGATTGAACGGCCGTCTTATCCGCCTGAGACTCGTTACTATTACGCTGACCTGGACAACCTCGGCTCAGTTAACAATCTGAGTGCCGTCGATCTCTACCTCAACCTGATCGGAGTCGTCTATCTCTTCATCGGACTGTTTGTAATCTTCAAGCAGGGCGGTCGCGCGCCGTTCGTATTGCACTTCGCCGGGCTGTGTCTCGCCGCGTTTGTATTTCACTTCTATACCCCGATGGGAACGTATCGCGATCTCGATCTGGCGGTCGGATTTCTTCGGAACGCGGCCTTCATAATGTTCGCGCCGTTGTTCCTGCATTTCAGCACGATCTATCCGGTTCGTTATCACTTGTTCGAAGACCGGCGTTGGCGCACCGTGCTCCTTTATGTGCCGGCGTTCTTACTGGTCGCATTCGCCGCAAATATTTACCTGCATGATGAATTGGTCCGGGTCTTTCCGCATCGGCTGTTGGATTACTCGGCGAACTTCGCCGCCAGATTCTACAAGACCTCGTTTATTCATTTCGTCGGGGCTTTAATTGCGAGCGCTGCGTTGCTGGTGCGCCGTTTCATCATCAGCAAGAACACTGTCGCGCGGCAACAACTGAAATGGGTCGTGTGGGGATCGGTGTTAGCGATCGCACCTTTCACGCTGCTGTATGGAATCGGTTACATCGTCGGCGAAAGTGCCGGACCGTTTACCGAGGTCGCGATTCTTCCGCTGATTTTGATCCCCCTCTCGCTCGGATATTCCGTCGTCCGATATCGCTTGATGGACGTCGAGCTGGTGGTGCGGCGCACCGCAGTGTATGCGGCGACCACTTTGGCAATCGCGCTGGGCATTGGTGTCATCGTTTATTTCATCGGCTTCTATGCTTTTGGCGGCAGCTCATCAAGTTCGGGTGAATTCATCAGTTTACCGCTAATCGTTTCAGTTCTTTTGATGGCGGTGATTGTGATGGTTGCCGCGCCAATTAAGAACTTCCTGCAAGAACAAGTCGATCGACTGTTCTATGGCCGCCGCTATGATATGCGACACAGCTTGCTCGATTTTGGCCGCACGATTTCAGCGACGACCGCACTCGATCCTTTGCTCGATTCGCTGATCAATCGCCTTCGCGAAGTAATGAACGTCGAGCGTCTCGCCATCTTCATTGAAGATCAATCCGCCCCGGGCGATTACCGCGCGGCGCGCACGGCTGGCCTGACCGCGCAGTTGAGTGTGGCGGCCGATTTTCGCGAGATGATCCGCACGCGATCGGCGGAAACCGGCGTCGTCCGGGCCGACGATCTGGAGACTGCACCCGAGGGCTACGGGTCAGTGCGGCGCGTGCTGCATTACTACGTGCCGTGCGTGGTGCGCGGCAGAATGGTGGCGGTGATTGGGCTGGGCCGATCGGCTGATGGCGCGCTGCTGTCGTCTGAGGATGTTGAGATTCTCCGCACCGTGTCGGGTTACATTGCGGTCGCAATCGAAAACAGTCTGCTTTATCAGGAGCAGCAAGAGCGCGCCGCGGAACTTGAGCTGCTCAAAGAATTCAATGAATCGATCGTTGAATCGATCAATGTCGGCCTGATGGCGGTTGATTTGGATGGGCGAATCACGCGCCTGAATTCCGCGCTCGAAGACATCTTCTCAATTACGCGCAATGAAGTTGTCGGCAAGAAAGTTGAAGAACTATTCGCGGAAGAGTTCGCCGACACTTTGCACCAGGTGCTGGGGCCTGACGGTTGGCAGTTGCGCAAGACCCGGCAGATTTACAAGCTGCACACGGCCACACGCGCCGGTCGAGCGATCGTTCTCAACATTGCTTTGGCGCCGTTGTGGGCTGATTCGGAGGAACAAACGGGTGCGCTTGTGGTTTTCGAAGACGTCACTGAACGTCTTCGTTTGGAAGAACAACTGCAACAGCGCGAAAAACTTTCTTCGATTGGTTTACTGGCCGCGGGCGTGGCGCACGAAGTCAACACACCGCTCACCGGAGTCTCTTCGTACACGCAGATGCTTTTGAACATGCTCGCGGAAGACGATCCGAAGCATGCCTTGCTGGAAAAGATCAGAAGTCAGGCAGATCGGGCCACCGAAATCGTCAACAATCTTTTGAACTTTTCGCGCACGGGCGGCGCCGCCGAATTCACTGAAGTCGACATTCATCGCGTGCTGGATGACACGTTGCAGTTGCTCGAGACGCAACTACGCCGCAGCCAGATCGAAATCATTCGCGAGTATGGCGATCATGCGCCTCAGGTTCACGGCAATTCAGTAAAATTGCAGCAGGTCTTCACGAACTTGATCCTGAATGCCCGCGATTCGATCGCGAACGGCAACGGCCGTATCGTGCTGGCGACCAAAAACGGAGACCAGGACGCGCTGACCGTCGAAGTCTCCGACAATGGCGTCGGCATTGCTCCCGAAGACGTCGCGAAAATTTACGATCCGTTTTTCACCACGAAGGGAATCGGCCGCGGCACCGGCCTTGGTCTCGCCGTCACTTACGGCATCGTCCAGGAGCATTCCGGCCACATCAGCGTCCAAAGCACACCCGGGTTCGGCACTACATTTCGTATCACACTTCCCACTCGCGATCCTCGCGCGCGTTTGCAGGCGGCCGCGCTTTAATGGCATAGACTTCTGTCTTGTCGCTGGATTGTGCGCTCATATCAGTGATAACCTCAGCGTTTCGCAAAATACATCACGCACAGACCAAAAGTCTGTAGCAATTAATAATGGCAAGAAAAGGATCAGTACTCGTCGTTGACGACGAAGAAATAATGCGCGACGTGCTCGAGACGTTGCTCTCGGCCGAAGGCTATCGTGTCGATCTCGCCAAAACCGGCGAAGAAGGTCTGGACGCGTACACCAAGCGTTCATACGACGTTGTGTTGCTCGATGTGTCGATGCCTGGGATTGGCGGATTACGTGCGCTGGAAGAATTTTTGAAGTTGGATCCCGACGCCGTGGTCTTGATGATCACAGCCTACGCCACCTTCGATACGGCGATCGCCGCCTGGGAAAAAGGCGCCTTCGGCTGCATCCGCAAACCTTTCCAGAACGAACATATCAGCGCAACAGTTGCCACCGGTGTTAAGCGACGCCGCAAAGAGGAAGAGCGGCGGTCGCTGCGGCAGGCGATGAGCCGCGAAGTCGATCGCGGCGCGATCGTCGGGCGCTCAGACATCATGCAGGAAGTCTTTCGCGTCGTTGAGCAAGTCGCTGCCGCACGATCGACGATCTTGATTACCGGCGAAAGCGGCACCGGAAAGGAATTGATCGCGAAAGCGATTCACGAAGCCAGCCCGCGCGTCACGAAGCCTTTTGTAACTGTGAACAGTTCGAACATTCCGACAGAGCTGCTGGAATCAGAACTTTTCGGACACACGCGCGGCGCCTTCACCGGCGCCATCGCGGCGAAGAAGGGTTTGTTCGAAGTTGCCGACGGCGGCTCGATCTTTCTGGATGAAATCGGCGACATTCCGCCTGAGACGCAAGTGCGTCTGCTGCGTGTCATTCAAGAGCGCGAGTTCACCCCGCTCGGTGATACCAGCCCGCGTCGGGTTGACGTCCGCATCATTGCGGCAACGAACATCGATCTGAAAGAAGCTGTGCGGCAGGGAGTTTTTCGCGAAGATCTTTATTATCGGCTTTCCGTGGTGCCAATCGAGTTGCCGCCGCTACGCGATCGACGGCAGGACGTTCTGCCGCTGGCTCAGCATTTCATTCGCAAGTACAACGCTGAAAACAGCCGTCAGGTATCCGAACACATCGCTCCTAACGTGCTCTCGCTGTTGGAAAATTATTCGTGGCCCGGCAACGTGCGGGAATTAGAGAACGCAATTGAACGCGCGGTCGTCATCGCTCCCGGCGATGAGGTCACCAAAGAATGCCTGCGTCCGGAAATCGCCGATCCGCAAGCGACGCGCGCGGTCGTCCGCGAAAGCGGAGGCGCGGCCGCGACGATCGACGTGGGACGCGGAATAAATTTTTACGATGAAGTGCGGCGATTTGAAATCGACCTGATCCGTCGGGCTCTGGATCAAACCGCGGGCCATCAATCGCGCGCTGCGCGGCTGTTGGGAATGAATCCCACCACGCTGAATTCGAAGATCAAAACCTACAATATCAATCTTCGCGCTTAGTCTTGAATTACTTAGCAACGGCTGCTTTCAAATCCAGCGTGCGAATTATTCGGTGCAGGTTGTTCGGATGGATGCCGAGTGCCTTGGCAGCCTCAGTGTAACTTCCTTTCGCCTGCTCAAGCGCATTGATGACTAGTTGCCGCTTCGCGTCCTTAACAGCTTCGTAGTACTTCACGCCAATCGTGGCGCTGTTATCGGCAGCATCAAGCACGCGCCGCGGCAAGTCTTCCGGCCCAATCGTCTCGCGCGATCCCAATACGACCGCCCGTTCAATCGCGTTTTCTAATTCGCGCACGTTTCCGGGCCAATCATAGATTTGCAGCAGAGCGCGCGCTTCAGACGAGATTCCCGTGATTGCACGTTTGCACTCCTTTGCGTACTTCGCGGCGAAATAACTCGCGAGCAGCGGAATGTCATCACGGCGATCACGGAGCGCCGGCATTGTGACTTTTACAACATTGAGCCGGTGATAGAGATCAGCACGAAAGTTTCCGGTCTTAATTGCTTCTTCCAAGTTTCGATTCGTGGCGGCGATCACTCGCACGTCCAACTCCATTGATCGCGTGCCGCCAAGTCGCTCGATTTTGTGATCCTGCAAGAACCTAAGAAGCTTCGACTGCATTGGCAGCGTCATTTCGCCAATCTCGTCGAGAAAGACAGTGCCGCCATTTGCGACTTCCAACTTACCTTGCTTCTTTCCGATGGCGCCGGTGAACGCGCCTCTTTCGTGTCCGAACAATTCGCTTTCCAGCAGCGTTTCAGTCAACGCGGCGCAATTGATTGGCACGAACGGCTGTGTCGCGCGCGGGCTGTTTGCGTGAATTGCATGCGCGACCAACTCTTTTCCAGTGCCGCTCTCGCCGCAGACGAGCACGGCCGACCTCGCTTTTGCCACGCGTTGAATGAAGTCATACACATCCTGCATCGCAGCGCTCTCGCCGATCATATTGTGTTCGATTGCGAGCGATGATCTGAGCCGGCTGTTCTCTCCTTCCAACCATTCGATCTGTCGCGCGTTTTCCAAAGATACAGCGGCGATTCCCGCGATACCCATCAACAGTTGCAGATGTCCTTCGTCGAAACTCACGAGCGGATCGCTGGTGTCGAGGTAAATTGCGCCGATGATTTCTTCCATCAGCATCAACGGAACACACATCAGCGAACTAATTCGCGCTGTCACTAAGCTCTCGGCAGTTCCCAGCGAATCGCTGGTGGCCACATCATTCACAAGAACCGTCACAGCTTCGTGGATTACGCGTTCGACGACAGTACGACTAACTTTGACTGGACGGAGGTCATTGCTGCGATTCTTTCCGTGAACCGTCGAGAATTCTTTGTCATCCTGCGTCAGCAGGATCGCGCCGCGATCCGCGGGCACAACTTCAAAGATCGAATCCAAAATCTCTCGCACGAGTTCCTGCGTGTGACGCAAGCGATTGATCCGCGTCGCCACCTTTAGCAACACGCCGAAGTGTCGTTGCGTTCGTTCGTGTTCAGGACCTTGGACTGGAGTCCGTTCTGTGTCGGGCAATAGCGTTTCGGGCCGGAGCGTTTTTGAGGATTCATAGACGGGATTCGAATCGTCGAGTTGGACCAAATTTCCGGACGTACTTTCTTCGGTGTCTTCAATCAGAAAAAGTAATTCGATACTTCCCAGTCGCAAATGATCGGAATGCGAAAGGGATTGCTCTTTGATCGGAATGCCATTAACAAACGTCCCATTGGCGCTATCGAGATCGCGGATCTTGAATTCGTCGCCGTCACGTCGAATGACGCAGTGGCGTCGCGAGACAGACGGAAGCGGTAAGGGAATGATGTTGCCCGATTCACGACCAATTGTGGTCTCGTCGGCGGACAACGGAAAGGTTACTCCTTTTTTCGAGCCGTTGATGGCAACAAGTCTGGGGTTCATAACTAACTGATTGCGAAAGCTGAACGTCCCAAGCTCTTTCGGCCGCGGCCGAGAGTCTTTGAGACTATCGCTACTGATAGCCCTTACTATCATTTCTGATATGAAAAAGCGAGTAGTTTTCCAGCGATTCACGGGTTCTTGCTCGGAACAACCGGTTATTGCACAAATCTTTGCTTCGGTGGTCCACCCAAACTCAGCGGCACAGGAATCGCTCTGGAGAGTTAGCAACTAGGCTTTGGAACGAGCTAAGGGCAGAAATCAAGAATCGCAGGAGATATCACCAAGAAACAATTCCCCACGCCGACAAGGTAGCAGCCGGCAGCGCACATACCAGCAGAGTTCCTGCTAGCTGAGACCGAGCGACAGCCCGAAGTCCCACCCTTCGGGTTGTTTGTTTTTTTAGCCGTCCAATTCGTTCTTCTGATCGCCTTTCCAATTCGATTACGAAAACAGGGCTGGCACAAACTCCCAACTACGAGTATTTTTGTCCTCGGATGCAACAGCTTTTTTCGGAGGCAAGATCGTGCGACGACGTAAGATTGACGGATGTCCAATAGCCGGCGCGCTCCAGCTAATCGGCGACAAATGGACCATGCTGGTCGTGCGCGATCTTTTTGCCGGTCCGAAAAGGACGACGGAACTACTCGAAGATCTCCATCCGATCAGCAGTCGCACCTTGATGGGCCGACTGCGTGAGATGGAGCAGGACGAGCTCATTCTCAGAAACAACTATGGCGGCTTGCCCCGGCGAGTCGAATACGAACTCACGGATCGTGGCCGTCTTTTGATTCCGCTGCTCGACGCGTTGTTGCATACCGGACTCGTGCTGGAATGTAACGACTGCCAGGAGCGAAAAGACAGCGCCGGTTATTACTGCGATTTTTGTCCGGAAAGCCGCCACACGGCTGAACCAATCATCGAGCGATATCAAAGGATCGAATCTATCGAATCGGTCGAATCAATCGAGCCCGTCGAACCGAGCCGTCGACCTAAGGATGATTCGATTGTTTTGTTATGATCTGACGCACGAGAAAAACATCTCCCGCTTAAACGATGAGCCCCGTTACCGATTCACAAAATAAAATCGCATGGTCGTATCTCATCGCCGCGCTCGTGTCGTTGATCGGGCTTGGTGACGCGATCTATTTGACGATTCAAGATCTCACCGGCGCAAGTCTTCGCTGCACCATCGTCTCGGGTTGTTCAGAAGTCCTCAGCAGCAAGTACGCTCACCTCGGTTCGATCCCGCTTGCATCGGTGGGCGCGCTCGCTTACTTCACATTCTTCAGCTTGGCGATTCTGGCCGCGTTCGGTTACGCAATCGCGCGATCGATGCTCCCGGGCCTGGTCGCGTTGATGTTTCTGACCACGCTTTGGCTTCTGTATCTGCAAGCATTCGTAATCCACCATTTCTGTCAGTATTGTTTGCTCTCGGCGGCGGTAACGACAATGCTGCTGCTAATTTTGATTGCCACGCGTCGCACTCGTTCCTGTGCATCAAAACCGTAGTGTTGGGGAAGCTTTCGGCGGCTTGCCACGTCAAACTCTCGCTGCTAATCTTGGCAGTCAACGCCAACCACTTCTGAAAGGAGTCTCCAAATGAAGAAACAGTACGGAGTTTCTCTGTTGATAGCATCTCTGGTCATTATCGCGCTCGCCGCGGTTGCTGGTAGCGGCAGCAGCACGGATCTTCCCGCGCCGCCGACAATCGGCACGGTCATCGATGACTTCAAACTGCCGGACGCAGACGGAGCCGAACACTCGCTGAAGGCCTTGATGGGAAAGAAAGGCGCGGTGGTGATTTTCGTCGCAACCAAATGCCCGGTATCGAACGCCTACAACGATCGCATGGAAAAGTTGGCCGAAGACTACAAGGCCAAGGGTATTAACGTCATCGGCATCAATGCGAACAGCACCGAACCGGCCGCCGAAGTGAAATCGCATGCGGCCGAAAAAGGTCTGAAGTTCACGATCCTGAAGGATGACGGAAACAAGATCGCGGATCGCCTTGGGGCCACGCGCACGCCGGAAGCGTACCTGCTCGATACGAACTTCAAGCTGCTCTATCACGGCCGTATCGACAATTCGCAAAAGATCGAAGGGGTCACTTCGAACGATGTGCGTGAAGCGCTCGATGAGATGCTCGCGGGCAAGGCGATCAGCAAGACCGGCGGCGCGGCGTTTGGTTGCTCGATCAAACGAGTGTCGTAACGCAAATTGTTAATATGCGTCGCGCAAGTTAACAACCTGCGCAACATCAATGCGTTCATTACTTCTCATCATCAGCCTCGCGATTGTTTCTTCGTTCGTGGGCTTCGCGGCGCCGGCTCAATTGAACGGCCGCGCTGCGGGGCCTTCGGATATTCGCGAAATCGATCTCGATGGGCTGAAGAAAATCATCCAGCACGATCCGAAAGACACGCGGCCACTGCTGGTGAACTTCTGGGCGACCTGGTGCGATCCGTGTCGGGAAGAATTTCCGGATTTGGTCAAGGTCGACACTGATTATCGGAACAAAGGACTGAACTTCGTCGCCGTTTCACTGGATGACGTTTCGGACATCAAGAGCGCGGTCCCGCAGTTTTTGAAAGAAATGAAAGCCACGATGCCGGTCGTTCTGCTAAACGTCAATGATCCTGAACCGGCAATTAAAGTCGTCGACGCGAACTGGGACGGTCAACTTCCGGCGACGTTTCTTTACGACAAGGACGGTAAAGTTGTCTACCGGCATTTCGGCCGCATTCAACCCGCCGAACTTCGCGGCGCCATCGATAAGGAAGTGACCAGTAACAAATAACGAGTCACTAATGATCACTCCTGAAGTAATCGCCGCGCACAACCTAACTCCCGAAGAATTCAACCGCATCAAGGACCTGCTCGGACGAGAGCCGAACCTGGTCGAACTCGGCGTCTTCTCAGTCATGTGGTCTGAGCATTGTTCGTACAAATCTTCGCGCATTCACCTGAAGCGTCTGCCGACCACCGGCGAGCGTGTCATCGTTCCGCCGGGAGAGAACGCCGGCGTCGTCGACATCGGCGAAGGGTGGTGCGCAGCTTTCAAGATCGAATCGCACAACCATCCAAGTTTCATCGAGCCGTTTCAGGGCGCGGCGACCGGCGTCGGCGGAATCCTGCGCGACATCTTTACGATGGGCGCGCGTCCGGTGGCGGCGCTGAACAGTTTGCGATTTGGCACGCTCGATGATCCCAAGAACGGGCAACGCAATCGTTCACTACTCGCCGGCGTCGTCGCGGGCATCGCGCATTATGGGAACGCGTTCGGCGTGCCAACAGTCGGTGGCGAAGTCGCCTTCGATGACGCTTACGCGCTGAATCCGCTCGTCAATGCATTCGCGCTCGGGCTGGTGCGGAAAGATCAGATCTTTTTCGGCAAGGCTGCGGGCGTCGGCAATCCAGTTCTTTACGTCGGCGCGAAAACCGGTCGCGATGGTATTCACGGCGCCACGATGGCCTCAGCCGAGTTTGATGAAGAGGCTTTGGAAAAACGTCCGACAGTTCAAGTCGGCGATCCGTTTCTGGAGAAGCTTTTGTTGGAAGCTTGTCTCGAGGCGATGCGTAGCGGCGCCATCGCCGGCATTCAGGACATGGGCGCCGCCGGCCTGACTTGTTCGACCTGCGAGATGGCCGCGCGCGCCGACACGGGAATCGAAATAGATCTGTCGCTGGTGCCGCAACGCGAAACCGGAATGACCGCGTACGAGCTGCTGCTTTCTGAATCGCAGGAGCGGATGCTGATCGTCGCGCATAAAGGCAGGTCGAAAGAAGTCGTAGAAATTTTCGCCAAGTGGGATTTGGACGCGGTCGTGATCGGCCACGTGGGCGACGACCGCCGTATGCGCGTGACGCACAATGGTGAAGTTGTTTGCGATGTGCCAGTGAAGGCCTTAACAGATGAAGCGCCGGTATATCAGCGGCCGATGAGAGCGGCCGTTGGGGGTCAGGGGTTTGGGGTCAGGGATCACAGAGTGACACCGATCACGCCTGCGAATGTTGTCGCCGCCGACGCGGATCCGACGTTAAATAGCGAGCCGACGGCGAGTGTTGGCGGCGGCACGGATATCATCAGCCCCGCGCCTCCGACTGCTCCCATTTTTGAAGAAACGGCAAACTACAACCATGCGCTGATGCGTCTGCTCGCGTCTCCCAATCTTGCTTCGAAAGAATGGGTCTATCGCCAATACGATCACATGGTGCGCACGAACACCGCTGTCCTGCCCGGCGCAGACGCTGCGGTCGTGCGAATCAAGGAGACGCGGCGAGCTTTGGCGATCGCGCTCGACGGAAACGGCCGCTACTGCGCGGCGAATCCGCGTGAAGGCGCGAAGCTCGTCGTCGCCGAAGCCGCGCGCAACGTCGTGTGCGTCGGCGCCAAACCAATCGCTATTACGAACTGTTTGAACTTCGCTTCGCCCGAGCGGCCGGAAGTTATGTGGTCATTCTCGGAAGTAATCGACGGCATCGCCGAGGCTTGCAAAGCATTCAACACGCCAGTCGTTTCGGGAAACGTTTCGTTCTACAACGAGACCGAAGGTCATGGCGTGTTACCGACACCAGTCATCGGCATGGTTGGATTGGTCGACGACGTGAAGCGCGTGATCCAACCCGGCTTCAAAAATCCCGGCGACTTCATCGCACTGTTGGGCGCAACGAAAGATGATCTATCGATCAGCCAATACAGTTATTTAATCGCGGGCAGTGACCCGACCGAGCGGGACGGTGCAAATGGATTGAAAGTGCCGCAGCTCGATCTTGATGCAGAACTCGCAGTGCAAACAGCCTGTTTGCGCGCCGCGGAAAACGGCTTGCTGCGATCAGCTCACGATTGTTCGGATGGTGGTTTGGCGGTGGCGCTGGCTGAATGTTGTTTCTCGTCGAACAATCGACAGGGCGTAGGCGCCGACATCGACATCACCGGCGAATACGATCTGGCGACGCGACTCTTTAGCGAATCGCCGTCTCGCATCATCATCAGCTTCGACCAGGCTTTGTTGGGTGACTTCGAAGAGATCGCCGCCGCGGCAGCTTGTCCGATGACTCTGCTCGGCAGCGTCGGTTCAGATCGTCTGCGAATTGAGAGCGATGGCGAAGAAGTTATCCAGCTCGATGTCGCTGAAATGGAAAACGCCTGGCGGTCTTCACTGAAAGACAAACTTCAGGCCGAAGCTATGGCGGCCGGAGCTGAGTAGTGTGCGCGTTGCAAAAATCTCATCGATTCGCGGCGTTCACGGTGAAGGGAATAATTCGCCAAGCGAAGTCAGTTTGCACATCAGTGCCATAGGTACGTTGGACAAAAAACGGTTCGTCTCGCATCATCTTCGACCCGTTTAATTCGACGATCCAAAATGAATTCCTATTGTTTGTCACGATCGCGTCGAGGATCTCTCTTACCGTTACGTTTTCACGCTCAAATGAGATGTCGCGGATATTGAAACCGTCACCTCTGTCCGGCTGTCCATACCCTCCGTTTAATCCGCTCGCATAATTTTCTGGATGGAGAGCTCGGTGTATATTGACCCGTAGTTGCCACTCAGCGCCAAATACATTTGCATTTCTAACTCTGTAATCTGCCAGTCTGAATGTCAGAAAATTGCGTCGATCACCCGCGAAATTCTCCTTCCTAATGCTGACTACACCCTTGCTAATGTTCTTTGAATATCCAGGCGCTTGGCTTAGGACAAGATTAATCATGTCTTCGACTGTCGGCTGAGGTGTGAGCAGAATCGCTCGACTCGGTCGAGTGTCGTAAGCCCACTCAATTCCCATGGCGATCTTGTAATGCGCAGCTATCTCGATTAACGCATCTTTTGCCAATCTTGCTTCCGGAACAAAATCCGCCTTCTGTCCAAGTTTCGATCGCAAGTCCTGAGCAATTCCGTTAGGCGCAAGAGCAAGCGAGAATGCTGCAATGATTAGTATTCTTCGCAACAACATCGATCCTTCCCGTCTAATGTCCGGCTACGGTAATGGTTGCACAACTCATTGAGTACGCCAAGTCGATCTGAAATCCATTTGCAAAGTATTTCTGCGTCCCACTTAGAGAGCAACTACCACCATTATTACAAGCAGTGCTGCAATTGTTGTAGTGATGCGGCCATTTGCCTGTTCCGTCAGTACTGAATCCTGGAGCTGTACCTTCGCCAGCCTCCGGGACAAAACACGAGTTCGGCGTAACATTGGTTAAAGTATCATAGGTGGGAATTGCAAAAGGGATACGATTATGGTTCTTATCGGCAAGTTGCCAGGTTATATCTTTGAAGGGTCCTGATCTGCCGGATGCGCAATCGTTAGCAGCGCCCGAACCATCAATACTTACAAAATCCATAAAAGTCGGCTTCTGAACGGTTAACGGCACCTGCTCCGAGGCCTGCCGACCCTGATACGTGTACGTCAAATTTATTGTCACATCCCTAGTGCTTTGGCTTTCTGTTACGCCCGTCACCGTGACAGTTGCGGAATTACTATTTGAAAGAGTGACTTTATTACTTGACGTTGACCAAGAATACGTGCCCCCGGACGGAATGCCAATTCCGGTTATGGTTGTTGTATTTACAAAGCTGGGTGATCCTTGCGGCGGCGTTCCGGAAGCAATTGGTACTGCTGCATCCATGCCGTTAATAGAGTGGGCCGTCTGCCATCGCACTCGCACTACCTGCATCTGCCCGCCACCTTGCAGTAAGACTGTTCCAAGCCACACACACTCCAGTCCGTCCCAGTCGTATCGGTCGAAGTATCCGACAAATGCACTAAGGTTGGCTTGTCCCTCATCAACGGCTGTGATTGACGTTTCGCTTGCGGACGACGGATCGAATGACGCAATCGGTTCATCAACCGACCAAGATGCGTCAGTCGGATATGGCCCCATCGTGTATCCATAATTCCACGATGCGGTTTCCGTAACGGATCCAGTTTCTGATTGTAGAAAGCCGATGAGCCCTGGATACTGCACGTCGCATTCATAAGTAGGCCCACAATCCATTGGACAACTATAACTAGAACTCACGTTTTGGGCCCGACTAATCATCTCCGTTCGTCCGATCAAAACGATCTTACCGTTCGATGCGCCTCTAATGGCCCACTTGAACTGGCCATGAGTAACATTCGCCGGCAGTGCATGGCTTGCTACGTCTTTCATTTGTTCATCGCGAATCTTTTCCAAATCGAAATTGGCGGTTTCGCGTGCCTGCAACTTGCGCGGGCCAAGCGTGAATTTACCGCCGTCGTAAGCGAGTTCCGCGACGAACTCTACAGGTTCGTCAGTGATGTTGGTGACATAAGCAATTGATTTGTAGTCGCCATCGATCTTCCAGGGATACGCGCCCGTCATCGAGCGTATTGGGCCAGAGTCACGAAGTGGAACATCATAATCGCTGCCGGTGCGGTTATCCGTTGAGTAGAGTGAACCGATTACAGAGCCGGGCGCGGCCCAGTTACTTACTTCCACGCTTACTACGTCAAGATCGCGTCGAGTTTTGGCGGCACGCAATAGATCGGAAAGATCGACTTCCTTTGTTTCGTTTGGGTCTAGCGAAACCTGAGACAGCGTTACTATCCCGGCACTTCCCGACATTGGAATAATCTTCGGCAACACCGCGATTGACGACTGAGTAGTGTTTTTCAAAACCATGTGGGGCGTAATCCCCGCGACGCGAAAACCGTTTGCGTAAAGGTTCGGCTGCTTTGCCTTGGTCGGATCATAGAAGCGAATAACGCTATTAAATGATCCATCCTTCGTCGTGATGATGCCCGTCGGCACGATGCTCCCCGCTGCGCCGGTTACGTCAATCTTCACAGACTCAGTCCCTTCATTACGATGCTCTTCCCTTACTAGCTCGGTCGCGTGCGGTTGCAATTGAACCGTTCGCGAATGACCATTCCCGAAACTGAGAGTAGCGCTCGTTGCCGCGTCGCTGATGTTGCCAAGCGCGACAATCGCTTCACTCTTTTCGGGCATCCACCAAGCTGCCTCGTAAACTGCTGAACGAGATTCATCCTTAACCGTGAAAAACTCATCCACGTTGGCACCACCGTTAACGCCCAGGAATCTGAACTGAGACCACATCTGTCGATTCGCGCCGTAATAGGAAAGCGCAAAGCCACCCCAATCTCTTTCGTGGCGATAGCGCGCTGGCAACAAGTCTTCAATGTTCACGTAACGAATTTCTGCCGATTGAATCTTCACCGCATCGCCAATGACCGTCTCGCCATTGCGTTTGTAAAAGACGGGCGTGACATCCATCGCTTCAGGGCTCCGTGAATTGAAAACGATTTCGCCGCCACCTGCTTCCGGCAGATCGATTAACGGAATGTAAATCAATTGATCTCCCGGCGGCGAACAACGTGTGCATTTGTTGTCGCGCGTTTTGACTTGGTTCTGCCGCAAAGCAGCAGAGCGGCGTAAAATGCCGGTGGAGGTTGTCGTTGGCGTGCTGGGAATTAGTAGAACGGCAGTGGCAACTAGTGCCGTCAACACAAAGATACTTCGCTGAATGAGTTTGCTTGAGTAACGTGCGAACCGACGCATGGGATACCGCCTTTCGGGATTAAACGGTTGACGCCGAAGCTAACTGGCGAGTTTGCGCGGGGGTCGCAGGCCCGTGGGCTAGCCGTTGAAAAGTGGCCGCACAATATCACGACGGGCGGGGTTAAAGTCAACAATTTTATTTGACTTGCTGTGACAGTGAAAATACTTGCGGGAATAGAATTGCCGAAACCGTCCGAGGCAAACTACGAGCGTAAAAAAAACCGAGTGAGCGGGGGAAGAGCTTCCTTGTTCAAGAACCTTTCAAGGAAAACTGATTTCATCGGTCGGAATTCGGCATCGGATAAAGCCCTCGCGGGAATGACTCCTGGGCTTGCCGAAATGCGAACAGTTTAGCTCAGCTTGTTTGCTCTCGCAATCATATTTTCGCCCCTGTCATGATCCAAATCACGCCCGTACAGTGTCAAAAGACGTACGCTCAAGCCGGTCCGTCGGCGGCTGCGTGCTGCTCTGCCATCGACAGCGGCGCGTGCTATAATCCAGACCTCGCTTTCAACTAAATATTACTTATGATTCACGCGCGTCACAGTTCCCGACGCAGCCATCATTTGGAGGAACCTCATGGCTACTGAAATGCAACGATCGACGGCAGCGGTGAGTCGCATCGAAGAACTTTTGGGCGACGAAGCGCGGTCGCTGCTCGATCACAAATCGCAAACAATTCCGCAGGAGCAGCTTCATCTGCCTGGGCCCGACTTTATTGATCGAGTTGTTTCCCAGTCAGATCGTTCGCCCTCGGTGCTTCGCTCCCTGCAAGCACTGCTCGGCCACGGCCGCCTCGCGGGGACTGGTTATGTTTCAATTCTTCCCGTCGATCAGGGTATCGAGCATTCTGCCGGCGCTTCATTCGCGCCAAACCCGCAATACTTTGATCCAGGGAACATCGTGAAGCTCGCCATCGAAGGCGGCTGCAACGGCGTCGCGTCGACCTTTGGTGTGCTGGGAAGCGTGGCGCGCAAGTACGCACACCAGATTCCTTTCATCGTCAAAATTAATCACAACGAATTGCTGACGCTGCCGAACAAATTCGATCAGGTTCTTTTCGGTACGGTGAAGGAAGCTCACAACCTGGGCGCGATCGCCGTTGGCGCAACGATCTATTTCGGATCGGACGAATCGACGCGACAGATTACGGAAATCGCCAACGCTTTCGCGCAGGCGCACGAACTCGGCATGGCGTGCGTTCTCTGGTGCTATCTGCGCAATTCGAAATTCAAGACCCCGGAAGGCGACATGCACGCGTCGGCTGATCTTACCGGCCAGGCCAATCACCTCGGCGTGACGATCCAAGCCGACATCATCAAACAGAAATTGCCGGAACGGAACGGCGGCTACCTGGCGGTTGAGAAGGAACTCGGCAAATCGTATGGCAAGACCAGCAAGCTCGTGTACGAGAAGCTAACCACCGACAACCCGATCGACCTCGTGCGCTATCAAGTCGCCAACGGTTACATGGGCCGTATTGGGTTGATCAATTCCGGCGGCGAGTCGAAGGGCGCGAGCGATCTGGCCGAGGCCGTGCGCACCGCCGTAATCAACAAGCGCGGCGGCGGCATGGGTTTAATTTCCGGACGTAAGGCTTTTCAGCGGCCAATGAACGAAGGCGTCGAATTGCTGAATGCGATCCAGGACGTTTACTTATCGAAGGAAATTACTGTCGCCTAATTAGATCGAAAAAGAAAACGCGCGTGCATTTGCGGCAATTAGTCGTCGCCAATATAATGCGCGCGCTTTTCAATTCTGCTGATTTCAATGCCAACGCCAATTCAATGGAGACACGGCCGCACGCGTCGTCGGCCGCGACAAGAGCCGCGGCCGCTCAGCGTAATTAAGTCAGCGCTCGGTCAAATGGCCCGCCTCGCCTTGACTGAGCCATTTATGACGGCGGTCGAGCGCCAGGAGATTTACCTGCACCGTCTGCCGAAAGCGTTGCACGGGTTTCGCGTAGTTCACCTTTCCGATTTTCATTATGGCCCGCTGGTCGATCCGCGGCATCTTGAGCGCGCAATCGAAATCGCCAACGATCTCAAACCAGATCTGATCGCGCTAACTGGTGATTACATTTCCCAAGAGCGCAGATACGCGGCGCCATGCGCAGAGTTGGTTGGTCGACTCGAAGCGAAGTATGGCGTCTTTGCGGTGCTTGGAAATCACGATCACTGGACTGATGCAAAGCTCGTCGCCGATTTATTTGGCACCGAGGACATTCGCGTGCTCATCAACGAAGGCCTGCGCGTTGACATCAACGGCGAATCATTTTGGTTGGCGGGCGTCGACGACACGATGGTTGGATTGGAAGACCTGTCGCTGGCCCTGGCAGGTTCGCGTGACGGCGAATTCAAATTATTATTGGCGCACAATCCGATCATTCTGCGACGCGCGGCGCGCGCCGACGTCGACCTCGTGTTGAGCGGACATACGCACGGAGGCCAAGTGACTTTGCGTCCTGAGAAGAACCGCTCTGGCAGGCCGCGACGAAGAATGTTGCGCGGTTTGGGACGAAGGGCCAACACACAGATTTACGTCACGCGGGGATTGGGCATGGTGGTGCTGCCCATACGATACGGGTGTCCGCCGGAAGTCTCGTTGCTCGAGCTGCGCTGCATTCAATAATCCCGGATCGCGCGGCGTTGTCGGCGAGCGTGGATTGTCGTAAATAATTCGCAATCGCAAACCAGAAATGTCCTCTCGGATTATTACTCTGCCAAATGTGCTCACCGTTTTCCGGATGGCACTAATTCCCGTTTTCGTTTCACTGCTTTTTTATCAGCAATTTCTTCTCGCGTTGGCCGTCTTCGTGGTCGCCGGAATCACTGATGGGCTCGACGGCTTGCTGGCTCGCAGGTTTCATCAGCAGTCACCACTGGGACGTATTCTCGATCCAATCGCCGACAAGATGATGCTGGTCACCTCATTTGTCGTCTTGTCCATGCGCGGCGTCTATCCGGTTCCAATGCCCAAGCACTTGCCGATTCCTTTCTGGGTCACCATTACGGTCATCAGCCGCGATGTCTTTATCCTCGTCGGCGCCGCCGCAATAAACATGGTCACGGGGTTTCGCGCATTTCAGCCGTCGCTCCCCGGAAAGATTAGCACCGTCGTTCAGATTGCCTCCGTAGCCGTGGTTATGCTGGCCGCACAGACCCGGGTTGGCACCGGCTACTACCTTCCAAGTGTCTACGCCGCAGTGTTTGCGCTAACCCTGGTCTCAGGCATTCACTACATCTTTTTTGTCTCACGCCTGCTCACAAAGTCCGGGGCAAATTCCTCTTCCTAAGGTTGACAACAACGCACTCACATATTATTCTAAGACCGCAATCAAGCGGCTTCGCCGCAGATTCTAATTAACAATTTAGCGGAGCATTTAACAAATTATGAGCAAAATCATCGGTATTGACTTGGGAACAACCAACTCAGTAGTTGCCGTTATGGAAGGCGGCGAGCCCGTCGTCATCACCAACGCCGAGGGCGGCCGCACCACTCCTTCTGTTGTCGCGTTCGCGAAGGACGGCAACCGTCTAGTCGGCCAGGTCGCGAAACGTCAGGCCGTCACTAACCCTGAAAATACGATCTATTCAATCAAACGATTCATGGGCCGGCGCTTTGACGAAGTGACCGAAGAAAAGAAACAAGTGCCTTACCAGGTCCAGGGCAGCGGCGCGGGCGGCGATGTTCGCATCGTGGCCGGCGGCAAGGAATGGAGCCCACCAGAAATCTCGGCCATGATTCTTCAGAAGATGAAGCAGTCGGCTGAGGATTATCTGGGTCAGAAAGTCGACAAGGCGGTCATTACGGTTCCGGCTTACTTCAACGACTCACAGCGCCAGGCGACAAAGGACGCGGGAAAGATCGCCGGTCTCGAAGTCATGCGTATCGTGAACGAGCCGACGGCGGCGGCCTTGGCTTATGGTCTCGACAAAAAGAAAGACGAAACGATCGCAGTGTTCGACTTCGGCGGAGGCACGTACGACATTTCGATCCTCGAAGTTGGCGAAGGCGTCGTTGAAGTGAAATCGACCAACGGCGACACGCACCTCGGCGGCGACGACATCGACGAACGACTGATCGAATGGATCATCGAAGAGTTCAAGAAGGATCAGGGCATCGATCTTTCGAAAGATAAAATGGCCTTGCAACGATTAAAGGAAGCGGGCGAGAAAGCGAAGATCGAATTGTCTTCGACGATGGAGACTGAGATCAACCTGCCGTTCATCACCGCCGATCAGTCCGGACCAAAGCATCTCGTCATGAAGTTAACGCGAGCACGATTCGAGCAGCTCGTCGATCCCATTTTGAAGCGTTTGACCCCACCGCTGGAGCAAGCGTTGAAAGACGCTGCCATCGACTCCAAGAAAATTGACGAGGTCGTGCTGGTCGGAGGTTCGACTCGCATTCCGAAGGTTCAGGAGATCGTGAAAGCCTTCTTCGGCAAAGAACCAAACAAGAGCGTGAATCCTGACGAAGTGGTCGCGATCGGCGCGGCGGTGCAAGCAGGCGTGCTGTCGGGCGAGAAGACGGACATTCTGCT
>Ga0066679_10000098_pt1 | contig 20805 bp, 11 predicted proteins | sample GraSoiAngelo_128_FD_62298 | JGI IMG/M metagenome (GOLD analysis project Ga0066679, IMG submission 62298) | Grasslands soil microbial communities from the Angelo Coastal Reserve, California, USA - 14_0927_12_20cm | ecosystem: Environmental > Terrestrial > Soil > Grasslands | place: USA... | reverse complement strand
GCAAAAGATCGTCTGGCCGCATAAGTTAGTGATCGCGAAAGCGTACGTCGACCAGTTGGAGCGCTCGCAAACTTTGTCTGCCGATCGAATCACCGCGCTGCGGGCGGCGATTCAAAAGGGAGACACTGGAAATCTGAAGAAGATGGCGCCGGCGTTGGAAAAGGACGCCGCCAGCGCGAAGAGTGTGGCGGACTCAAACCGCTTGAAATCGCTGGCGGAGATTCTGAAGAGTCCAACGAAGTAAACGACGGGCATAGCTGAGAGCTGTCGCGGAAATTCCCGCGGACTTTTCACAAACGAAATGCGGTTGGCGTCGTAGCCAGCCGCATTCTTCTTTTTGAGCGTCTCGAGAATCTGATTCACATGGCCGGACTAAAAAGTGATGTAGGCCATGCGCGAAACCTCCACCGTATTTTTTTTGTCGAGGCGTATCTCCCTTCTCACTTGTCGGTCTGTACATCTCTTTTCGGTTTGTCGATATGTATCTCCCTTCTCCCTTTGGGAGAAGGGCCGGGGATGAGGGTCTAGCACAAATCCATTCGACTCTTGATCAGTTCGCGAGAGATAATTTCGCGAGCGACTTCATCTCTCGCGGTGTTCCTGAAGATTGCCTTTGCACGTCGCTAGGCCCTCGCCCAGAGGGAGAGGGCTGCAGTTGAAAGCGGCAAAGCGATAGCGACCCTGATGCGATTCCTCATCGATCGTTGCGCTGGAACCTTCATAGCCGAATGGCTTCGAACTCAAGGACATGACGTAGTCGAGTCGCGTGTGTGTCTTGAGTGCCGCTAGGCACGGCATATTTGTAGACGCGAAGGATCGTCTATCGGTTTAGCCCATTTATGGGCGACAGAATATGCCGCTCCTACGGAGCTGGGGTTCACTAGACAGCATCGTTCTACAAATATGTCGCCGCTACGCGACTGGAAGCGTTGGCTGTGAGTTGGCGATCTGCTGCGCTTGTCGTTTGAGAATGGCGACGAACTTGTTCGCCCGCACATAACCTGCGTATTCGGCGCACTCATCTTCCGTGAGTTCGCCTTCGGTTGATTTTTGCGCGAGTTGTTCGAAGCGGGCCTGTAGTTCGGCGTCGGCGCGAAAGCGGATCACAGCATCAGCCTTTTCGGCAAAACAATTTCCGGCTTGGGTCGCACACCGCGATCAAACGCCAGACTTTCCGAGGTCGTTACCATGCGCCGAACTTGGCATGTCAATTTGCGTTTTTGGCCTGCTCTCTCTGGATCGCAGAATTGAAGGCCTAACGCCTATCCGAATCGACTTTAGTTGAGGAGTCTTTACTTGATGTATATGTGCAGATCACCCGCTCGATGGGCTGGTGTGTCAGGATCATGCGTCCTAGGGTCAATCTTAACTTGGATGCTCAACACGTTGTTGATGTAATTACACAACGACTGCGCATTCTGCTCATCGGCCTGGTAATAATAGCGAACGTCTCCCTGGCCTGGAAAGGCGTCCTTGCTCACGGTGATCGAGACGTTTGTACAACCTGCGGCGAGCACTGCCGATCTTATTTGATCTGCCTGATCGGATGGTGTTCCCTCTCGACGGATGATGGAGACGCGTAACTGCTCCGGATTCGTTAAGTGCAACTGAGACTGCTTTTCAACTAAGTTAATAGTCAAAGGACCTGTTAGCGGAAGAAGCACATAATTCTCATATGGTTCATAACCCGGAGCAGTAACTCTGATGAAAATGACTCCTGCTGGTTGTGAAAGAGGTCCAACAACGAACCTTCCGTCGAAATCTGTTTGAGCGACAATTGGCATTCGCGCACCGGCCACTGAAATAGTTGCGCCCTGCACCGGACGCCCGTTCCGGTTTACAACACGACCTTCGGAGCTTGGAAATGACGCCGTCCTGAAGTCACCTGAAAGGGCGGCGAGCGTGCCTAGTAATCCTGTAATAAAAAGAGTGATTACGAGTACAGTCCTCTTTGTCCCTCTTTTCTGTGAATGTTGTTTGTAGCGAGATGGGCTAACCAAGAACCACCAAACGCCTAACAAGGACCCGACTAGAGACGCGATTGACGCAACGATTAACAATGAGAATCGCCAGTTCATTTTTTTGGTTTTGGGCTTAACAGGATGTTAATCGCTCCGACCCAACCGAATCCTGCCGAAAGAGCCTGTAATGTATTGGCAGGAGAAAAGAAAATGGTCCCTATAATAGACCCCACAAATATGACGACAAAAAAATCAATTCGGTCATAGAACAAAGGTGAGTGGTTCGGAAACATCTTTTTGAGAAAGTCAACCGAACCGTTGAAACCTTTGTTAAGGGAAAAAACGTACATTGCCATCGATCCAAACAATGTAATTATGTAATAGATCGACTTAAGGAAGTATGGGCTAATTAGCAGCTTTTCCATACCTTACAATCTAAGACCCGTCGAACAGATGAGTACGGGCGACAGTGCGATTTCGGGCGGTCAGCTTATATCACTGATAGAGACGCAGGGTCTAGAAAAATACTGCAAGGTCGAGATGAGGTATGTCGCTTGGATATCGAGCATAATCCCCGCGCTTCAAATTCACATCATGACACCGCTCGAGCGTCTCCCCGGTTGCGCATCATTTATATGTCGAGTCTTTGACTGAGCGAATGGCAGGCATTGAGAAATAGGACCATGACCCAGGGGTAGAGCAGCAACTCCAGGCGAATCGACTGGTCAAAGAACCTGGGCATGGCCATCGACAAAAGGTCACTGAGAGACATACCAACTAAAGTGCCCAACAATCCGCACACGATCGCCGCGAGCCCAATTAAGAAGACGGCCCGACGTCCGCTCAAGGCTTTGCCGAGCAGCGGCAGGTTAAGCACTCTGGCGCCGGATTGATCTTCGGGAAGCAGTTTAATGGCGGTCCAAATCTTCAGCACGGTGTGACATACGCCCAGGCTAACCAGCGTTAATATCACCGCCCGTCCGGTCCAGCCGGAGTAACGCCAGATACGAGGCCGTATTAGCGCCACACAGAACGCGGCGAATAGGAACGCCACAATCGGAAAGACAGCTTGTCGCAGCGCGCGTGCCTCCTTACGTTCAGCGATCAGGAAGTTTTCGAGGTTCTGCCTGATGCGAACATCGGACCGGGCGCGTCGCAAATAATTTTCGCCAGTTGGTTTCAGGACTGCAGCATACGCACCCGGGCCAGGAGCTGCGGCGTGGCGCTGCGCGTCATACTCAGCGCGCCTCTTTGGGTCGATCAAAATATCCCGGGCATGCGAGAGTTGGACGAAGGCTTCGGCCGAGCCACCGTTGAGATCCGGATGCTGCAGGCGCGCGAGCCGCTTGTATGCCGCCTTGATCTCTTTTGATGAGGCAGTGTGCTTGACCCCGAGAACTTGATAATAATCGACCATACTCTCTCGCCGCAGTATGCCTTATCTCACGCCGCAGGACTGAAATTCAATAGCCGTGGGCACCGCCCACGGATCAGAATCGTCAAACATCCCTGACCCTGAAAGGTCAGAAGTCGGGAGTCGGGAGTCGGGAGTCAGGAGTCGGGAGTCAGGCGGCTTAATCCTTATATAGCTCCGGAAACTCTTTGCGGAGATTCTCGAGCTTGGGCAGATCGTTGTAAACGATGTACGGCTCATTCGGATGGTTTGCCAAATAGTTCTGGTGATAGCTTTCGGCTTCATGGAAAGAGTCGAGCGCCGAGAGTTGCGTTGCCAGAGGCCGAGGGAACACCTTCGCTTTATTAAGTTGATCGATGTAGGCCTGCGCAATGCCCTTCTGCTCATCAGTCGCATAAAAAATCGCCGAACGATATTGGGTGCCGGTGTCAGGGCCCTGCCGGTTTACCTCAGTCGGATCGTGGGCCACCGCAAAGAACACTTTGAGAAGCTTTCCGTAGGTTATCTTTGACGGATCATAAGTAATCTGAACGGATTCGGCGTACCCTGTATACCCGGTGCTGACCTCTTCGTAACTGGCCGAACCTTTTCCTCCGGCATAACCAGATCTAACATCCGTCACGCCTTTGATGTGTTCGAAGACAGCTTCCACACCCCAGAAACAACCTCCAGCCAGGACGATGGTTTGCTTCTGTGATGTATTTCGGATGGGCTCATCCAGAGCGGGGTCCGGGATTGCAACTGCCGAGGCAGCGGCCCTATTGCAAGCTAACATCGTACCGCCGAACAAAAGAGCAGAACTGATTACGAGTGATTTAAGCATTTCCCTCTCCTGAATCTTAATGCGCAGGTCACCGCCAGAATTCTATTGACCTCTCTAACAACATTCAAGGATTAGAGCGCTCTTTTGCTCTTTGAGTTTCGATAAAGTCGCGTGATCGCGAAAGCGCATCTACTTCTCCCGAAACAGCCCATGCCGCAACTGTGTAATCTCGGAGACTGACAGTTATCGATTAGCCCCATGAGAGCGACGAAACTGGACACGACCTAGCCCTTCTTCACATTTACCTTGTCGAGCGCGGCGCGCAGACCTCGTGCCAGCTTTTGCGCGTCATCGTTCGCCCAGAAATGCATGAAGAAGAGATGCGGCGAGTCCGTTAGCATATGGCTGTGAAGCGCCGTCACTTCTATACCGTTATCGCGTAATGCCTTGATTACCGGATTGACTTCACTTGCAATCAGCACGAAGTCGCCGGTAATCGCTGCCTTGCCTCCGGCAGTCGGTTGAAAATTAATCGCCTGAGCAACGCCCATCGCCGGAGGAATTATTTCGGCTCTACCGTTCATCGCCGTGTCGGTAACGTCATCAGCACGGGCGATGCTGTATTGGTAAACGACGCCATTGAGTTTTCCCGTCTGCCCCATGATTTGATCGATTTGTTTCGTATCGATTCCGATGTCCTGACTCTGGGCCGGCGCAGGTGAACCCGCGAAGGGAGTCTTGCTCACGCTTAAGGCATCGTGAATTGCTCTGGCGATTTTTGCGCCATCGCCCATCGCATGAATGTGCATGTACATAATCCGACGCGATTCGTGCAATACGTGGTTATGAAGTGCTGAAATCTCGACTCCACCTTCCTGAAGCTTGGTGAGAACCGGCGTGACTTCATCTTCCGTGAGCACCAGGTCACCCATCACCATTGTCATGTCGCCAGACTTTTTGAATGCTATCCACGAGCCCAGAGCAAGTGCCGGTTTGAGTTCAACACCTGAGACGGTGACCTTTAGATCACTACGCGGCAGACTGACTTTATAGACATCGCCTGGTTGCATTGATCCGGCTTTGCCCAACGCCTGCTCGACTGGCTTCCAATCTGCTGTCGCAGCTTGTGGCTGGTTGTTTGATTGTCCCGACTGGTTCTGTGGCGCCGAGCAAGCCACCAACACAAACAAGGCCGCTGCTGCACAGGCGACGAGGCACAGCACAACTCTTCTTGTCTTACGCGCTAGAGATATATGGCCCAATACGCGACGCGGAATGTTTCTGACTCTTTTCATCTTCACTCCTGCCTTTCTTCTCGTTCCTATTCCTGGTTGTTTATTTAGGGGCTTGGTCTTGCTTGATGCTCCGCACTCAGCTTGCATATCGTTCTTCAACTGTCGCTGCAAACACGAGCGTGCCGATGAAGCCAATGACTCCCGCGACGACAAACGGTACTTGCGGCGTTATCTTCCACAGCAGACCACCAATCGCGGCGGCGGGTGTGATTGAAAGGCTGCGCACAAGGTAATAAAGCCCGACGGAGCGGGCGCGAACGTTCTCTTTGGCAAAGTCTACGATCATCGCTTTGCGCGCGGGCTCCCCAATCTCGCGCAGCCCTCCGATCACAAACGCAAGGACAATCAAGATGAAGTTTGAAGCGACAATTATCGCCAACGGAAACAAGGCAAAGCTTAAAAATGTAGCGATGACAAAAGGCTTGCGTCCAACGCGATCTGCGATCTTTCCCGCAGGGATGTAAACCACGATTGAAGTGACCATCTGAATGGCGATCAAGGTTCCGTAACGCGCCACACTGAAACCTGCGACGTTGGTCACATATAAGATTGTCAGCACGCCGGTCATGCCTTCACAAGTTCTGATGATGATGTCTGAGATCAGTAGTCGCTTGAGCGCGCTGTGAAAAGAGCGCCACACACCGCGCATGTTTGTAGTCTCAGGCGGGGCGACAGTGACGTTGAGCTTCAATACCAGCAAAACGGTAATAGCTGCCAGAACGAGGGTGATGAAAAGTCCGGTATGAACGCCTTTGTAGATGCCAAACGCGGCTATCATAGCGCCGCCAAGAATCGGGGCGATGACAATCGGCAGTCGTTTCAGAATCGATTGCAGAGTGAAGCCCATGGCGCGCCGTTCACGCGGCAGCGAATCGCCAATCACTGCAAAAATTGCCGGCGAAGCCATGCTCTGCCAGGCCATGACCAAAGCCAGCGCGACAAACAACAAAGGCCACCATGGGCTGAACAAATAAACGACATATCCAGCTGAAGTCAGCGCGATGAAAATCAGAAAGGCGCGTTGCCGACCGAGATGGTCAGCAATCCATCCGCCGGGATATTGATAAACTGCATCAAAGAAATCTTCGGCAGTGCCGAATAAGCCAATGACCGGGGTGCTTGCGCCCAGCGCTTCGAGATACTTTGGCAGAAATTTCTTCCATAACTCTTCGCCAAATCCGAGCAGGAAGACTGCCGCCGACGCGATGGCGACGTTCCGTTCCAGGCTGAGATAGTCGATCACCTTCTCACGCCAAGTGCTCGATTTGCTTGTTATCGCGCCGTGGTTCATCTAACTCCCTAGCAAAATCCTCGAACAATCATGTATAGAATTCCCGCAGCCATTGCTCCGAGAGCGACGAAGACCACATCGATCTTGAAGAGTACGATGACGAGAAAAGCGATTGTCGCAATCGCGATGCTCACCCAACCGACCAGTGCTGTGGGAATCAGTTCGAGCGAGACTACGATGATTACACCCACGACCGCTGCACTGACTCCTGCGAGAAATGCTTGGAGCCACCGGTTGTCACGAACTAATTCAACATATCGCGCACCGCCAAGCACAAATACAAACGAGGGGAGAAAAACAAAGAAGGTCGCGATCAAAGCGCCGCGTACTCCACCGGCAAGATAGCCGGCAAAGGTCGTAAACAGCATGAACGGTCCCGGCGTAGCCACGCTTAACGCCACGCCGTCCAGTAATTGTCCATCAGAGAGCCAGTGATATTGAGCCACTGCGCCACGTTGCACAAAGACGAGTGAGGCATACGCGCCGCCAAAGCTAAACAGTCCAGTCTCAAGGAAAAGCCAGACCATCTGAAACCAGCGTGTGTTTGCAAATGGAAGAACCGAGCCCACGCTACCGATGATCAGTGGCAGCGCTGCGGACGTCCGTCGCAAGCGCGGCCAACCTTCGACTACTAAGAGATTCAACAGACCAGCGAGCAGCAGAATGAGCAGGAAATTGATTCCCGCGAAACGCATTCCCGCGAATGCGCCGACCAGCAGCACGGCAAGAAACCAATTGCGGATCGCCGCGCGGCCAAGCTTGATGATTCCTGCGGCTATGATCCCAAGCACGGCGGGCTTCAGCACATAGAGGAAGTTATTAACCGGCGGCAGGCTGCCGTAAGTAACGTAAAGCCAGCTCAAAATAATCATCACCGCTGCGCCGGGAATTATGAAGGTTAGACCTGCGAGGATTCCGCCCCAAAGTTTGCGTTTCAGATAGCCGACATAGATTGCTAATTGAAGTGCTTCGGGGCCAGGCAGCATGTGACAGAAGGCCATGATCTTCACGAAGCGATCCTCCGTCAGCCATTTCCGCCGCTCGACCATGTGGTTGTACATCATCGTGATCTGCGCTACCGGTCCACCAACATTGACGAAACCGAGAAAAAGAAAGTACAGGAACACCTCATGCCACGAAGGCATCTGATGACCATCTTCGGCCGCTTTTTCCTTGCTTCTCTTCTTCACTTTTCCAACTCGCTACGATTCACTTTTTCTTGGAAGGCTTGGTACGCTTCGAGCTTGTGCTTCGCCTTAGCGGTTCTGTCGCGCTCAATAGCGCAGGTAAAACTTATTCATCCGTCTTGGCTTGTAGATCCACGATCTGATCGAACACCAATTGACTCCAACCTTCGCCTCTGCCGGCCGTCTTTCGCCGGCCAACCCAGACAAAGGTGCGGCCATCAATCCAGCGCGCCCGTTGCCACGAACGCGCCACGAAAAGTCCGGCGCGCGAGAATTCCTGTTCTTCGACGAAGTATGGTGAACGCGGCTCGCGCAGCAAGAAGCCGCGCGGCGGATCGCCGCCAACCATGCGGGCGCGCTGCAAACGGATCTCGCTGACGCTGCCTTCGGCATGCACCGCGATAAACGGAATCCAATTTTTCGGGACGGTCGTGCCCAGCACGTACCGGATTTTTACGTTCTCATCATTCGCCTCCCTTGTTTCAGTCGGTTCATTTGGCGACACAGTTTCATATCCGCTCATGCCTTGTCCCGTCTGTGAAGGGACGATGCTCTCAACTCCCCAAACCATGTTCGCCATTTCATCGCGAATGAAATTGACCCGCTCGAGCGGGGCGCTTTCTAAAACTTTGCTCACGGCGGGGACGAGGTAAAAGCGATTGGGGCCCGGCCGCAACTGGTCCTTTTCGGTCAGATGAAACATGTTCCATCGTTGCCAGGCGGTTTCCGGGCCCCGGCCCGCGGGACGAATAAAAGTATGGCGCCCGAACGTGTCGTCCACCAGAATGCCTCGAATCTCACAAACGGTATTGATGTCCATGGGGTGCGGCAACATGAACCAGTCGTTGGAATAGATCAACCCAAACTCTGCCAACATCAGGTGCAACAGTCCGGTTGCCGAAGTTTCGATCTTCCCAAAGTCGGTCTCGGTTTCTTCCATCTCCCAGAAGCGCGGCTGCGGTTGGCCTTTGAAACGAACATTCGCCGGCAGGAACGACTCAACTTGTTCCTCAGGCGGGACTGGTGCCGCCTCCTCAGCGAGAACTGCCGGGCGATCCTTGACGATATCGAATGAGTGCCAATCCAGGCGGCCCTCGTGGTACTGCTCGGCAATCAGCACTGTCTGCGCCTGGTTCGCGCCGCGCTGACCGGCAACTGAGAACTGATACTCCAAATGATTCTGGAGCCAGGCTGAATCACCAGCGTCGTCCGGTTGGGTGAACAATCGTTGAAATTTCCGCGAGCAATCAGCGGCAAAAGTTGTTGCGATAGGCTTCAATCCCGGATCGCTGGTAAATTTGGAATCAACCCACTTGTCGTGGGTGCCGTTTTCCACAGCCCGCCAGATGGCCACTCCGTCTGCAATGCACCTCGCCACCGACTTCTGAATTTGTTCGGCATCAGCATCCTGCACCGTACGCAGCTTAGGGGGAACCTCCTCAGGCAGAACCCGCAGAGGGAATTTCTGTAGATAGAGATCATAGTGCTGGGCCAGGGACGGGAGGGCATTCTGTAACATTCGCAGAAATTTCTTGCCCAACTGCACGGCAAACAACACATCGCTGAAAACGTCTTCGCCGCTCTCACGCACAGTTAACGGAACCCGTTCGCGCTCAACCTTGGTCTCCAGAGGGATCACTTGCGGATCGAACGGGAATGCCTGCTCGCCGTGAAACGCCACGCGGTCCATAGTTTCGTGTTGAAAAGCAATGCGCGACGAAACACAGGAAGCAGCGTCTTCGCCGGCAAATTCACCGAATTGCCACTGGCGCGTCAGCATCCAAAGCGGGTCGCGCACTTCAGCGCGCAGGCTGCTCGTGAAATCGAGAGTGCGCGGTCGCGCCTCCAGGCGATTGAACGCCACCACACGCGGCGCGCGAAAGACGCTCGTGTCTTTGATGATTTGACTGAGTAGCAATACCGGTTTAGCCATAGGTTAACTCAAGGTGTCACCGTTGCGCGTAAAACTCATTCAAAAGCGAAAAATCAAGCATGGTCATGATGTCGAGTGAGACATCGTTCCGAGCCAGAGTGCTGAACTCGGACACGAGCGCGGGCGCCACGGCGTTCCAGGTCGAACCCAGTCTTTCAAGTTGCGCCGGCTCCACGGCTCGTCGTTTTGCGCGATGAAGTGTGTCAGAGAGTATTCCGACGAGGTCATCCCAATCCCACGATCCGGTTTCTTCAGGCGTAACGGCCAACAACAGGGTCTGCGGCGGCATCGCGTTGGGCTGATTGAAGCGGAAGGAAATTCCGGTGGTCTCGCTTGCGGTGGGAATTTCTTCCGTCCAGTCATCGAGTAGCACGCCGCTTTGCCTGATCCCAACCTGAAAGGCGCTGTTTCCATGCGCCACGATCGACAACGTGTCGCGCGAAATCCCAAACTTCTTTTCCGGATCGTCGGGGTCCGTATTGTTCGGATCGAGTTTCGGAAACTCCACCGCCAACCAACTATCTTTGGCGCGATAAGGAACCTGCACGGGCAGGAGTTCGAGCGACACATCGCTGAGCGCGTCGGCGAGAGTTCGCACGATTTCCCATCGATGCAATGGTCGCCGCACCCGGGCCAGACCTTGCAGCCACTCTTCTATAACTTCTTCCTCGTTCGTGCCGGGTGCGGCTGCGACCGCATGACCGAGCAGTTGATTGCGATCTCCCGCAGCGGTCGCGAGGTCGATTTCGTTGTGGCAGGTAAACTTGGGTAGCCAATTGAACGCTTCGCCCAAAAGTATTTTTCCCGCCGCCAACAGGAGCGCGACAATTTGCTCGATCGACTTATCTGGAGTCGTCTGGCTGAGAATTGTGCCGACGCGATCCAATTCGCCATCCGCTGGATCGCTTCGCCGCAAGCGCCTGGCGACGCGATGAGCTCGCGCCAGTACTGCCGCCCTGGCCGCATCGCTCGTCAGATCAGTCTCCGGTGGAAAGGCGTCGCCAATGCCAAAGTTCGCGAGGGCCTGAAGTTTCTGGTGCAATGTCTCTGCGTCGGCGGGCGAGAACACAACGCTCACTTGAGTCGAGTCAGTGAAAGTCAACTTGGCCTCTTCCAACTTGCTGAAGGCGGCGCCAAGCTGGCCGAAAAAAGTCTCGTTATCCGCGGGAATGGTCGGATTTTTAAGAAAGACTAGTTCGACCGAGGGCGCAGTTGGACCATCGATCGAGTCAGCCAGCACGCTCAGCTCATTCAGCGCGCTTTCCACGCGACCGCGCAACTCATCTGCGTCATAACCTTTCGGGTTGTTCTGGTCCACCGGAATAGCAGTTTCTTTGCCGCCCGCGGCCGGCAGAAAGTCGCCCGCTCCCAGCGATCTGCTTTCTGACAACAAAGCGCGTAGCTGACGGGCCAGCGGAAATAGTTGGGCTAGAGTCGTTTCGCCCGCCGGTGTTTCAGGATTGAATTCGATTCGCACGATCTTGTCGTCGCTGATGTTGTGGGTCTTGCGGTAATGGAAAGCGATGCGAGTCTCTAATTCAGTGGCCCCGCCGGTGTCATCGGGGCCGATGCTTACCAGCCAAACAAAGTCGATCGGTTGGAGCGCGAGATCTGCCAACGTAACAAAATGCGCGTCGTGCTTAAGTGCAAGTTCATCCGTCGTCTCAACCCAATGGGCCTCACAGACGATCACGCGCGGCGCCGCTCCCAGCAGCGGGCCCAGCCATTGGTTCATTCCCGTCTCGGCTTTCGCCCGAGGTGTTGGCGGCCCCGGCCATGGATAATTGGCGGGCAACGCGGCATCGAGATCGTCAAATTGCAGCGTCACGCGGTTGGTAAAGCTAAACTCGGTGCCCCGCGGTGTGTTGATGACTTCGAGGTCCGGCGGAATGTGCGCCTCTTTTTGGGCCAGTGAAACTGCCGCAACGCGATCGAAGTTGCCTCTCACAAGTTGAAATGCATTCTCAGCCATCAGCAAATCTTTCACCGCGTCCAACGTATCGAGCAGGGCGCCTTGCTCCGCCACGATCGCAGCGCCCTGGTTAGCGTCAGGCAGATCCGCCGGCGGCAGAAAACCAGAGAGGCCAAAGTTGTTAGCGGCGGACAGCGTGGCCTGCGACAGCTTCAAGCCATTGACCACGTTGTAGGGCGGAACGGTTTCTGCGGCATCGCCGGTACCCGCCTGGACCACTTCGCGCGATTCAAAAGTAAACGCTTGTCGAAACGGCAGAATAAACTCATTAAGTTCCAGCACGGGAAGATCTCCCGCTGAGCTCGCCGAGGTGCGATCGTGTAGCCCGCGCTCGAACTGATAGCCGAGCAGCGCTTCGATTGGTTGGCCGTTGCGCATTCCTTCCAGCACAAACTCCCCCCGCCGCACTCGCTCAGATGACAGGTTGACCGAAAACATTTCCGCGCGCTCCGGCGAAGCGTGGCTGAGATAGGCGTTACGCAGCAAAGCCGCAGCCGCGGCATGACTAAGCGACGGCGCGTGCACAAAACCTCCCTGCCTGGCGCCCGGAAGCTCCGATGGCGGAGAGGCAATGACGTTGTCCTCCTCGAGGATTGGATGTTTGTCGGTCGGACGCAAAGAAGTTGGCAGGTTGTCAGCCTTCAGAAACATTTTTGTAGATGGCCTCAGATTCTCGACCCAGCCAAAGGCCCCCAGATAAATACCAGTTTGGCGCTGCTCGCCTGAACCGCGCTGCGCTTGGAGTCTTTGGGTAAACAATCCGGTTTGCCACGCATCGAGACGGTAACTACAGCAGTCAAGATGTTCGACCAGACAACGTTCCAGACTGGCGGTCGACGCACCGGCCAAATTCTCCAGCGCAGTCTTTTGCTGTCGGAGAAACGAACCTTCCACTTCCGCGGGCGGGGGCCCATTCCAGATCCAATCGGCAACAGTTGTATTGGGAACCGGATGTGCCGGCTCCGCAAGCCCGACGCTCGTTGCCATTAATTCGAACTTGGATAACGCCGGCTGCGATGCGCGAATGCCAGCCAGCGTAGTGCTGCTGGCCGCCTGGGCCAGAGCTGGATCGAAGGTGGTGCGTTGCTCCAACCACTCATAAGTGCCGTTATGCATTTGCAGCAAGATCGAGTTTCGCAACATCAGGTACAGCAACGCCGATGGCGGAGTTCCGCCGATGTCCTGAGTAATGATCTTTTCCACGGTCTCGGCTTTCGCCAGGAATTCAATGTAGTTAACCGTCAAGCTGTTCTTTTCCGACGGCGGTTTGTTTTCTACCAGGTTAGGCACATCGAGCGCAGTCATGTAGTGCTGCCAGAGAACGTGCAGGCTCTTCATCTCGCCAACGGTTGCGACTTGTCTCACGACGCCCAGGTTCTGCAGGAACAATCTGGCCGTAGCCGGCATCGCCGACACGAGCGAAGCGAGCTCGTTGACGTAACGGCCCTTGCCCTTGAAGTTCAGCAGGTTGCTAAGATACTCATCGCTATAGCCAATCCGTTGGAAAAACTCCACGGAGGTCGGGTGCAGTCCCAGAATATTCATCAACACGTCGGACGAATCGCTGCCCGCTCTACCGACGAACGGAAGTGTATCGGCGATGCCATCCCAAATCTGTTCCAACTCCAGCAGTAGGCTGTGCAGATTCTTTAAGAAGACGATCTGCTCCTGGAACGTTCCGACCAGGACGAATGGTCCATCGCTCTCCAGGTAGTTCCAGCGCGAAAAGTCGCTGGTGAGCAGGATGCCATAAGGTTGGTTGCCAATGCGCACGGCGGGTAGCGGGCCACGGCCGCTTACAAAGCGTGTAAAGAAAGACCGTGTCTGCCGAGCTACTTGCTCTGTGACGACGGGGGCCATCCAGTTTCGCAGCCAGTAACCCCAAGTGCCTGGAAACAGCGCCGTGCTCATCGAAGACGCTTCCAACAAATCCGTCTGATCCGCATGTTGCACGGTCTGCAACGGTGTGTAGGCAATGCCCAGAGCGTCGGCGAGCATGCGTCCATCCGTCTGGCTCCGCCTCGGTTTCGGATCGGCTAGGTCAAATGCGGGCGGGTCGGTGGCCGTGAAAAAAGCCAGATCATTGTAGGGATCGTTGTCGGAATAGCCGGTGCCGTTACGTTCGGTGTTGTTGGTGGGCGTGCCCTGGGGGACGAGGCTAAAACCCTTCGGGCTGAACTGATGACTATCAATTAGTTCCTCGAGCAAGGTGGCACTGTCCTGCGCGCTCGCGGAAAGAAAAACGCCGAGCACAAAGACTTTCGCGAAGCCGTTGCGCGCCTCTTCGTCCGTCAACCTTACGCGGAAGCCCATGCCCTGGGCCACGGCCTTATCAAAATCAGACATCCACTCAAACGCGCCGCCGTAGATCAGCACGTCGTCCTTCTCAGCAAACGCGGCTTCGGGGTCGAGCGGCTCAGGACCGACATACAAAGTATCGGGAATGACATTGCCGGTGACCTCGCGCGGAGTTTCCGCTTCGGAGCTGAACAGGCGAAGCACGAAACGATCCGGCATCACATGGGTGCGCGGCGCGCGCGTCCAGCCGTCGGTCTTGGTCAGGTCGTGCACCGGGAAGCCGGTAATGATCGTTCGCACAAGTGCATTGACGCGGTCGAACCAGTTGTTTTTATCGGCTAAGCGCGCGAAGGCGTCGCCGTCGTTTTCGGCAACGGCTTGCTGCAACTCTGTTCGAGTTGCGGCTGAAAGATCAGGGCCGGCGAGCAGGTGTTCAAAAAAATCGGCGTCGAGCGAGCGCAGCAGATCAGGCAACGTCGTTGCCGCACCCGCCGTCGCCAATAAAGCAAAATCCGCGGGCTTAGTTTGGCGGGCAATCCAGACAGAGCGCTGCCCACCGAAGAGGTTAACCAAATGACGCCAGCAGGCACGCCGCCGATTGTCTTGCTCGTCGCGGAGATGCTCGGCAGTTACCAACTCGGTCCAGTAAAGTTCACCCGCGGCAACTTCTCTGTCGGTTAGGATTGGTTCGTGAGTATGGACCGCGACTTCGTCCGGATAGATCCTTACCCAGAGTTCGGTATGCGGCAGACCTTCGGCGGATTGAATTGGAACGAATATGGTTTCGAGCCGAACCGGGAAAAGCAGAAACGGCGTTCGATCATCGAGGCTACGAAGAGAATTCCGGGGATGCGGATCCAGTGGATACAAATCTCCGATCGCGTCCTGTAATCGGCCCTCGCAATCGCCGCAATCCTCCAGCAAACGCTTAGTCGTCGATTTAACTGCTTCGCTTCGGGCCTTGAGCGTTGCCGGATCCTGGAAAGCAGGCTGCAACAGCTCGACCAGACGACCTTGAGTTGCAGTCAGTTCCTCGCGAACGCGTTCGATCTCTCGTTGCAATTCGTCTTGCCCGGCTCGCTGGCTCGCTTCGTGTTCTTCTAACTCACTAAGTACTCCAATCGCTTTCCTAACACTTGCGGTAACTTCGGCTGCTACTTTTTCGAGCCTGGACAGCTCGGCGGTGATGGCTGCTACTTCATTGTCGGTTTCATCTCTTAGCCGGGGATCTTGTTGCTGCAGTTTAGTAAGTTGAAGGCGCAACGCGGCCATTCGATTTTGAATCGACGTGAGGTTCTGCTGCAGGTGCTCCGTCAACCGGCGTTGCTCAGCCAAAGTCGTGAACCACCTTGCGATTTCTTCCAACTCTGCGCGCAACGCCGCCAAGCGGGCATTGAGTCTACCGATTTGGGCGCGCACCGCAGCAACCTCACCATCGCGATCGGGATCGACGACCGTCTGCTTTTCCTCAGCACGACGAAGCTGTTTGTTCGTGCGCTGCAGGCTGAGGCGCGCGCGATAGAGACTTTCATCACACTGCCGGCATTTTTCGCGCAAGCCGGAAATCAGTTTCAGTTGTTCGTTGAACTCAGCCATATTGAGGTTTCACTGCACTTGCGAAGCTGCAACTGAAAAACGCAGGCGTTCAGCCTCTCATCTTTCTGCTTTCTGCCTACTGCTTAAACTGCCGTCGGCATGTCGAGCATTTCTGAAGCGTGAACGGCGACCATCACCGGCGTCTGGAAAAGGCTGTAGGCCATCTCCGCCGAATTCCTGGCCCAGATGTGCTTATTCAAATCCTCACTGCCTGGCTTGGGAAACGCCGGCGCCGGAAATCTTTTTATGAACGCGGGCTCGGTAGGACCAAACAGGTTCCAGGCCAGGTTGTTCCAGGTGTCATTCAGGTCGTTCGTCGGATCGCTATCATTATCGCGCGTCGGCTCGTAAGCGATGTCCATGCCGAAGCGCGGTTCTCCGGGGACTTCCTGGATGACAAAAAACCAACCGCGGTGATCATTCTCAAAATCGCGGCTGGCGTCGATCCCTTTCGCCTGTTCGACGGTCAGGTCAAAACCAAAGAAGCGCAGGTCTGGATCAATTTCAGCTCGGAAGAGCGGGAACTTCAATTCTTCTTGAAATTGCGACGGATTGAGATCTTCGTGAATGATATTGTTTCCGTGGCCGTCGTCAACGGCTTTCTGCGCATAGATCACGGTGTTCGGATAGCGTTTCAGCAGTTCGCCGCGAATAACCAGCACCGCCTGCTTTTGGGTCGGCTTCACGTCGGCATTGGGACCAGGGTCAGGTTTGTGCGATCCGAGCTCGCTTGTCGATGGCCATTTGTGAATCTTGACGATGTCTTTCAACTTCTCGGCATCGGTAGGCGTATCAGGGTTGCTGACGCCCTTAACTTCCCAGAACTGTCGGAAGTAACTACCCCTGAGATCGGTGGGAAATTCGCGCCAAAGAAGCTCGCGACCCATTTCATGGTTGAGGCCGACCATGTACGCCTCGATGAACTTTGGATTGGTTTCCAGGATAGAAATCGTGTCGGGTGGAATCAACTGCAGATTCGGAATCAGCAACTCCTTGTTAATGTCACGCAGATAGATGTAGGTCGCCTCTTCAAAGTCCGGGTGGGCCATGGCATCGACGATGTCTTCGGGCCGGTCAAAACTGCGGCCGGGAATCTTTACGAAGGCGGACAAACGGAATGGAAAGGTGACGTGAGGATCGATGGCCCGCTTCAGTTTCCCCTGAACGCCGATAACATCGAAAGCCGACAAAGCAGGTTTGTCGGGCGTGCGAATCACAATGCGCTGCTGTAAATCAATCGCTGCGCTTCGAAAATTACGAGCCTCGACGCTGTCCGCCGCGGCCGACGCCCCAGGTGTCGCAGCCGGCGCACCTGTTTCACCTGCGCGAACAATATTGAAACCCGGCTGTTGAGGGACGCTTCTAATTGAGGCTTCAGCTTTTTCGGGATCAACCAATTCACCCGCTACGTCAAGATCTTGATTCTGCCGCTGCAACCAGAAAAAACCGCCAACCGCAGCCAGCGCCAGCACTGCGGCGATCGCCCAAACGACGGCCGCCCCGCCGAAAATTCCAAGCAACAGTAGCGTCACCAACGCAACTATCAGAACCGAGAGTCGGTTCTTCATCAGCCAACGCAGCCACGCCGGAAAAGTCCGGGGCTGGATCTGCTGCGCCAGACCATCTACCGATGGAATTCCGTCGGGAAGACCTCGCGGTGGAGCGGGCGTAATCCGTCCGTCGTTGATGGCCGTCACCAAGCCCGAATGGTCAAACGGGCCTCCGGCGCCACTCAGGCGTTGCACCAGCTTTCCGGAGGGTCGCGATAAGCGCCGAAACGCGGCGCTGAAGACCGGAGTCTTGAGGCGACTTTCGAGCAACTGTTGCCGAATCGTGGTCGGGCTGCCCATCACTTTCGCGTGAACCATCGTCGTCACCGCCAGCAACTTTTCCGGCGCCAGCTTTACGAAGAATTGCGCGTTGTAAAGGGCGCTCACTTGCATGATGAACTGAAAGTTTCGGATCTTCCGATTTCCTTCGTAGACCCGCTCAACCTGTTGCCACGCTTTCTGCATGAACTTGTCCTGATCCTTCTGGATTACACCGGTGCCAAATCCGGCCGGCACACGGCTGCGCGGATCACGATTCAGGTCGTGGTACCAACCGCTCTCTGACACGTTCAGCAAAATCTTGTCGGTCTTGTGCTGGCGCGCGTGGTTTTGTCCATAAAAAGGAACGGTCACAACGGGGTCGTTAAGAAAATCAGCGTCCGAGCCGGGTACTGCATTTATGTCCGTCTGGATTTCTTCCGGCAGGTTAACCAGAATCGCCAATTCCTTCTGGAAATCGTTCGGCGTAAAGACCAGCGGTAACGACTGGGTCCGCTCAGTTTTCAACGCGCCTTCCAAACCCTGGGTTGTCGGCGCGGCGGGAGGGAGCCCGGGCCTCTCTCCCGGCGCGAGCGGTCTTTCCCTACCCCGGCCATCAACTTCCACAAAGCCGGGCAGCGAACAATCCATCGACCGGACGCCGATCCTTTCGTCCAGAAAGCGAGGCTTGAGCTGTTCCACCAAAGACTCAAAATCCTGCCGCTCTCCGGTGTTGAAATACCAGTCGTAATAAAGCGGCAGCTCGACACCGGTCGTGGCGGCATCCCAGGCTGCCTTTTGCGCCGGCACACCCGCGGTGGATTGGCCGAGCCCGGCCAGTCGTCCGACTTCAAAAGCCGGAACCAGAAAGGCGTGATAAGCCGTGTTCGGATCCAGATGACGCGGCGAGAGCAAGCGGCAGTAAATTTTATCGGGGTCGGTGGTAACGGCCGCCTGCAACGACCGGAGATACTTCTCCAGGTCCGAGAGTTCGCCCGGATCGATATCCTGCTCCGTATGGACATGCGCGAACAGCCAGGTCTCGTCCGACGGTGGCAAGGCGGATTTGCTTTTGACGTTAACTACCGGCAGCGGCAACCGGCGATCATCGCGTTCGAATTCATCTTCCTTGAGCACCAGCAGAGATATCCAGGGCCGCAGGCGGTCGCCTATTGGCTTGGCGGGCGTGTAACGCCAGGCGAAATCCTCGTCGTAGAACTCGATGAACGCCAGATAATTCGGCTCGACGTTGGTGATCCAATTCCGCGGCTCGGTGCGGACAATCATGTCGCGGTGAACACCAATGATGTCGCCCGGACCGATCAGTGCGAAGTCTTTTTCCGGTTGCGGCGTGGCGTTTATCGAGACGCCGATCGGCACCGAAGCGCGTTCATTCGGGGGCAGAAAGGCGGACGGATCACCCAACGTGTCCGGTTCTTTAATGTGCGCCGAAACTCCTTTCCGCGCCCAGGACTGAAATTGGTACTTTGCGACGTCTGTTGTCATACGGGTTCAGTTCAGATTCAACTCGAAATTTGAGACGACCTGAATTTGACCGGCGAGGGCCGGATTCTGAGCAATCAATTCGTGCTGTTGCTGATAAGCCTCGGCCTGAGTGTTGAAGAATACTGGCCCACTCGCATTAGTCACATGTGATTTCAAATCGGCTGCATTGGCGATGACGAAAGTCTCCTGCAGCAGCTCAACTTGCGGCGGCGCGTTCAAGGATACGCGCGTCTGCTGTTGCGCCAGCCGGGATTGCCGGACAGCGCTGCCTTTGACCAGACGGTCGTAGGCCACCACGAAGAGATTGATTAAGCTCTTAGGCCCGATCTGCTCGCGCCGCAGGTAACTCAGCTCATAAACCACGTCACGAACTACAGGCAACGTCGTCAGCAGGTCGGCGGTGGCAGTCAGCTTAAAACCACTCGGCAGATTGTCAAACGACTTCCGCGACAATTTTTCGCTGTCACTCAATTCCAGGAAGTTAGCGGGAGCAAACTGTTCTCGCACACTCTGATAGTCGGCCGGTATTTCTGCGCCGCCGGAATTGGCGTTAGCCAGCTTGAACCTGTTCTCGGCGAGTGGTTTCTTGTCGCCAAATTTTGCGATCGCAAAGTCTTCGAGCGGCAACGAGCGTTGGCTGAAGGTGAGTACGCCGGCCGGGTGAATCACCAGCATTTCCGTAGCTGCCGGCAGCTCAATTTTGCGCAGGCTGACGTGCAAGTGATTGTTCGCCGGTAAGTCAGCGCGCCAGTTGCGGGTATCTGCCAGTTCGCGTTGCAAGACCTTGAGCAGGTCTTCAATCGCTCCTGCAACGGCCTGCAGCGGGTCGCCCCAAGTGGCATGGAAACCAACTGAGATTGAGAAAAACAAGAACGACAGCGTCCCTTTGCCACGAGCATCCCAGGGAGTCGGCCCCGTCAAGGTGGCGGAGATATTGACTCCCGCGATGACCGACGAGTGCCGGCGCAGGGCAACGCCACCGGAAAGTTTGGCGACGAAATGAAACGGATCAAACTGGAAGAGAACATCGAAACCCAGGAAGCCATAGATATTGAACCCGGACTGTTCCGCGTAAAGTTCTACGCGCGCGCCAAACTGCACCGTGTTCGAAGTAACCGCGAAATAGGATTCGACCTTGAGGCGAGGGTTGTCGTCAGAGAGAAGGCTGATCCCAATCCGCGCCATGCTGCGGAAGCCGTCCGGCAAAGCGGGAATTGTTGGCAGGTCGCGGAAGTCAGGATGGAAGCCGCCCACACTGAGGGCCAGCGCCTTCGCTTCACCCCACGACACTAGGAACGCCATGCTGCCGGTGATCGAATAGATCAGCAAACGGGAATCGAACAGGTCGGCGCGGAAGAAGATATAGCCGCGGTCGAAATCCACCACGCCGAGAAAGTTGACTTGCAATTGCAGGATCGGCGCTTCTCTATCAGGCAGCAGTGTTTTAAGTACACCTACTATTGCAAACATCGGATTCGGCAAATCCATTAGCAGGCAGAGCTCGACGGTGATGATTGAAGACGTTCCCCAACCCAGCTTAGCCATCGGGCCGATAACGAAGTGATCTGGTTGGGGCGGGAAGAATTGCTTGATGTCGCTGATGATCCGCGTGATGTTGGCGACGATGTTTTCTGGGAACAGAATGCTCTTGACGGCATTGGTGCGAATGCCCTCGGCCAGCGCAGCCACGACTATCCTGCGGTTCAAACCAAAGATGCCGCCCACGCCGTTTAGCGTGAAACCAAAACTCAGCTGTATCGGAGTAAACTCTGCCGAGATTA
>Ga0066679_10000097_pt1 | contig 20820 bp, 18 predicted proteins | sample GraSoiAngelo_128_FD_62298 | JGI IMG/M metagenome (GOLD analysis project Ga0066679, IMG submission 62298) | Grasslands soil microbial communities from the Angelo Coastal Reserve, California, USA - 14_0927_12_20cm | ecosystem: Environmental > Terrestrial > Soil > Grasslands | place: USA... | reverse complement strand
ACGAGCGCGTTGATGATTGCCTCTTCGGTCGCGTCGACCGTCGACTCGAACACCGATCCGATCTTCTCGTTCGACAGCAGCGACACGCTCGCGGTGTTGCTCGCACCCGCCGCGCCCGCGTTCGCTGTCGAGAAGGCGATGAAGATGTCGCCCGACCCATTGCTCGAGATGCTGCCCGTTCGGGCAAGACCCAGCGAGGCGCGGCGGGCGAGCCGCTTGAGCTGGTGCGGCATCAGCGGCGCGTCGGTCGCCACGACGATGATGATGGAGCCGAGCTCGTCGGCCGCCGGCGTTTCGGTCGCCATCTCCGCGCCGACGGGAACGCCGGCGACACGCAGGAGATCGCGCGTGCCGTGATTCGCCTGCACGAGGACGCCGACGGTGTACCCGCCGTTCTGCGCGTCGATCTTGCGCGAGGACGTGCCGGTGCCGCACTTGAACCCGTAGCAGCGCATGCCGGTGCCGCCGCCGACGTTGCCTTCGGCGACAGCTCCGCGCTTGGCGCCGTCGAGCGCCGCGACGACATGTTCCGGCTTCACATGAAACCCGTTGATGTCGTTGAGCGATCCGTCCCACGTTTCGGCGACGACGGGCAGCGACCAGGGCTGGTGCAGGTAGCCGTGGTCGACGGACCATTTGATCGCCGCGTCGCGCACGACGCCCACGCTGTGGGTGTTCGTGATGAACACGGGTCCTTCGAGAAATCCGCCTTCCTCCAGCCACGTCGTGCCGGTCATCTCGCCGTTGCCGTTGAGCGAGAACCAGCCGGCGAACACCGGATCGTTCGACCCTTTGCCGCGCGGCAGGATGGCGGTGACGCCCGTCCGTACGGGACCGGATCCGATCTTCAAGGCGCCGCTGCCGGAGATGAGCGTCGTCATCCCGACTTCGACGCCGGCGACGTCGGTGATCGCGTTCACGGGTGCCGGCTGCCCGTGGAACGGAACGCCGAGATCGCGCGCGCGCGGCTTCGTCTGTGAGTGCAAGGCCGCAACGTGCGCGGCCAGCATGATGATCGCGGCATGGCTTAGAGGTTTCATACGCGGATTATGAGAGAATCATCTGTCCATATGAAAAAAACCTTTCTCATCCTCGCGGCCGCGGCGGTGGCGTCCGCGATTGGATTTGCGCAGAGCAGCAGCGCGCGCCAGCAACTCGCGCGCGGACGCGAAGCGTGGGATCAGCGGCTCACCAAGACGGCAATCGAAGCGGTGCAGGAGGCCACGCGCGATCCTGCCACCGCCGCCGAAGCCCACGAGCTGCTCGGCATCATTTACGCGTTCAAAGGTTGGCAGCAGGACAACGTCTTTCCGGGATTTCACGACGAGCCAGCGTACCGCGAGAAGGCGCTCGCCGAGCTGCAGGCCGCGCTGAAGGCGGATCCGAAACGCTTCACGACGCGCCAAGCTCAAATCGTCGCGGAAGGCTTCGCGGCCGCCGACAAAGTCGACCCGATGCCGCGGCGGCCGGCTATCACTCTGCTCGATGCGCAAATCGAGCGCGGAAGAAGCCCCGACGTGCCCATTGGCGAGCTGATCGAGACGCTCCAGGCGCGCATGAAAGCACAGGCCGACCCGACGCCGTACTTCGCGGGCGCACAGGTCCTGATCGATCGCGGCGAGTACAACAACGCGATCACACTCGCCGAGCACGGCGTGCCGGTCGCCGAGCGGTTCATTCAGGAGAACCTCGGCGCCTTTCAGATGGAAGGCAAGGCGGAGGGCGCGTTGATGCGCAGCCGCGCCCAGGCGGCGGACATCGTCGGCTGGGCGCTTTACATGAAAAAGGATTACGCGGGCGCCGCAACAAAGCTCGAAGAAGCCGAGCGTTTGTATCGCGGCGACGACTTCAACAATCAGTTTCACCTCGCCGAGCTCGCACGGGCGCAGAAACAATCCGATCGCGCGCGCGAACACTACCTGGACGCGCTCTCGCTGACGGCGGGACCGCCGGCGGTGCGTGAGCGCGCGACGGAGGAGCTCGCTAAGCTGTACGCGGCCGGTAAGAAGAAATCGAAGCCTTTCAAGACATGGCTCGACGCGCAGCTGACCGCGCGGCAGAATGACCGTAAAAAAGCGGACCTCAAAAGCCGGCTCGACACGCGGCTGCCGACGCTGGAGTTGACGACGCTCGACGGCAAACCGTACAGCACGTCGAGCCTGCAGGGGAAAGTCCTCCTGCTCAACTTCTTCGCCTCCTGGTGAGGGGTCTGCCGTGCGGAGTTGCCGCACCTGAAGACGGTTTACGCGAAGTTCCAGAACGATCCGAACGTGGCGTTCCTCCTCGTCAGCATCGACGACGATTCGAAGCGGCTCGAGAGGTATCTCGATGAGATGAAGTTCCCGTTCACCGTGCTCCGTGCGTCGAGCGCGGAGATGCAGCGGGCCATGGGCTTCAACGATCTGCCGTCAACCTTCTACGTGGATCGAAAAGGGATCGTGCGGTATCAGATCCTCGGCTTCGAAGCGCACGGCGATTCCGATGCGCGCGTCGCCTGGTACATCGATCAGCTGAGACACGGGAAGACGCACTGAGGACGGTTGCTGGTTACTGGTTGCTGCTGGTTGCCGGCGCGTCTAGCCTCAGGCCCCAGCCCCCAGCCCCGAGCAACCAGCCAATGACGTTCCGCAGAGATCTGATGAAGATACTGACCGTGCGGCCGCGGTCGGTGTCTTCGCTCGCGCGTCAGCTCGAGCTGAAACGTGCCTATGTCGAAGACGACCTCCGCCACATGATCCGATCGGCGCGTGCGGCCGGGCACGAGGTCGTCGTCGAGCCCGCGCGATGCCGCTCCTGCGGCTTCACCTTCGGCGAGGAAAAGCTGTCGAAACCAGGCAAATGTCCGCAGTGCCGCAGTACGTGGTTGTACGAGGCGCAGGTTCGTGTGGCCGAAAGAGCGTAAGCGAAGAAACGCGTAAAGGTTTATTTACTTTGTAAAGGTACGAGTTGATTTAATAAAGCTTGCCCGCCGTTGCCCAAGCGGACGAGCGCTCGATCTAGCGAATATAAAGCGCGGCGTTGAACAGCACCCTGAACGTCCCGAACGGCTGGCCGCGCCACTGCGGACGGAAGCCGATGAGGATCACGTGGCCGTCGCCGAGCTGCACGTCGAGCGCGGCGGCCCTGCCGTGCAGGTGCCGCTCACCGATCAAATAGCCGGAGAGCAGCGGCGATCCGGAGTCGGCGTAGCGCGCGAGCACCGATCCCTTGAAGCCTTCCTCGGTCTCGAACACCGGACTGAAATCGACGAACACGGCCGCCTTTTCCGGCATCCCGGCCATGATCGGATGCGCGCGGTCGGTTTCCACCTCGACGAGCGACCCGCGCAGGAAGAACTCGTCGGAGCGCAGTCCAGAGACGACGTTTTTCACGGGCAGCTTGAACTGCTGAATGGCGAAGGCGCTGGCGCTGCTCAGGCAGACGAGCGTTCCACCCGAGCGGATGAAATCCTCGAACTGCTGCAGATCGGCGGCGCTGAGCTGATACGCGTACTCGGGACGCAACGCCGCGCCCGCCCGTCCCGCGCCCGTCGCGGCACCGCGGCCAAAGCCGCCCTCTCCGCCGCCGACTGGAACGCGCGCATCGTCGGCGACGATCAGCACATCGATCGTGTCGCCGAGCCGCGATCTGAAATCCTCCGGGTGAACCGCGATCGGCGAGAAGCCGTACTGCTCCAGCACCCACCGCGACCAGCCGGTGTCCATGCTGCCGGTCCATGGTTGATAGAGGCCGACGCGAGGCGGACGGATGGGCGCTGCGGCGCTGGACGCCGCGCGCTCGGCACGAAGAGCCAGCGATTTGACGAGCGCCTCCTGCGCGGCTTCTGGCAGACCGGCAATCGCGAAACGGCCGTTCACCAGCTGCACGGTCGCGCCCTGCTGCCAGGCGCGGGTGATCGCGCGATAGGCGTTGTTCTGCGCGGGATCGATCACGAGCGTTCGGCCCGATCCGATGAGGCGTCCTTCCGGCGGTACGATGGCGGCCGAAGCCGGTTCGCCGTCGAACCCGGCGCCGGGCACGCTGTCGAAAAGCGCCGCATCATGACCCAACACCGCCTCGTACGGCGACGGTTTGATCTTCACGTCGGGCATCGCGCCCAGCAGCTTCAGCTTTCCGGCGGCTTCGTCCGGCAGCGGCTCGCTGGCGGCGATTACGCGGACACCCATCTGCAGCGGCAACGTCCACCCGGCGGCATCGTACGGACGCTCCGGCGGGCCGCCGGGATACTGGCGCAGATCCGGATAGGTCTGCACGTCGAGCACTTCGCGCGCCATCGCGGCGAATTCCTGATCCGTGGGAACGACCCACGTGCCGGGCGGGAACGTGTCGGCGCCGGAGGTCAGCGGCGCGGTGAGCTGCGAGACGCGGACGCCGCCGAACGCAAGACGCCGCAGGAGCTCGACCGCCGCGACTGGATCGCGCTGATCCTGAGGCACGAAATACGCGAAGGGCGGCTTCTTCTTCCCGAGCGCAATCTGCTCGACGCCCGCCTTGTATCGATCGAACAGCAGCGACTCCTTGTATTTCGCCGCGTATTCGAGGACCGACAGCGACGCGGTTTCCATGTAGTCGACGGCGTCGCGGAGCCGCCAGGGTCCTGGCGGCCACGGGCTCGAATAGAGGCTCTGCGGCCGCAGATCGCGCATGTTCGGCGGAAAGTCGTCGATCGTGTACGTGTGAGGCGTCGCGTACTGGTAGAGCGCCGTCTCGGTCCAGAACGCCGCGATGTTCTTGAAGTTCGGCGCGTAGTCGATGTACCCGGGATACCAGGCGTCGAACGCCGTGCCCATGTGCGTGGCGCCGATCTGGCCGTGCTCCTCGAGCCCCTTCGCGATCGCCATGCCGATCATGTTGACTTCGCGCGAGAGCAGATATGGCGCTTCGCGTCCGACCGGCTCGGAAAACGGCGGCAGCCAGATGCGCGTCGGAAACGGGCCGGACTGGTGGTGCGTGTAGATGATCTGCGGTTCCCACTGCCGCCACGTGTGCTCGATGGCGCGCGACTCGATCATGTTCAGCATGTACGCGTCGCGATTGTTGTCGTGGCCCACGTACTCCTGATACAGCTGCGGCAGCGGCGACAGCTCGTATGGCGTGCCGACGTTCTTCATGTACCACTCGGCGACCATCTGCTGCCCGTCCGGATTGATCGTCGGCCACAGCATGACGACGACGTTGTCGAGAATGTTTCTGACGTCGGGATCCGACGCCCGGCTCACGAGGTCGTAGAGGAGCAGCGGCGTGTGCTGCGGGCCGGCGACTTCGGTGGAGTGCAGGCCGCCGTCGACGTGAACGAACGCCTTTCCATCGCGCGCGAGCTGGCGCGCCTCGCTCTCCGTCAATCCCTGCGGGTGCGCAAGGCGCCGCGCGATCTCGCGATAGCGATCGATCTTCGACAGGTTGTCCGGCGACGACACCAGGGCGAAGTACATCGTGCGCCCCTCGGTCGTCGGTCCGGCCTCGAGCAGCCGAACGAGCCTGCTCGACGCCGCGATCCTCTTGAAGTAGTCGACGGACTGGTTGTAGGTCGCGAGCTTGTAATCGGCGCCGGGTCGAAAACCGAACACCGCTTCGGGCGCCGGCAGCGACGCGGCCGCGAGCGGCGCGGCGAGAAGAAGAAAGAGAAGAATGCGCACGCGGGTCCGCATGGACCCGCATTCTACCCGGAACGCACCGCCACGACGGCGTGCCACGCGCGCCCACAACAAATACAATGCGGCATATGAAACATCGGATCACGTCCTGTGCCGCTGCCGCGCTGTTCGTCGTCGCACTGCTGTCGCCATCGCCCTCGGGACAGACGCGTACCAGCGGCGAACACTGGGTCGGGACGTGGGCCACGGCGACCATCGGCCGGCCGCCGTACCCGCCGCCCGCGACGACCGCGACGCCGGCCAATCCGGCGCCGCAGAACCGCGTGCCGTTCCCGAGCAACCAGACGCTGCGGCAGATCGTGCACGCGAGCATCGGCGGCAGCCGCGTGCGCGTCGTCGTCACGAACGTCTTCGGGGCCGCGCCGCTCGAGATCGGTGCAGCGTACGTTGCGCTGCGCGACAAACAGGCGGCGCTCCTCGCCGGGTCGGGTCAGGCCCTGACGTTTTCGGGCCAGACGACTGCGACGGTTCCGGCAGGCGCCGTGATGGTGAGCGATCCGGCGGCGTTGAAGGTTCCCGATTTCGCCGACGTCGCGGTGGATCTCTTCATCGGCGGCGATACGAGCGCCCAGACGCTGACAATCCATCGCGCCGCGCTGCAGACGAACTACGTCGCGGCCGGGAACAAGGCGGGCGCCGCGGATCTGCCGGACGCGTCGACGGTGCCGTCATGGTTCTTCCTCGAGCGTGTCGAAGTGAGCACGAGCGAGCGAACGGCCGCGGTCGTGACGCTCGGCGATTCGATCACCGACGGCGCGGGATCGACGGCCGAGACCAACAGCCGGTGGCCGGACGTCTTCGCGCGGCGCCTCGCCGCGGCGAAAGGCGGCGTGAAGACGGCGGTGCTGAACACCGGCATCGGCGGCAACCGCGTGCTGAGCGAGAGCATTCCGGAATTCGGCGTCAACGTCCTGGCGCGCTTCGACCGCGACGTCCTCGCGCAGCCCGGCGTGACGCACGTCGTCGTCATGGAAGGCATCAACGATATCGGCCAGGCTCGAGAGGGCGCGTCGCCGAGCGCCGCGGATCTCATCGCCGGGCACAAACAGCTCATCGAACGGGCGCACGCGCACGGGCTCAAGATCATCGGCGCGACGCTGACGCCGTTCGAGGGCGCGGCGTACTACACGGAAATCGGCGAGCAGAAGCGCGTGGCCGTCAACGACTGGATTCGCACGGGCAAGGCCTACGACGGCGTCATCGATTTCGACGCGGCGACGCGCGATCCCCAGCAGCCGAAGCGATTCCTGCCGCAGTATGATCGTGGCGATCACCTGCACCCGAGCGATGCTGGATATCACGCGATGGCGAACGCGATCCAGCTCTCGCTGTTTGCGCGTTAGTCGGCGGCGATGGAGTTGAACATGAACAAGAGGATTCGTCGGGCCGCCATTCTGGCCTTCGCAGCGGCATGCAGCGCGATGCTCACGGCGCAACCCGCCTTCAAATATCCGCAGCCACGCAAGGACAACACGGCCGACAGCTACTTCGGCACGAAGGTCCCGGACCCGTACCGCTGGATGGAAGACCTCAACTCGCCGGAGCTGAAACGGTGGATCGGGGCCGAGAACGCGATCACGTTCAAGTATCTCGACGGTCTGCCGATGCGCGACGCGCTCAAGAAGCGGATCACGGAGCTGTACAACTACCCGCGAGTCACCGTCCCGCAATTCGAGGGTCGCCACTGGTTCTACTCGCGCAACACGGGACTGCAGCGTCAGTCGGTCGTTTTCGTACGCGAATCGCTGACGGGTCCCGAGCGCGTGCTGATCGACCCGAACCAGCTGTCGCCCGACGGCTCCGTGGCGCTGTCGCAATACTATCCGTCGCCCGACGGCCGGCATTTTCTGTACGGACAGGCCGAAGGCGGATCGGACTGGTCGACGTTCTACGTGCGGGAGCTGGATAGCGGCAAGCAGCTGGCCGACGTGATCCGCTTCGTGAAGTTCAGCACGCTGGCGTGGACCGAAGACGGAAAAGGATTCTTCTACGGGCGCTATCCCGAGCCGCCGCCCGGCAAGATGCTCGAGGCCGCGGTGCGCGACAAGAAGATCTACTACCACGTGCTCGGCACGCCACAGTCGTCTGACCGGCTGATGTACGAGCGGCGCGACGAGCCGACGCTCTTCATCGACGCGGACCGCGACGAAACGGGACGCTACCTCTGGATCAGCACGAACAAGGGCACGAGCAACAAGAACGAGCTGTTCGTGAAGGATCTGGGCAATCCGTTGACGCCGAACGTCAATGCGCCCGTTCGCGCACTCTATCCCGGTCACACGGCGGCCTACGAGCCGCTGGGCGTCGCCAACGGCGCGCTCTACATGCGGACCGATCTCGACGCGCCGAACAGCAAGATCGTCGCGGTTCCCATTGACAAACCGGAACGATCGAACTGGAAGACGATCGTTCCCGAATCCAAGAACGCCATCGAGAGTGCCCACCTCATCGCCGGGAAGCTGGCCGTGAACCGGATGGTCGACGTCGCGAGCGAAGTGAAGCTCTACAACGTCGACGGGACGCCGGCCGGCGGCATCATGCCGCCCGGCCTCGGCACGATCAACGGGCCGCTGGGCCGGTTCGATCGCCAGGAAGTGTTCTACTCCTTCACGTCTCCGCTCTTTCCGCTGACCGTGTTTCGCTTCGATCAGGCCACAGGGCAGAGCACACCGTTCGAGCCGTCGAAGCCGACCTTCGATCCGGCGGCGTACACGACCGAACGGGTCTTCGCGACGTCGAAGGACGGCACGCGCGTGCCGCTGTTCATCACGCACCGCAAGGATCTGAAAAGGGACGGCTCGAATCCGACGATGTTGTATGGCTACGGCGGATTCGATATCGCCACGCTGCCAACCTACCGCAGCGACGTGCCCGCATGGCTCGAGCGCGGCGGCGTGTGGGCGACGGCCAACATGCGCGGCGGCAGCGAGTACGGCGAAGCATGGCACCACGCCGGCATGTTCGAGCAGAAGCAGCGCGTCTTCGACGACTTCATCGCGGCCGCAGAGTACCTCGTCAAGGAAAAATACGCGTCGCCGCAGACGCTCGGCATCATGGGCGGGTCGAACGGCGGCCTGCTCGTCGGCGCGGTGATGGAGCAACGTCCCGATCTGTTCGCCGTCGCGCTGCCCGCGGTCGGCGTGATGGACATGCTGCGGTACCAGAAGTTCACCGGCGGAGAAGCGTGGGCGACCGAATACGGATCGGCCGACGAGGAGAAGGCTTTCGCGTACCTTTACAGGTACTCGCCGCTGCACAACATCAAGCCGGGCACCTGCTATCCGGCGACGCTGGTCACGACTGCCGATCACGACGACCGCGTCGTTCCGAGCCACTCCTTCAAGTTCACGGCGGCATTGCAGGCCGCGCAGGGCTGCGACAAGCCGGTGTTGATCCGCGTCGAGACGCAGGCGTCGCACGGGTACCGTCCCACCGACAAACGGATCGCGGAGCTCGCCGACGAGTGGGCATTCGCGCTGGCGAACATGCGTATAATGCCTGCCACCCGTTGACGACAGGGACGAGGCTGATTCCTCTGTGTGCTCCCGCAAACTCGGTGTCAGTCCCACACGAACACACCGATGAATAGACGCACATTCCTCACGAGCAGCACCATGGCGGCGGTCGGCCTGGGGCTCAGCGGCTGCGCGCCGCAGTCGAAGCCGAACGTCACGCCGCGCCGGCCGATGCTCAATCTGCCGCCGGTCCTCGCGTCGTGGGATCGCGTGATCAGAACCACGGTCGGTCTGCGCCCGCATCGCGACGCCGGGTTCGTGCTGCGCGCAGACAAGCTCGATGACAAGCTGCTCGTTCACAACTACGGACACGGCGGCGCCGGGATGTCGCTCGCGTGGGGCACCGGGCTGATGGCGGCCGAATTCGCCACCGCGCATCAGTCGCGCCAGGCCGCGGTCATCGGATGCGGATCGGTCGGCCTCACCTGCGCACGCCAGCTCCAGCGCCGCGGGTTCGCCGTGACGATTTACGCGGCCGCCGTTCCGCCGAACGTGACGTCGAACATGTCGCTCGCGGGATTCACGCCGAGCTCCGGGCTCGTCGTCACAGACCGGCGCACGGCCGAATGGGACGCGCAGTACCGGCGCGCGTACGACATCGCATACCGTCAACTGCAGATCATGGCAGGCAATCCGATTTTCGGCGTCTCGTGGCTCGACAACTTTACGCTGACCGACCAGCTGCCCGCGCCGCCGCCGCCGAATCCCGAGCGGCCCCCGCTGCCTGACGGCGCTGAGACCGAGCGCGAGCTGTTCGGACCGGGCGAGCATCCATTCGACACGAAGTACGCGATCCGATCGCCGCAGATCCGGATCGAACCGAGCATCTATCTCGAAGCCCTGATGCGCGATGTGGTGCTGTTCGGAGGCCGCATCGTCGTGCGCAGGTTCGACACGCCGCGCGATCTCGCGTCGCTGGACGAGCCGATCGTGATCAACTGCACGGGACTCGGCGCACGCGATCTGTTCGGGGATCAGGAGCTGGTGCCGCTCAAAGGTCAGCTCACGGTGATGGTCCCTCAGCCCGAAGTGCAGTACCACACCAACGGTGGTCTGCACACGCCGCCGCCGCCCGGATCGCTCGGCATCCACATGATGGCGCGCAGGGACGGCATCGTGCTCGGCGGCACGTCGCAGCGAGGCATCTGGACGCTCGAGCCGGACGAAGACGAGCGCCGCCGCGTCGTCGAGTCTCACATCGCCGTCTTCTCCGCGATGAAAACCGCGCACACCGCTTAGTCTTTCGATCGGATGTCCATGGCATCGCTCTTGCGACCGTCAGCGGTACTGCCGTGGACTCAACCTTGGATCGCGCTCCAGCGCGACGCATCGACGCCGGGCTGATTCTGCTGCTCGTTGCAGCCGTGACTTTGCTCGTTGGCTGCGACCTGACGTATCCAGAGGCAATCGTTGCCGCCAACAGCAGCGCTGGCGGCGAGGCGGCGCGTGGGCGCGGCTTCATCCAACAATTCGGCTGCGGATCGTGTCACACCGTTCCTGGCGTGACAGGCGCGCGCGGTCTCGTCGGACCGCCGCTGCTTTGGTACGCGCGATGGTCCTTCATCGCCGGTGAACTTCCGAACACGCCCGACAACCTCGTCCTTTGGCTCCGATCGCCGCAGTCAATCCATCCACGCACCGCGATGCCGGCGGTCGGACTGAGCGAACAGCAAGCCCGCGACGTCGCCGCCTACCTCTATACCTTGAGGTGACGATGCGCGTCGGCCGATGGTCGGTCGTGGTTGGTGTTGCTGCGGCGATCGTCGCATGCGCCGACCAGGGGCGTAACGAGAAGGGCGGCGCCGGTCCGGCGCAGAAGGGAATCGTGCCCGGCGCGCCGCCCGCGATCCGCGTCATCGCCGACGTCTCGCGCGGCGAATGGCGCATGGCCGCGGGCGATTACGGCAGCCTCCGCTACAGCACGCTCGACGCGATCAACACCTCCAACGTGAAAGATCTGCGCGTCATCACGACGTTTTCGACCGGAGTTCCGCGCGGGCACGAAGGACAGCCGCTCGTCGTGAACAACACGATGTACGTCGTCACGCCCTTTCCGAACAATCTGATCGCCGTCGATCTGACGAAGCCTGGCGGCGCCATCAAGTGGATCTACGAGCCGCATCCCAATCCCGTCTCGGTCGGCATCGCCTGCTGCGACGTCGTCAACCGCGGCGCCGCGTATGTCGACGGCAGGATCATCTACAACCTGCTCGATGCGCACACTGTCGCAGTCGATGCGGAGAGCGGCAGAGAGCTGTGGAGAACGAAAGTCGGCGAGATCAATCTCGGCGAGACGATTACGGGCGCGCCGGTCGTCATCAAGGACAAGGTCATCGTCGGCGATTCGGGTGCCGAGATGGGCGTGCGCGGCTACGTCGCGGCGCTCGACGTGAAAAGCGGCAAGGAGCTGTGGCGCGCCTTCAACACCGGCCCGGACAGCGAAGTGAAGATCGGCCCGAAATTCAAGGCGTTTTACGCGAAGGATCAGGGCAAGGATCTCGGCGTCACCACGTGGCAGGGCGAGCAGTGGAAGCTCGGTGGATCCACCGTGTGGGGATGGATCTCGTACGACCCTGAAACCAATTCGTTTTTTTACGGCACGGCGAATCCCGGCGTCTGGAATCCCGATCTGCGTCCCGGCGACAACAAGTGGTCGTGCTCGCTGATGGCGCGCGACGGCGACACCGGCGAGCTGCGCTGGGCCTTCCAGTTCACGGCGCACGACGCCTGGGACTACGACGAGATCATGGAAAACATTCTCGTCGACATGGAGTACGGCGGCCGCATGCGCAAGCTCGTCGTTCATCCGGGCCGCACCGGATTCGTGTACGTCCTCGATCGCGAGACCGGTGAGCTGCTCTCGGCCGAAACCTTCGAGCCAACGAACTGGGCCTCGAAGTACGATCTGAAGACCGGCAAGCCGCAGGAGGATCCGACCAAGCGGACGCAATACGGAAAGGTGACGCAGGGGATCTGTCCATCGTCGACCGGAGCGAAAGACGTCACGCCATCGGCCTTTTCGCCGCGCACTGGCCTCGTCTACATTCCGGCGCACAACACGTGCATGGACTACGAGGCGATCGATGCCAACTACATCGCCGGCACGCCGTACCTCGGCGCCGACGTGAAGATGTATCGCGGCCCCGGCGGATATCAGGGCGAGCTCGCGGCATGGGACGTCGCGCACAACAGGAAGGCGTGGGGCGTGCGGGAGCCGGTGCTGCCGGTCTACAGCGGCGTGCTGGCGACCGGCGGCGACATCGTGTTCTACGGGACGATGGATGGGTGGTTCAAGGCGATCGACGCCCGCAGCGGCATCGAGCTGTGGAAGTTCCACTGCGCGTCGGGCATCGTCGGCAATCCGATCACATATCTCGGACCCGACGGCAAGCAGTACGTCGCCATCTACTCGGGCATCGGCGGCTGGATGGGCGCCGTCGCGTTTTCGGATATCTCGGCCGACGACCCGTATGCCGCGCTCGGCGTCGTGGGCGCGATGAAAGAAATCAAGAAGTACACCGCGCCTGGAAGCACCGTGTATGTCTTCGGGTTTTAAAGCGATTGCCATTTCGATCGCGTTGGCAGGGCTAAAGCCATGCGCTACGAACGCTGACGCGGCTCTGGCTGTAGCGCAGCCCTTTAGGGCTGCCGCGCTGCGCGTCTGCTCCGATCCGAACAACATGCCCTTCTCGAACTTTCGCCGGGAAGGCTTCGAGAACAGGATCGCCGGGCTGATATCGCGCGAGCTCGGACGCACGCTCGAGTACTTCTGGCTGCCGCAGCGGCGGGGGTTCATCCGCAACACGCTGCGCGCGAACCGCTGCGATCTCGTCGTTGGCGTGCCCGCGCAGTTCGAGATGGCGAGACCGACGCGGCCCTATTACCGATCGTCGTACGTGTTCGTCTCGCGGCGCGATCGCGAGCTGAACATCGAGTCGCTCGACGACCCGCTGCTGCACAAACTGAAGATCGGCATCCAAATCACCGGCGAGGACTACGGCAATCCGCCGGCGGCGCAGGCGCTCGCGTCGCGACGGATCGTCGCCAATGTCCGCGGCTTCATGGTGTACGGCGATTACTCGAAGCCCGATCCGCAGCGCGCCGTCGTCGATGCCGTCGCGCGCGGCGACGTGGATGTCGCCATCGTCTGGGGTCCGATCGCCGGCTATTACGCGAAGCAGGCGCGGGTCCCCCTGAGTCTGAGGCCGGTGACGCCGGACCGCGACGGACCGCTGCTGCCGTTCGCGTTCGACATCGCGATGGCGGTGAGGCGCGACGATGGCGCGCTGCACGATGCGATCGATCGCGCGATTGCGCGGCGCGCCGCCGACATCCGGCGCGTTCTCGACCAATACGGTGTGCCGCTGTCGGTCACATCAGTCCGCGTCGACGCGAGATGATCATGGGCTGGAGATCGTGGGTGCTCGCCGCGGGATTCGCCCTCGCCGCGGCCGCATGCGACCGGCCGCCAGGCGACGTCTCGCCAGGGTCGGCGCCGCCGCCGATGAAGACGCCGGTCGGACCGATTCCCGGCCCGCCGCAGAACATCGAACGGCCGGCCAATCCGTTCGGGAACGATCGCGCCGCGATGGGCGAGGGGCGCCAGCTCTTCGTCCGGTTCAATTGCTCGGGCTGTCACGGCGGGCGCGCCGGAGGCGGAATGGGACCAAGCCTCCGCGACGTCGACTGGCTGTACGGCGATGCCGAAGCGCAAATCTTCAGCTCGATCGCCGAAGGGCGCGCGCACGGTATGCCGGCATGGGGAACGAAGCTGAACGAAGATCAGGTATGGAAGCTCGTTGCGTATATCAAGTCGCTTCGCACGCCGAACGAGATCCAGCCTCCAGGCTAAGGGAAGACGCGGGTTGCGGCCGGCTGTCAGGCATTGATCGAATCGAGCGGGCGGCGTTCGAACAGATCTTCGTCGCGGTGGGTCATCAGACCCGCGCGCTCGAGACCGCACAGGACGGCCCGGCACACTTCTTCGCTCAGTCCGGTTTCGGCCGCGGCGTCCGACGCGCGAATCTCTTCGCCGACGCTCAGCGCCACGAGCCGTCGTTGCAGGCGATCGAATCCTTCGTTGATGCTCAGGATGATGTGACCATCCATTGTGCTGCTCACCTGGGAATCGCTGACCCTTGTGAGCAACGCATGTACCTGCGAAAACGGCCAAAAGGCGGACCGCTTCGCACGGTTTTCGAACAGCGCGGTGTGAAACCTGCTCGTTGGGTCGACGTGCATCTCATGCGTAGGGCTTCCGATCTCGGCCATGCTCATGCTGGGAGACCATATCGGGGCGCTGGCGCGGGCATGACGTTGAAGGTCATGAGCGGGCGCTCGACGTGATCGCGCGCGTCCGGCCCGAGACGTCGGGCTCCGGGAAGTGACGCGAAGCCATCCGTCGTACGCCTGCGACGATCAGCCGGCAAGGATCGCCGGCGTGAAAACGGCGACAGGGAGACGCGTTGCACAGATTGGCGCGGTCGTTCGGGGCGCCGCATATTCCGATTTGAGATTTCAAGGCGAACGCCGGCAACGAGGAGTTGAAGCCGCTGTTCGCGATCTACAAGGATGCGGGCGACACGCGGTCGTGGTGGGCGCGCTGCCCTGTCGGATCACAAGCCTGCCGTCGTAACCGCCAAAATGAATATGTTAAAATTACACGGTAAATCGCATGGCCACCTGTCCCAAGTGCATGGGCGCGCTGACTGAGCACCACAAGTGCCCCCCACGGATCCTTCGGCGCATCACCGACGCCGTGTCGACGGTGGGCGTCGGCAGCCTGCTTGGCGCAATCCTGTGCTTTGCGGTTGACGAGCGGCCGGCAGGCGCGCTGGTTCTTGCGGCGGCGGCGCTCGGCGCCGTGCTCGCCGTGGCCGTCCGCGAGGCCATCCTCGGCCGACCCTCTTAAGCGCAATACCTGCGCACGACGTCCATCAATCGATCGATGTTGATTGGCTTCGCCACGGTAGCGACGGCGCCGAGATCCTGCGCGCGCTGCTCCAGATCGACCGCCCCCGACATGACGGCGACGGGCACGCTGGCGACGGTGGGATCGCCAAGCTGCGCCCGCCGGAACTCGTTACCGCCGAGGCGCGGCATCTTCAGATCGAGGAGGACGAGACACGGCACCTCCGGGGCGCGATGCCGCACGGCGCGCAGGAGGTGCAGCGCCTCGAGGCCGTCTTCAGCCGCCACCGCATGGAAGCCTTCCGTCGACAGCAGCGTCGACAGCATCTCCCTTACGTCGGGATCGTCCTCGACGATGAGCACGTTGCCTGCGGGGGTGGTCGTCACGTCAGGGCGCACAATCAAGTCCCGTACCGCCTCGGCCGTTGCGCAAATCAGGCCGACATGTCAGATGGCCGGCACATCATGATCGATCAAACCGGGCCGCTTTCCTACGCCGAATTCGAGCGAGTCGACATGTGCGTCGGCCGCGTGATCGACGTGCACAACCCTCCTCAATCGCCTCGTCCTGGCCGTCGTGAACTTCGCGCCAAAGCAGATCGGTCCGTTCATGTCGGAAGTGCTCACGCTCGGGGTGCCCGGACGGCGAGGGCGGCGTGGTGTTGCTCACGCCGGAGCGCGACGTGCCGATCGGCGGCCGGATGTTCCAGTCGATCGAATCAGCTTGACGATTGACACGATGGTCAGCCCGCCTGCGGCCACGATGGAGAACGCGACGATGTCGTGGAAGAGATCCGAGTCGAGCCAGGCGAGGATGCGCCGTCCGTAGACGACGGCGAGCGCCGCTTCGAAGCCGAAGCGAACGAGCCGGCAGACGACGAGCGTGATGAAAAATATCGACGTCTTCACTTCGAGAGCGCCGGCCGCGAGCACGAATGGCGTGAACGGAAATGGCGGCGGGATGAGGTCGAGAATCGCGAGCGCAACGGCGCCGCTGTCGCGGATTTTCTTCCGCACTTTTTTCAGGCGTCTCGGCGCGACGTAGCGGTCGAGCCCTTTCTCGCCGATCACGCGGCCCATCCAGAACGTCAGCCACGCGCCCGCAATGGAGCCGGCCGTGGCAAGTACTGGCACTACCCACGCGAGGCGGTGCAGCTGCGCGCTGAGGATGATGACCGCGGCATCGATGCCGAAGGGGAGCGAGAAGAACAGCGTCGAATCGAGCGCCGCGAGCACAACGACTCCGGCCGGCGAGGCGAACAGCGCGATAATCCATTTCGAGAAGGCGCGCATGCGGACGGTGACGGGGAAGCAAGCCGCGGGCCATGGTCCGGCGAACGCGCGAGAGGAATGAATCAGATCGGCAGCCGCAGATACGCGCGACAGCCGCATCGATCGGAACGATTTTCGAGCGTCAGCGTTCCGCCGTGCGCTTCCGCGATCTGACGGCTCAGCACGAGTCCTATTCCCGATCCGCCCGGCTTCGTCGTGAAGAACGGCACGAACAGATTTCCTGCATTCGTCAGACCGGTGCCTTCGTCGTCGACCCACAGCTCGAAGGTACGGCCGTCTCTCTTCCAGCCGACCGTCACGCCTCCGCCCGTCTGCATTGCGGCATCGGCGCCGTTGCGTATGAGATTGATCAACAACTGCTCGAGCTGATCCGGGTCGGCGCGAATCGTCACGTCCGTACCAGCGTCGATCCGCACGGCGAGGCGCGTTTCCACGCCGGCGACGCGCCGGACGAGCGCCGAAGTGTGGATGGTGTCGACGCGGGGCGCCGGCAGCTTTGCGAGGCGCGCGTAGGCCGTCGTGAAGCGGCTGAGAGAATCCGATCGCGCGGCGATCACGGTCAGGCCGCGGCGCATGTCCTCGTTCCAGTCATGGGGCATCGCTTCGCGCGCGAGCATCGACTCGAGGCTGCCGGCGATCGACTTGATCGGCGCCAGCGAGTTGTTGATCTCGTGGCCGATGACTCGAATCAGCCGCTGCCACGCCTGCCGCTCCTCGTCGCGCAGCGGCCGGCTCACGTCGGCGAGGACCAGGAGCTGATGCGGCCGTCCTTCCTGCCGGAACGTAGTGCGCCGCACTTCGTAGCGGCCGGCGCCGCCGGGAAACGTCGCGTCGGCGATGCGCGGCGAGGCGCCGTCGAGGCACGCGCTCAGTCCGAGCGATGCCGCGCTGCGGCCGAGCAATTCGTCCGCGGGCTTTGCCAGCAGCCGTTCGCCCGCGCGGTTGACGAGCCGCAGCGTCTGCGATCCGTCGAACGTGAAGACGGCGACGTCGATCTCGACCATCACCGTGCGTAGCAGCGCGCTCGCTTCGAGCGCGCCGAGACGCTGGTCGTGCAGCGTCGACGCGAGCTCGTTGACTTCGAGCATCACCGCGCCGAGCGGATCGTCGTGCGGCGCGCCGCGTCCGCTCGCCTTGCGCGCGCGGATCGAGAAGTCGCTCTCGCGGAGCGCGGCGAGGAGGTTCGACAGCGTCTGCAGCGGGAGCACCACGCGATGTCGCACGCTGAACGAGCATCCCACCCAGACGCCGACGACGACGACGGTCAGCGTCCATTCGACTTTGGGCGAGTAGCCGCCGGTCCAGAGCAGGATGAGCGCGACGAGCGAGGCGGGGAACCCCGCGATCAGCGCCAGCAGCAGAATGCGCTGATCGAAGCGAAGACGTGAAGGGGGGTGGCCGACGATCGCGTCGAGCGCGGCGGCGTGGACCTCCGCGCTCTCGGCCGGTGTGGCGCTCACAGCGGGATCTTACGAGACGAATTGGGTAATTGGATAATTGGGTAATCGAGTAATTGCAATTGGACGATTGCCAATTGCGTCAATGCCGATTACCCGATTACCCGATTACTCGATTACCCAATTCGTTACAGCCCGTACCGCTGCAGCCGTCGGTAGAGCGCGCTGCGGCTCAGGCCGAGCGCCTTGGCCGCCTGGCTGACGTTGCCGTCGAAGCGCGCCATCGCCTTCTTGATCAGGAACCCTTCGACTTCCTCGAGGCTCATGTCTTCCATGCGCGAGCCGGCGTCGCGGTCGATGCGCAGCCCGAGCTCGCCGAGCCGAATCATCGAGCCCTGCGCCATGAGCACGCCGCGCTCGACGGCATGATCGAGCTCGCGGATGTTGCCGGGCCATGGATGATCGAGCAGCGCCTGCATGGCCGCCGGCTCGAAGCCGGTGATGTTCTTGCGGTACCGGTTGGCGTGCTGGCGCACGAAATGCGTGGCGAGCGCCGGGATGTCTTCGCGCCGATCGCGAAGCGGCGGCAGCTGGATCTCGATCGTGTTGAGGCGGAACAGCAGATCCTGCCGGAATCGTCCGGCCGCGACTTCCTCGGACAGCTTCGAGTTCGTCGCGGACAGGATCCGCACGTTGACGTGGCGCGTCCGCGACGATCCCACGCGCTCGAAATCGCCGGTCTCCAGCACGCGCAGCAGTTTGGGCTGCAGGTTCAGCGGCACGTTCGCGATTTCGTCGAGGAACAGCGTGCCGCCGTCGGCGAGCTCGAAGCGCCCGACGCGATCGGTCTTCGCATCGGTGAATGCGCCTTTCACATGGCCGAAGAGCTCGCTCTCGAAGACGCCCTCGGACAGACCGCCGGCGTTCACGGTCACGAGACCCTTGCCCGCGCGGCCCGATACGGAGTGAATCGCCTGCGCCACGGTGCCTTTGCCGGTGCCGTTCTCGCCGGTGACGAGCACGTTGGCCTCCGACGGCCCGACGCGCGAGATCAGCTCGAGCACCGGACGCATCGACGGCGCCTCGGCGATGAGAAGCGGACGGACGTCGGGCTTCAGCGATCGATTTTCGGCCTCGAGCCGCTGCTGCCGCCGCAGCGCGCGGGCGAGCTCGACCTGCGTGCGAACGATGGTGAGCAGCCGCGCGTTCTCCCACGGCTTCTGCACGAAGTCCCGCGCCCCGCGGCGCATCGCCTCGACGGCGAGCTCCACCGATCCCCACGCCGTCATCACCACGACGGGCAGCGTGATGTCGTGCGCGCGCAGCTGCGCGAGCAGATCGAGTCCCTCCTGGCCCGACGTCGTGTCGCGCGTGTAGTTCAAATCCATCAACACCGCGTCGTATTCCTGAGAGTCGAATGCCTCCAGGACGGCGGCCGGCGATCCGGCGGAATCGATCCTGTACCCTTCGCCCTTCAGGAGGAGGCGCAGCGCCTCGAGGACATCCGGTTGATCGTCGGCGATCAACACGCGCGGAGTGATCACGTCGCTCTGCCAGGATGGCACCATCACGTCGTCTGCTGTGTTCGCGCTAATCATCGACCACCCACCCGTCTCGGAGTTGAATGATGCGCGTCCCGTAGGACGCGTTCACTTCGGAATGCGTCACCTGGACGATCGTGGCGCCGCTCTCGTTCAGAGAGCGGAACAGCTCCATGATCTCCTTGCCCTGCGCCGAATGAAGATTGCCGGTCGGCTCGTCGGCGAGAACGACTTGCGGATTCGCGATGACCGCGCGCGCGACGCCCACGAGCTGCTGCTGCCCGCCGGAGAGCTGATTGGGATAGAGGTCTTTTTTTCCGACGATCTGGAATCGATCCAGGATGTCGGCCACCATGCTCTGGCGATCCTTGCGGCTGACATTTCGGTACGAGAGCGGAATCTCGAGGTTCTCGTACACCGTCAGGTTGTCGAGCAGGTGATAACTTTGAAACACGAAGCCGATGTGCTTCTTGTGAAGTTCCGAACGCTGCTTCGGATTCAGCCGATGCACCGGCTGGTCCATGAAGTAGTACTCACCCGACCACGCGCTGTCGTGCATGCCGAGGATGTGGAGGAGCGTCGACTTGCCGGCGCCGGACGGCCCCATGATCGAGACGAATTCGCCTTCCTTGATGTCGACGTTCACGCGGCGGAGCACGTAAGTGCGGCCGACGCCGTGCGGATATGACTTCTCGACGCTGCGAAGCGAAATGAGCATGGCTAATTACTCGGTTCTCAGCGCGACCATCGGATCGACGCGCGCGGCACGGAGCGCCGGGAGGTATGCCGCGAGCAGCATCACCGTCAGTAAGACGCCGCTGACGCCGGCGAAGGTCGCCGGATCGTGCGGCGTCACGCCGAACAGCAGGCTCTCGATCACGCGCGTCGCAATGAGCGCGCCGCCGATGCCAATCGCGAGCCCGACGATTCCCATCCGCAGCGCCTGTGTCAGGACGAGCGACCGGACGTCCGCCGTCTGCGCGCCGAGCGCCATGCGAATGCCGATCTCGCGCCGCCGCTGCGCAACGGAATACGCCGTCACGCTGAACAACCCGAAGCCGGCGAGCGCGAGCGCCATCGTCGCAAACGCGCTGACGAGCAGCGCCGTGAAACGCGGCGTGGCGACGGAACGGGCGATGTACTGATCGAGCGTCCTGATCTCGCTCGTGCCCAGCATCGGATCGACTCGCGCGAGCGCCGATCGAAGCGATCCGACGGCCGACTCAGGCGCGGCGGCGGTTCGTACGACAGCGGTCAGAAACGGCCACGGCGTCTGCACGAATGGCGCGTAGATTTGCGGCGAAGCCGATTCCGCCAGCTCGCCCTGCTTGACGTCGCCGACCACGCCGACGATCTCGCGCGGTCCCGTTTTGTTGTATCCAATCGTCACGCGTTTGCCGATCGGGTCCTCTCCAGGCCAGTACTTTGCCGCAATCGTTTGGTTGACGATAAGGACGAGCGGCGAGCCTTCCTGGTCGCGGTTGGAAAACACGCGGCCTTTCACCAGCGG
>Ga0066679_10000096_pt1 | contig 20898 bp, 14 predicted proteins | sample GraSoiAngelo_128_FD_62298 | JGI IMG/M metagenome (GOLD analysis project Ga0066679, IMG submission 62298) | Grasslands soil microbial communities from the Angelo Coastal Reserve, California, USA - 14_0927_12_20cm | ecosystem: Environmental > Terrestrial > Soil > Grasslands | place: USA... | reverse complement strand
TTCGGATTCACGGCCTCCGACACGCCGTCGGAATAAATGACCAACACGTCGCCAGGATGGAGTTTGGTGTGGCCTTCGCGAAATTCAGCATCGCTCATGATGCCGAGCGGCAGTCCACCTGAAGCGAGTTGCTCCATTGTGCCGCCGGTGTGAACGATCAGCGGCGGATTGTGCCCGGCATTCAGGAAAGTAAGCGAGCCGGCTTTTGGATCGAGTTCAGCGTAGAACAACGTGACGAAGCGATTCGGTGGAATGCTTTCGACCAGGTAACGATTGACTGCCGAGATCGTTTTGACAATTGAATCGTGCGTGTCAGCCTGCGCGTGGACGGCCGCGTGCAACGATGACATCAGCAACGCCGCAGCCGTGCCTTTGCCAGATACGTCGCCGAGCGCAACGACGAGATTACCGCCTTCGCGCTGGATAAAGTCGTAGTAGTCGCCGCCGATTTCATAACAGGGAAAACTGATGCCTTGCAGTTCGTAGCCCTCAACCAGCGGCGCTGTTGCCGGTAGAAAGCGTTGCTGAATTTCACTCGCGACTTGCTGCTCGCGCTCGAGCCGTTCGCGTTCCATCTGCTCTTCAGTCAGGCGCGCATTCTCGACGCGAATCGCGGCCACGGACGCCAGCGTCGTCAGTACTTTCAGGTGATCTTCGGTGAAGCGATTGTCCGACAAAGGCGAGTCGGCATAAATGATTCCGAAAACATTCGCGCCGACGCCAAGCGGCACCGCGAGTACCGAGCGCACGCCTTGCAGCATCACCGTGCCGCCCATGAATCGCGGATCGGCCTGGGCATCGGAAGTCAAAACTGATTTGCCGTTGGTAACCACTTCATCGATTACCGATCGGCTGATGCGTATCTCGCCGACTTCACCCGCGCGATCCCGCAAGCGGGCAACCGCGACTTTCAGTTCCGGACTCTTCGCGTCGCGCATCATGATCATGCAGCGATCGGCGGGCACGGCTTCGAAGACCAGCGAGACAATTTGTTCGAGAGTTTCGGTCAGCGTCACCGAAGCTAATAGCGCGACGCCGACCTTGCCGATCAATGCGAGCAGGTCGCTTTGTTTCGCTGGTCGCGGCGCCGAATCGTCCTGCGTGCGCGCTCCCTCGATCGCTTCGAACAAGCCAGACGTTGTGCGATCGGCGGAAGAGAGCTCAATGGTCGCTTCGGGAATCGACGACGAATTATCGGTGATCATCGTGGCGCCGCTGCTGAGCGGGAACGGACTGTCGTTGAAGACGATTTCGGTTTCGCCAATCTGAATGCGGCCGCCGCGTGAGAGTGTGATCGGAGCCTCAACTACCGAGCCGTTGTAGAGCGTGCCGTTGGCTGATCCCAAATCCTGCAAAAAGTATTCGTCGCCTTCGCTCCGAACTTCAGCGTGCACACGCGAGGCAAAGGGGTCGGGAATACAGAGATCGTTGCGCGCCGATCGGCCGATCGTCACGCGCAGACGACTGATCTGAAAATGTTCAGCCGCGCGATCCGGATATTTGACTATTAGCTCAGCCATGGGCCGTTAACTTGCGCGAGTGGTTTTCGCCGGGGCAGTACCGTGCGCAACGTATCTGCGCACAACCACCGTGCCCGAAATGATATCGTGCAGCGCCCTGCCGCTGTTGCCGATCGTGGCCATCAGAAATCCCAGACCAAAGGTCAGCAGCGACAACGGATATCCAATGAAGTGACGCAGCACCGCGCGCGGAATTCCCGGCGGGCCGCCGCCGGTGCGCTCGATACGCAAACCCGTCGTAAACTTTCCGATGGACTTGCCAGTAAGTCCGGCCAGGATTCCGAGATCGAGAAGCGCGGCCACCAGCGCCAAGATAATTCCGACCTTCTCGGCGGTGCCGCCGGCCATGCGCGCGCCGCCGCCCATCAGCCGCGCAATCATCGTGCTGAAAACCAGGATCAGCACAAGCAGAATGTAGTCGATAAGCAGTGCGCCGCAGCGCAGCGCGAACGGCGCGCGATAGCGTACGCGCCGATGTGACTCGTGACGGTGACCCGTGGTCATGGCAGGCAGTCGCGGAGCGTCAATATTTGCAGTCATCAGCGATTATTTCGATTTGTGATTTGCAATTGCGCGCGAGCGTAGCAGACCGGGACTAAAATCAACAATCGTAAATCGAAAGTATTAGCTAGCCGACCAGAAAATGCAGCGTCGTCTCGCCGAGTTTGATCCGATCGCCGCTGTCGAGCGGGCGCGGCTCCCGTGGTTGCAGGCGAATAATATCATTGATCACGGTCCCGTTGACTGAGCCGAGGTCTTCGACTAGAAACGCGTCGCCTTCGCGCCAGATGCGCGCATGACGCCGGGAGACCTTCGTGTTTGGATCAAAGCGCGACAGATCGATTTCCGGAAAAATGTTCGAGAGGGGATCGGTGCGTCCGACCAGGTTGCTGTCCTGCAAATTGTACGAGGCGTCCAGTTCGGTCGTTCCCGCGACGATCAGTTTTGCCGTTGCGCGCGTCGGCAACCTTGGACTGGAATCAGTTCCAGCCATCGGTTGCCGCGATCCACAATGCGCGCAGAACACGTCATCCGCCGCAATCCGTCCCCCGCAGAAACCGCAGAAGACCATCGCGACTTGCATCGTTTCGCCGCCAAGTTCCTGTGCCGGCGCGCCAAAACTAACCTGGCCCGTGCGCAGCTTTTCCAGATGCGCCGCAAGCGAGTCGCGCATCTCGGCGCATGAATGATAGCGATGCTCGGGTTTGTATTCGACCGCGCGCACCAGCAGCCGTTCCATCTCGCTTGAAAGCGCGGGATTGATTTGGCGCGGTCGCGGGTTCTTGGTGAAATCAAAAATCAGCAGCGGATTGTCCTGCGGATCAGATCCAGTCAGCAGGTGAAACATGGTCGCGCCCAAACTGTAAATGTCCACACGGGCATCGGCCTGGCCGCTGAATAATTCCGGCGGTGCATAACCCATTGTGCCCACCGCCGTCACGCCTTTTTCTTTTTTGTTGACCCAGCGGGCGATTCCGAAATCGATCAACATAATGCGGTTGACGTTACTGTCGAGCATCAGATTCGCCGGCTTAAGATCGCGATAGATGATTGGCTGTGGCCGCGTGTGCAGGTAATGCAGCACGTCCGCAACTTGAATTCCCCACTCAGTTACCGACAACTCGTCGATGTGCCCGCCCGGCGAGGCTCGCAGGCGCGACGCGAGATCGCTGCCCGGGATGAACTTCATGACTAGATAAAATCGTTCGGAAGCGTCGTCGTAGAAATAATCGTAAACGGTCGGAATCGATGGATGCTCGAGTTCGGTTAGCAACAACGATTCGCGTTTGAAATCGGCGATGGCTTTTTCGTGCTGCGCGTCGTCGATGTGCGACTCGATCATTTCTTTAACGGCGCGCGGCGCTTCGCCGAGGTTGCGATCCTTCGCCAGATAAACCGCGCCCATGCCGCCGCCACCGATGCGGCGCACAATCTCGTATCGGTTGTTTAGAACTTTTCCGGCGGTAAGAGCTTTCGGTTTTGAACGTCGCTCCGGAACTTCACCGCGCGAGGTCTCGCCGGGAAACTGCGAGCTTTCGGCTAACGAGCCAGTGCCTCTGCCCGTGACCGCCGACTCTTCTTCGGGAGGCGCGATCGTGCTGTTGCCGTCAGCGAGTTTTTCTGAATAGTGAGAAACCATTCCCTGATGATCGCCAGTCGGAACGCTACCAGTCGAGGACAGCGCGCCGTGCTCGCGCTTTTGGTGCGCGCCACAAACGCCGCAAAAATTTTCTTCCGGGCCAATGTGGGCGCCGCAGTTAAGGCAAAGAGTCATCACCATTTTTTGCGCAAGCTGAAAGCTCGCGATCGACGCAAACCGGCAGTTTGCGTTATTGCTTCGCGACCCGAAACCGCAGAAACGTCTTGCCCACGATAATTTCGTCGCCGTCTTTCAGCGGTTGTCGATCGCCCGGCGCCAGGCGCCGTCCGCGGTTAATGAACGTTCCGTTGGTCGAGCCCAAATCTTCAATCAAATAATTTCCGTCGCGCAGAGAAATGCGCGCGTGACGGCGTGATACCTTGGCTTCGGGATCGTCCGAATCCAAATCGACGTCCGGGAACACGCCGCCGTCAGCATCCCAACGGCCGATGTTTGCTTCTGAACTGCCCAGCGGAAATTTCTTTCCCGCAGAAATCCCGCGCTCGATCACCAGCGTTGCATGAGCGCGGTCCTGGCGATCGAAATTCGGAATTGCGGTGAGCTCTTCGGCCAGCAGCGAACCGCTCTGCGCCAGCGCCGGGGCTTCCTTGAGGCTGTTGCCATTCGAGCTGGTATTGTGGGGATTCTGCATGTTGCCGTCCGATCGTCCCGCCATCCAGAGGGCGGTTCCGCACGCATCGCAAAATTGCGATCCGTCCTGATTTTCGGTGCTACACCTTTCGCAGACTAACATTAGCGAACGCAAGCCGCGCAAGAATCGTTCTGCGCCAAATTATCTTATCGCGAAAGCCTTGACCGCGCCAACGAGTTCATTGTGCGCTAATCGCTGCGAAAGCGCGGAAACACGCGCGACCTGGTCCGCGTTCGCTCGCATCGTGCATCAACCTCGCCGGTCGCTTATGATTCCCTGTACGCCGCGAGATTTCTTTGAAACCAGGCGCTGAAATTCTTCGTAAAACCAACACTAGCCGTGAACTATTTACCGCGGTTGGCATCTAAAGACTAGCAATCAACCCGGCCGAGCCTAACATTAAGGAATTGAAACTCAATGGCCCTCAGTAGAAAAAAGAAAATCATTATCGGTGTGTCAGCACTCGTGCTGCTCTCGCTGATTGTCATCATCAGCGTGATCGCGACGCGAAAAGACGAGCCGGAAGTGACCACCGTCAAGGTCGACGTCCGTCCGGAACTGAAATCGACGGTCACGGCTTCGGGCGAGGTTCGTCCGGTTCAATACATTAAGCTCACCAGCGAAGTTCCCGGCCGCATCCTTGAAATTTATGTCAATCCGGGCGACATCGTGAAGAAAGGCCAGGCGCTGGTTCGCGTCGACCCGACGCAACTGCAGTCGAGCCAGGAAGCCCAGTGGGCAGCCACCCAAGCCTCGCTCAACGACGTCGCGAACGCGCGCAATGCAGTCGCGTCCGCGCAGCAAGGGCTCGTCGTAGCCGAGGCTGGTGTGACGCAGGCCAGGCAAGCCATTGTCAGTGCAGAGATTGACCTGCGCACGGCTGAACGCGAACTGAAACGCGTGACGAACCTGGTTGAGCAGAATGTCACATCGCGCTCTGAATACGACGCGGCCAAGGATCGTTACGATCAAGCCAAAGCGAAATTGGATTCAGCTAATCTCGCCGTGAAAGAAGCGGTCGAGCGTGCAAACCAGCAACGAGTTGCCGTGAAAGAAGCGCAGACCAGCATCAAGTCGAGTGAGATGCGCGCCAGCCAACAGCAGGCTTTTTTGCGCGGCCAGTCGAGCCAGCGCGAGAAGGCTACGCAGTACTCGCCTTTGAATGGCGTCGTGGCCGACATTCCCACACGCGTGGGCGAGTTTGCCGTCTCGCAACTTTCGTCGACGCCTCTGATGACGATCGCCGACATGTCGACCATCAACGTTGAGGTGAACGTCGACGAAACCGAAATCGCCAACGTCGATGTCGGCCAGGAAGCGAAAGTTAAAGTCGATGCGTTGGGCGAGAAAGAAATCAAAGCCGTCGTGAGGCAAAAGAATCCGCTGGCCATCGCCAAGTCCGACACGCAAGGCGGCCTGTCGAATCGCGTCAACGTGCAAGAGGCGAAAGAATTCAAAGTCACACTCGAGTTGCGCGAATTAACTGACGAGACTCGCAACAAACTTCGCCCCGGCATGAGCGCAACCGCCACCGTTACGACCAAGACCAAGACCAACGTGATTGCGGTTCCGCTGCAAGCGATTGTCGAAAAGGCTCCGCCAGCTCCATCACCAGGCCCGACGATCGCGAGCAACGCGCCCACGCCTGTCGGTGAAAAGGCGAAAGAGCAGAAAGGCGTGTACATCCTCGATAAAGACAACAAGGTGAAGTTCGTCGAAGTTACGACCGGCATCACGGGTGAATCGGATATCGAAATCAGCAGCGGTTTGTCAGCCGGAACTGAAGTTATTACCGGCCCGAGCCGCGTGCTGAAGACACTCAAACCCGGCGACAAAGTGAAGAAACAATCGAAATCGGCTGCCGCAAACGCCAACGCCGGAGGAAGGTAAATGACGGAAGCTACGATCGCGACATCGCAAACTTCTGCGGGTGTAGTAGCGAAGCCAAATCTTGTGTCGGCGGACGGCAAGGTGCAGGTGCTGATCGCGATGCAGAACATCTGGAAGACCTATGACATGGGCGCAGAGAAAGTTCATGCGCTGCATGGCGTTTCGTTCGAAGTGAAGCGCGGCGAGTACCTTGCGATCACCGGTCCGTCAGGTTCAGGCAAGTCGACGCTGATGAATTTGATCGGCTGTCTCGATACGCCTTCGCAAGGCGACTACTGGCTGAATGGAAAGAATGTTTCTGAGATGGATGATGACGAGTTGGCTCGCATTCGGAATCAGGAAGTCGGTTTCGTCTTTCAAACTTTCAATTTGCTCGCGCGGGCCACAGCTTTGCACAACGTCGAGCTGCCGCTGATCTACGGCGGCATCCCAAGCGCGAAGCGTCACGAAATGGCGAAACAGGCGTTGACCGAAGTGGATCTCGTCGATCGAATGATGCACCGGCCCAACGAACTCTCGGGTGGCCAGCGGCAACGCGTGGCGATCGCGCGCGCGCTGGTGAATCATCCGTCGATCCTGCTTGCCGACGAGCCAACTGGCGCGCTGGACACGGCGACGAGTTACGACATCATGAACCTCTTCGAGAAACTCTACGAAGACGGCAACACAATCATCCTGGTGACGCACGAACGCGACATTGCCGCGCGCGCGCGCCGCATAATTTCGATCCGCGACGGTTTGATCGAAAAAGACGAACAGATCAAGTAGGATCGCCTGCGATGTTCCCCAGCAGCGCATCTGAAATCAAACCGCCCCCCGTTTACGCACTAGGCCCTCGCGTTTCGCTTTCCGCCAGAATTCGCTCCCTGCCTTTCTTCCGCCTGGCTGCGGTCTGGGAAGCGTTCTTTGTTGCGCTCGCCAGCCTTCGTCAAAACAAACTACGTACCGCGTTGACGCTGATCGGAATCATCGTCGGCGTTACTGCAGTGATCGCCGTCGTCACGATTATTAAAGGTCTCGATCAAACCGTGGCGCAAACCTTTTCTTCGCAGGGCTCGACCGTCTTCACCATTTCCAAACGCCCGCGCGTGATTACTTCCCGCGAAGAGTTCATCAAATACAACAAGCGGAAAGACATTACGGAAGACGACGCGCAGGCGATCTTTCGTTTGTGCACGGCTTGCTGGCGCACCGGTATCGCAGCTAACGACGGCGTGCCCGTCAAGCGCGGCAATCAAAAAGCCGACGCGGTTCAACTGCGGGCAATCACCCCGTCGGCCATGTTCGACATCGACGGCGTGACGATCGACGCCGGAAGATTTTGGAGCGATACAGAAGGGAATTCAGCACATGAGGTTTGCGTCGTTGGATCCGACATCGTCACGAACTTCTTCCCGAACCAGTCGGCAGAGCAGACCATCGGGGAAGACATTTGGGCTGGTGGTCACCGATACAGAATCGTCGGCGTGCTGCAACCGCTGGGAAAGATTTTTGGCATATCGCGCGACGAGCGAATTCTGATTCCGTTTCCGACCTACAAAAAAGATTTTGGCTTGAATGTAGCGCGTGGCGCTTTCAATACCACGGGTTCGCTCGTTGTTTTCATTCAGACGCAGACGGCCAGCCAATTGGAAGCCGCCGAAGATCAAGTCCGCGCGGTCATGCGTAATCGCCGTGGCAAAACTTTCAAAGAAGAAGACGACGGGTTTGCGCTGGAGACTGAGGATGTCTTCTTGAATTTGTATTCGAGCGCGACTTCGAACATCTATCTAGTGACGATCGGCGTGGCGGCGATTTCGCTTGTGGTCGGCGGCATCGTCGTGATGAATATCATGCTGGTTTCAGTAACCGAACGAACCAAGGAGATCGGCATTCGCAAAGCGGTCGGCGCGCGCCGCAGAGACATCTTGACGCAGTTTTTGATCGAAGCGGTGATGGTCACCGCGATCGGGGGCGCCTTCGGAGTACTTACCGGATTCGGAACGGCATGGTTGATTGCGTTGGCGATCGGATTTCCGTTGCTGTTTAGTGTGTGGTCGGCGGTGCTCGGCGTCGGAGTATCATCCGTCGTTGGCGTCGTCAGCGGCTTGTGGCCGGCGTGGCGCGCGGCGAGGTTGGATCCGATTGAAGCGTTGAGGGCTGAATAAAGCTGTCAGCCGTTAGCTTTCAGCTCTCAGCCAGAAAAGTGATGCAGGGCTTTCGACGACTACATGTTTGGGAGAAGGCGCATGACCTCACGCTTGAGGTTTACCAGGCCACTGTGCGATTTCCGAAGGAAGAGATTTACGCATTAAGCAGCCAGACCAAACGCGCTGCCTCTTCGATTGGCGCAAACATTGCCGAAGGCTGCGGCAGAGGCAGTGATGCGGACTTCGCGCGCTTTCTGCTGATTGCAATGGGATCAGCGAGCGAACTCGAGTATCACTTACTACTGGCGCGAGATCTAAAGTTTCTACCCGAAGAGGACTATCAACGGCTTGACGCTTTGGCAACCGAGGTAAAGCGGATGCTTGGTTCACTAATCCAGAAAACCCGGGGACGAACTGCTGTTGGCTGATAGCTGACGGCTGAGAGCTGATAGCTGTTGGCTGATAGCTGATGGCTGAAAGCTGATAGCTAAATCATGACTTTCGCTGACATTCGCGAATCGGCTTACATGGCGTTCGACACGGTGCGCAGTAACAAGCTGCGCTCGTCGCTGACGATTCTCGGCGTTAGTGTCGGCGTCATCACGATTGTTTTCATGGTGTCGATCATTCAGGGCTTGAACAAAGCTTTCGCCGCCCAGATTGAATCGCTTGGCTCAAACACGATTTGGGCGACGAAGTTCGATCCCAGCATCGGCCATCAACCGACCTCTGAAGAAATTCATCGCAAAGAATTAACGATTGAAGATGCCGACGCGATTCGTCGCGAGGCGCCCTCGATTGTCGGAGTCTCGCCGTTCTATCGAAAAATCAACGAAACTGCCCGCTATGGCGACAAGCAGAGCGATACTCCAATTCTGATCGGTGTCACTTCTTATCATGAGTTCACGACATCGAGTTATGTTGCGCGCGGCCGTTACGTCACCGATCTCGATGTCGAGCAACGAACCAACGTTGCGGTGTTGGGCCAGGATCTGGTTAAGGCACTTTACGGTACGGAAGATCCGATCGGTAAGGAACTAAAAATTGCCGGGCGTGTGTTTTCCGTGGTCGGAGTTATGGAGCCTCTAGGCAGCATTCTGGGACAATCACGCGACAACACGATCTACATTCCGATTACGACTTTTGAAAAGTATTATCCCGACATCGAATTTCCGGAAATCATCTCAGCGATCATCGTCCGACCTGTGTCTCGCGCTTACGTGAAGTCCGCCATCGATGAGATGACGGACATCTTGCGGCGGCAGCGACGCGTGCCTCAGGGCGCGCCGAACAATTTCGGCATCTCGTCGCAGGACGCGCTGCTTGATGTTTACAACCAACTGACAGGTGCGACTTATCTCGTGTTGACGGCAATTTCTTGCGTCGCGCTGATGATCGGCGGCATCGGCGTCATGAACATCATGCTGGTGTCAGTTACTGAGCGAACGAAAGAGATCGGTTTGCGCAAAGCGGTCGGCGCGACGCGCACAAATATCCTCTCCCAGTTTTTGATCGAGGCCGTGGTGCTAACGGCAATCGGCGGCTTGCTCGGTTTGTTGGTCGGCGAACTTTTCAGCGTGTTGATGAACAAATATTCGCCGTTGCCCGCTTACGTGCCTGCCTGGGCAATCGGGGTCGGCATCGGTATCTCGGCCGGAGTCGGAATCATCTTCGGATTGTGGCCGGCGTGGAAAGCTGCCCGCATGGATCCTATTGAGTCACTCAGGTGGGAGTAAGTGTCAGAACCGGGAGCGGTAACGACCGGATCATAAGGTCCGACTGAAAGAAATGTGAAGAGTTGTTAATTTCTTCCCAACTGTTCCCATGATCCCGTCGCTATCGCTCCGGGTACTGACACACGGGTAACCAAAACCCTCTCGCGTCCGTATAATTAATTCAGTGAAGCTCATCGAAATTCTGAAAGTTGCGCTCGCCGCGATCTGGGCGCACAAGCTACGGTCAGCCCTGACTTTGCTCGGCATGATCGTCGGCGTGACGGCGTTCGTGACGGTGGTCTCGCTGATTCAGGGTTTCAACGTTTACATTGACGAGAAGATTGCGGGCATCGGCGCAAAGTCATTTTCGATCCAGCGCTTCAATCCATTCGAAGATTTCAAAGACACCGACACGATTGCGGCCGCCCAGCGTCGCAATAAAGAGCTGACGCTTGACGACTACGAGTACTTGAAAGAGCGCGCCACTCTAATCGCGAAGCTGGGCGCGAAAGCGCGCGGCACTCCCTCGCAAATCAAGCGAAACGATCAAGTTCTTGACGATGTGTTTGTGGTCGGTGCGACCGCCAACACGTCCGACATCGAGAATCGCAATATCGAAAACGGCCGGTTCTTTTCCGACACCGAGGCCGATGGTGCGGCGCGCGTGGCCTACATCGGCGCGGACATTGCTACGAAACTTTTTCCGGCGGGCAATCCTATCGGCGGCGAGATCGACATTCGTGGCTTGCCTTATCGAGTTCTTGGAGTTGAAGCGGTGAAGGGAACTGTATTTGGAATTCCGCAGGACAGTTTCGTGGTAATTCCTTTGAAAACTTATCAACTCGATTTCGGACCGTTAATTCGGCAGCGTTCGCTTTACTTCACGGCGACTTCAAAGACCGATCAAGGCTTCAGCGACGCAGTTGAGGAAGCGAGGTTTCTGATGCGCGCGCGCCGGAAACTTGGATCGAACGAGAAAGATAATTTTGGCATTGTCACGCCGGACGCGATTACCGGATTGCGCGATCGAATCTTTGGATCGGTCTTCATCGTCGCGATTGCCGTGCCGGGAATTGCCTTGATTGTGGGCGCCATCGTGATCATGAACATCATGCTGGTGTCGGTAACCGAGCGCACCAAGGAGATTGGAATTCGCAAGTCGCTGGGTGCGCGCCAGCGAGATATTCTCAAGCAGTTCCTGTTCGAATCGGCGACGATGGCGACGATTGGCGGCGCGGTCGGCGTGTTCATAGCGTGGATTGTAGGGAAGGTCGTGACGCAGGTATTTTTTCAGACTTACCTGTCGGTTGGCGCAGTAGTCATCGCGATCGCGGTCGCCGGCGGCTTTGGAATTATGGCCGGACTTTTCCCGGCCTGGAAAGCAGCCCGTCTCGATCCGATCGAGGCACTGCGTGCCGAAACATAGCCGTCAGCGATCGGCTTTCAGCTATCAGCCTAAAAACTGGTTTGCTGAAAGCTGACAACTGATAGCTGAGAGCTAATCATGAAATTATTCCGCTCGGACATTTTAGAAAACCTCTGGATGGCGCTTGGTACCTTGCGCCAAAACAAGATGCGTTCGTTCCTGACGGTCATCGGCGTGATCATCGGCGTCGTCACAGTGATGTTGATCGCTTCGATCATCGCCGGCGTCGATACGGCTGTGACCAGGGAAGTCGAATCATTCGGCACGCGCTCGATGTATATCAGCAAGTTCAATCCCGGCATTCACGTCGGCCGTTTGTCGCGCGAAGAGCGCATGCGGAAACCTCTGACTTACGACGACGCGATTGCGCTTTCCAAATTGCCGGCGGTCGAAACCGCGGTGCCGTTTTTGGATATCAGCAGCAATTTCTTTGGCCAAAAAATTCAGGTGAGCGGCGGCGGCAAGACGTCGGCATCGGTTGGGTTGCAAGGCACGCTGCCCGACTTTGAAAAAGTCGGAACGCAAGTGATTGCCGAAGGACGTTTCTTCTCGCAATTCGAGAACGATCAAAACCAAAACGTTTGCGTGATTGGATCGAAGGTCGCCGACGATTTCTTTCGCTTTGGCACTCCCGTCGGGGACACGATAAAAATTGGCGCGGAAGAATATCGCGTCGTCGGCGTGTTGCAAAAGCGCGAACAATTTCTGTTCAGCGGCGGCAGCGACGATCAAAACAACGTGATCTATCTGCCCTACAACGTGGCGCGAAAGATTAAGCCAAACTCAGATGACATTTATCTCTTAGCAGTGGCCAAACCCAGCATGATGCAGTCGGCGATGGATCAGGTTACCGACACGTTGCGCGTGCGGCGGAATGTTTCTTTTGGCCAGCCGGATAACTTCGGCATTGAAACTACCGAATCGCTGATTAGCTCGTTTCACGCCATCACCGGCGGCATTGCGATTGCGATGGTCGTGATTTCTTCAGTCGGCTTGATGGTCGGCGGCATCGGCGTGATGAACATCATGCTGGTTTCAGTTACCGAGCGCACGCGCGAGATCGGAGTGCGCAAAGCGATCGGCGCGCGCCGAAAAGATATCCTCTGGCAATTCCTGATCGAGGCGATGACCTTGACCGGATTCGGCGGACTGGTTGGATTAGGAATTGGCTGGCTGGGCACGCTGCTCGTGAAATTGATCATGCCGTCTTACGTGCCGCTGTGGGCGCCGGCGGCCGGATTCATCGCCAGCGTGGGCATCGGCATGATCTTCGGATTGTGGCCCGCGTGGAAGGCCGCGCGCCTCGATCCAATCGAATCGCTGAGATACGAGTAGCAAAGCGCTAAGGGCAAAGAGCTAAGAGCAAAGTGTGGACGATCGCGACACTTCGCCCTTTGCTCCTTGCCCTTAGCTTTCTTGAATCACCCAAACATACTTCCAAACACGGCCGCGGCCGCGATTCCCAGCAACAGGAACAGAATAAAGATAGTGATCGCCGTGCCCCACGCGGCGCCCGAGCTAACCTTATAACCGCCTTCGCGCAATCCGGTCGCGGTTAACCAAAGCCGATAAAAGGAAAGCACCCCGATGCTGGTCGCAACCACCCACAGCACCGGATGATCTTTGCCCGACACTAGCAGCCCCAGGTTGTCGTACACCAAAGTCTGTTGTCCCAGAATCGGATGTATGTCGTCGGGTGACTTGAGGTAGAGAATGACAAAGCTGATCGCTTTTTGAATCAGCGTCACGGGAAAAATAACATACGCAATGACCGCAAAGGTTTGCCAGTAGTGCATGCGCCCGCCGAACACCAGCACTCCGAGCAGCGCCAGCCCCGCGATAATCGCCACGCCAAAAAATGCGCTCACGACTTTCTTCAGGAAGTCGCCGATCTGAAATGTTAATGCCTTTGCCTGCTCGACACCTTCGGTCCTCGCCCTGGCCATCGCCTCGGGCGGAGGCTTAATCGGGCTATCCTCGAGCTTATCCATCGTGTAGTTAATAATGCGCTCAGGCGTCAGCCGATGGGTGAAGGCAACGCTGTATGCGCCGTCGATACATCCTGCGAGCAGAATCGCCGCGAGGAATTGGGGGTGTGCGCGCAGGTTACGGAAGACGTTGCTTGGTTCAAAGAAAATCCCAGTCAACGTCGCGACCGCGGACATCTTCGGTGGCGGATTGTCCACCGCGGGCATGCGCATGAAGCTGAACCCGAAGAACAGAATACCCAGAACGCAGATGGCCGCGCCTGTTCCGATCCCCCCGACAATCAGACCAATCATCGGCAGACCGAGCACGACAACGACGATTCCGATCACAACCAGTGCGATGCCGGCGAACATCAAATTCGTCGGTCGACGACGATCGGGTTCGGCCTGAATTGCGGGTGGTGGCGGCGGTTGAAATTCCTGATTTGGATCGCTCATGAGTTCTTATCCTCTCGAAGTGTTAGAGGACGGGGAGACCGCGTTCCGTCCAGTCCAGTGTCAGAAGCCCGAGCGTCAGCCAGGGCATGATTGATTGAATGCCTGATACGCCTTCAAAGTCGATATTGTTTCAGTGAAGCCACGTGCGCGTCGAGCCCTCCCTCACGGTCGGACTTCCGACACTGGCTCTGAGCTCGGCGCGCTTGCGTAACCGTCGACGCGAATGCATGCGACACTATGCGTCGGCGAAATCTCTCGTAACTCTGGATCGATTCGCGCGCATTCGTCAATCGCGATGGGGCAGCGTGTGCGAAAGCGACAGCCGGACGGTGGATGGCGCGAGGTCGGCACATCGCCTTTCAAAATAATTCGATCGCGCTTTTCCCTGGGATCGGGAATTGGGATCGCAGAGAGCAGCGCCAGCGTGTACGGATGCAGCGGATTAAAGTAAAGCTCTTTGGCGTCGGCGATCTCGACGATGCGGCCAAGATACATCACCGCGACGCGCGTGGAAATATGTTCGACCACGGCGAGTCCATGCGATATGAACAGGTAAGTCAGTCCAAATTCTTTCTGAAGATCCTGGAGTAAATTGACGACTTGCGCTTGCACTGAAACATCGAGCGCCGAAACCGGCTCGTCCGCGACAATCAGTTTTGGATTCAGCGCCAGGGCTCGCGCCACGCCGATGCGCTGCAGTTGGCCGCCGGAGAATTCGTGGCTGTAGCGCTTCATGTAATCGGGATCAAGACCGACTTTGCCAAGCAGCCAGGCGACGCGATCGTGCTGCTCTTTCGTGTTGCCGATGCGGTGGATGACTAGCGGCTCGGCAATGATATCGCCAATCTTCATGCGCGGATTTATTGAAGCGTTTGGATCCTGAAAGATGATTTGCATCTCGCGACGCAACTCGCGCAGCTCGCGTTTGCCCATCGCGATTACGTCGCGTCCTTCGAATTGAACGTCGCCGCGAGTCGGTTCAATCAAGCGCAGAACGCATCGGCCGGTGGTCGATTTCCCGCAGCCCGATTCGCCGACCAGGCCCAGCGTTTCACCGCGCACGATGTCGAACGTCACACCATCAAGCGCCCGCCAAACATCATCAGTGCCTTCCACTGGAAAGTGCTTGACAAGGTCACGAACCTTGACGAGCGCGTTGTGATTTTGTTCGGTAGTCATGGTGTCGAATCGTTTATTCACCACAGAGGACACAGAGGAAGAAAAATATTATGCGACGGAATTTCCTCTGTGACCTCGGTGGTTGATGATCTCGGTTTCATGAACTGCCGCTGGATCAAACAATACACACCGCACCGTAACCGTCTCGCCAACCGGATACAACGGGATCTCGCCTTTCTTACAGCGCGGCATCCGATAAGGACATCGCGGCTCGAAGTGACAGCCGGGCGGCAATGCTGTAGTTCTTGGCACAGTGCCTTCGATCGTTTGCAGGCGTTCCGCTTTCACCACATCTTTCTTTGTTAGCTTGGGCACCGAACGCAATAGGCCTTCCGTGTATGGATGTTTCGGCCTCGCGAACAATTCATTGACCGGCGACTCTTCAACGATCTTTCCGGTGTACATTACTGCGACTCGATCTGCGACCTCCGCCACGACTCCGAGATCGTGGGTAATCAAAAGCACGGCCAGCTCCCGCGTCTTTCTTAAGTTGTCGAGTAGTTCGAGAATTTGCGCCTGAATCGTGACGTCCAGCGCCGTCGTTGGTTCATCGGCGATCAAAAGTTTCGGGTCACAAGCCAGGGCCATCGCGATCATCACGCGCTGTCGCATGCCGCCTGAAAGTTGATGCGGATAATCATTCGCGCGCAGTTCCGTATCGGGAATCGAGACTTCGCGCATCCCATCTACCGCGGCTTTGCGCGCAGCTTTCCGCGAAAGCTTGCGATGCAGACGCAACGCTTCGGCGATCTGTTCGCCGACCGTGAACACGGGATTCAGTGACGTCATCGGATCCTGAAAAATCATCGCGACGTCGTTGCCGCGCACTCCGCGCATCTCGGCATTCGCCAGCTTAAGCAAATCGCGGCCGGCGAAAAGAATTTCGCCGCTCACGATTTTCCCCGGCGGCGCCACCAGACGCATGATCGAAAGCGCCGTGATCGATTTGCCGCAACCACTCTCGCCGACCAGGCCGAGCAATTCGCCGCGATCGAGATAAAAATTTACGCCGTCAACCGCGCGCACCAATCCTTCGCGTGTTTGAAAATGCGTACGCAGATTTCTTACTTCAAGTAGATGCGACATTGATGATTCACAGGTGTCAGAGTACCGACTTCAGTCGGGCCTTTCTTGCGAAGTAAATACCCAACTGAAGTTGGTACTCTAACGTCGTCATACAAAGGCAAGTTACTGCGTTGACAGTATTCTGAAACAGGTCATAGACTGACGCTGTCTTCCGGCAATCCCCGCAATCACCTGAGGTCATTATGTTCAATTCCGCCTTAATCGCAAAAAGATTCACCCGCGCTTTTGCGTTCGCATGCGTAGCCATAATCGCTTTTGCCTCGACCGTCGCAGCGCAAGCGCAGGATCCCGCCGCGCGTCAGCACGCGATCGACGTTTACGAATCGCAGAACATGGTTGCGGCTTTGCCACTGTTGGAAAAAGTTGCGGTCGCTTATCCCAACGATCCGGCGATTCTTTCGCGTCTCGGGTTTTCGCTCTACGCGATTTCGATCGACCAAAAGGACGTGGCCGCACGCCAGAAGATGCGCGATCGGGCGCGCGCAGTGCTGCTGAAATCGCAATCGGTCGGCGATGACAGCAATCTGACTAAGATGGCGCTCGATGGTTTGTCGGCCCCGGACGCTAGCCAGGTTCCGTTCTCACAAATCCAAGCCGCGGAAGCTGCGATCCGTGAAGGCGAGGCCGCGTTCGTACGCGGCGACATGGACAAGGCGATCAACGCTTACAAGCGCGCGCTCGAATCCGATCCGAATCTTTATGACGCTGCGCTTTACGCCGGAGATGCTGAATTCAAAAAGGGATACACCTCGACCGATCCCCAATTTCGAAACGATCACTTCAACGCGGCCGGAGTCTGGTTTGCGAAAGCAATCTCCATCAATCCTAATCGCGAAACCGCGTATCGCTATTGGGGCGACGCGTTGACTGCTCAGGGCAAATCGACCGAAGCATGCGAAAAATTCGTCGAGGCCATCATCGCCGAGCCTTACAATCGTAGTCCGTACGTCGGTCTTCAGCAGTGGGCGCAGGCGCACAAAATTCCCGTGGGCCATCCGCGCATCGTGCCGCCGAATTCAACCACGTCGCAGGGACAAACGACGACGCTCAATATCGATCCGCGCACGCTGAACAGCACCGACGGATCGAATAACTGGTTGATGTACGACTTGACGCGGATGGCCTGGCAGAAGGGCGATTTCTTCAAAAATTATCCGAATGAAAAAGAATACCGGCACAGTCTGAAAGAAGAAGCCGCGGCTTTGCGCATGGTCGCCGAAGCCGCGTCGAAGGATTTAAAGTCGGGAAAAGTAAAAGCGCTGGAAGCTTCGCTGGATTCGCTGGTTCAACTAAACGACGCAGGTTTGTTAGAAGCGTTCATCTTATTCGCGCGACCCGATCCGGGAATCGCGCGCGACTATCCGGCATATCGCGCAGCCAATCGCGACAAGTTGAAGCGATATTGGTTGGAAGTTGCGATCATCAGATGAGGTAGCGCCAATTGTTAATTTGCGTCCCAGCCTTCTCGATCTCTAACATAATTCCATGGTAAATCGTCCCACGTTTTGACGATCTTTCCTTTACCGGATTTTCTAGGATCAGATCTGAAGTTGGAAAGAGTTGTGCTTAGCCGCGTTAACGCGGCTTTCCCGTAGGGCTATTAGACTGGGCGTTTTACGCCCGGAGTTAATGGCGCACGGAAATTCCTAAGCCCGTTTTAACGGGCTTATGTCAGGGGCTTTAGCCGTGATGCTGAAGCTATTGATGAAAAGCACGCTGGAAGCGCGCTAACGTTTGGCATATTCGGTTGAGCCCCAGCACTAAAAGTGCTGGTCTATGAAGCCTGCGGGCAAGCCGTCTGAAGACGGCTATATGGCTGAATGTGCGGAAGGCTCCGTCGATAGATAGATTTGTAACCAAGTCGATCTTGAGTGGGGTTCGTTTCACAGATCGTTTACCGCACACAGCCAGCGCAAGATATCATCTTGCGCTACTTCGTCTTCTTCGGCAGCTTATCGTCGCGCATCGCGGTGTTATAAACGAATGCAGCCATGATCGTTGCGGCTTGCTTCATGTCATCGGCCTGGACGCGATAGAACACGTCCATGTTCGAATGGTGCGTGCGCGTGTCATATTCAATCTCGTCCTGGATGAATTGAAATCCCGGCAAGCCAATGCCGTCGAAAGAAAGGTGATCCGTTCCGCCGGTGTTTGAAAGGGAAAGCGTCTCGGCCCCGAGATCGCGGAATGGCGCGAGCCATTGCCGGAACAATCCGGCGACATTGTCATTGCCCTGCAAATAAACGCCGCGAATCTTTCCGGTGCCGTTATCGAGATTGAAATAGCCCGCGAGCCTGTCGTACTCGGGACCCTTCACTAGCACTGGCGCCGGAGGCGTCGCCGTATTTCCATCACCGCCGCCTGGCATACCCGCCGCTGCCGGTGTTTCCATTTTGCCGAGGTGCTGCGCGACGTAAGCACGCGAACCGAGCAGACCCTCTTCTTCACCGGTCCACAACGCGATGCGAATCGTGCGCTTCGGCTTCAACCCAAGTGTTTGAATTATGCGGACGGCTTCCATGCCAACTGCCACGCCCGCGCCGTTGTCGGTCGCGCCGGTGCCCGAATGCCACGAGTCCATGTGACCGCCAAGCATCACGATCTCATCTTTCAAACTCGGATCGCTTCCCGGAATTTCCGCGACTGTGTTGTAGCCGTTCAAATCTTGATCTTGATAATCGATCGCGAGGTTCACTTCCATCTTCACCTTTTCGCCGGCTTGGATCATGCGCACGATGCGATTGTAATGCTCGACCGCGACGACCATTTGCGGAACCATTTTGGCGCCTTTGTCCCACGCGTTGATGCGACGCGGAGCATTCGGTCCGCCGCCTCCGGGTCCGAAAGCATTCGGATTGAAGGCCTGAGGCACGGTCGCTGACTGCACGAAGATCGTTCCGCCATCGCCGCGGCTTGAATCAACCAGCATGGCTGCGCCTTCATCGAGAAAGAATTGATTCTTCTTTGCGTTGAATTGCTGCAACGCGATGAAGTCCGCGTTACGATTGCCGCCGCCGAATCCTCCGCGGCCTGCGGATCGCGGCATCGGCGAGTTCGCCAGCGCCAGCAAATTCTTTTCGTCGCGACGTGTGCCCTGGGTTTCGAAATGCGCTTTGACTTCGCGCATCAGCTGCGTCAAAACGATTTTGCCTTTCAGTTGTCCTTTGAAACGCGCCATGTCGGCTTCGTCTTTCGCGTCAAAGTAAACGATGTCCGCGGTAATTGGACCATTCGTTCCCGGCGACCAGGCTTTCGGATAAGCGATCAAAGGAAAGTCCTGCGGATCCGTGACCTGCGCGCTGAATCTCTTCAAAGACCAACCACGACCGAATGGCCAGGGCTCGAGATGGGCGTTCTGCAGTCCCCATTTCATCATCGTGTCGCGCGTCCACTCGCACGCGCGCTTCATGTTCGGCGACGCGGTTAGGCGCGGTCCAATCACGTCGCTTAAGTACGAAAGCGTCTGCATGACTTGCGATCGATTCAATCCTTCATCGCGAATCTTCGCGATTGGATCGTTCGGATCGAGTTGCGGCTGTTGCGGTCCCTGCGGCTGCTGCGCGAGCGCGACCGTCGGCGCGAGCAGGGCAAAAAGCAGAACTAAGGCGGCGAATTGGCGTCGAATCATAGTTGGACTCCTGTGCAGGAATTGACTTCGGTTGTTGGTTCAATTGCCTTCGAAACAAAGGCGGCGAACGTTTGACTGAATTGACGTTGCTTATACTCGGAAAGTTACAAAGATTCAAGCACCGCGTTGTACTTGGTTCTTAGTACTTTGTTCTTTGACCTCTCGCGTAAAGGATTCGTTAGATGGCGAAGCTTTCAGTGAGCAAGGCAAAGTACAAAGCACAAAGTACAAAGCACGTCTTTTGTCTGTTATCATTTCGCGCTAATGGCTTCGGCAAAGACTCAACCTGCGCGCGGCATGCGCGACTTTCTGCCCGCTGACGTGCGCAAACGCGAATACGTTATCGGCGTCATCAAGTCAGTCTACGAGCGCTACGGTTTCGAGCCGCTGGAAACTCCCGCCGTCGAAAACATCGAGACGTTGATGGGCAAGTACGGTGAAGAAGGCAATCAGCTCATCTTCAAAATCCTGAAACGCGGCGAGCATGAAAAGACCGGCGAAGCCGATCTCGCGCTGCGTTACGATCTGACCGTGCCGCTCGCGCGCGTCGTCGCGCAATATCAAAATGAGCTGCCAAAGTTTTTCAAGCGCTATCAGATTCAGCCGGTCTGGCGCGCCGATCGTCCTGCGCGAGGTAGGTTTCGCGAGTTCTATCAATGCGACGTCGATGTGCTCGGATCGAAGTCTATGGTGGTTGAAGCCGAGTTGATCGCGGCAGCGAGTGATGCACTGGTCGCGCTGGGGTTCAATGACTTCACGATTCGGGTTAATCATCGGCAGGTTTTGACGGGCATGCTTGATCAAGCGGGCGTGCCACGCGACAAACATAACGATGCGGTGATTGCGCTCGACAAAATGGACAAGGCCGGGCCCGAAGGCGTGGCGAAAGAATTGAGTGAGCGCGGGATCGTTGATGAATCTGCGGTGAAGTTGATGCGATTCTTTGAGGGTCTCGCCGGTGTTCAAAAGGCGCTTGACCTGGTTGATTTGAAGGAGGCGAGTGATGGTCGTCTAGCTTATAACGCCGATGTTCTTGGCCGTCTGGTCGAATTCATCGGCGCGCACGAAATTGGCGCCAGCGGCGTCGACGATCTTCGCCAGATTCTC
>Ga0066679_10000094_pt1 | contig 20941 bp, 20 predicted proteins | sample GraSoiAngelo_128_FD_62298 | JGI IMG/M metagenome (GOLD analysis project Ga0066679, IMG submission 62298) | Grasslands soil microbial communities from the Angelo Coastal Reserve, California, USA - 14_0927_12_20cm | ecosystem: Environmental > Terrestrial > Soil > Grasslands | place: USA... | reverse complement strand
AGACTGCGGACCACACTCACCGTTGTCATGACCGGTGTTGGGGCGATCCAAGCGGATTTCAGAAATCAGGCGGGGGAGGCGCGTTATTGCCGTCCCAATCTTTGACGGTTCCATCCTTGGCCTTCAGAAACCCCAGAAGACAGCCGTTGGAGCCGTCGCGTAGATGATGACACCGCGCTTTGACGGTGTCGCCCGGTTTGACGTAGTCGGGCGTGACTCCTATTCTTTGGAGGCCGGTGCGACTCGTTGCTTCCAATGCCCACATTTGAGGAGCACCGTTGGAATCCTTCACTTCCAGGTAGATCCAAGAATGCGGGACGACCAAGTGCAGTTCCTTGACCACACCCTCAATATCCATAAACGTGTCGACGTAGTTACCATGGGAATGGTGCGCGAACACCGGCAACACGAAGGCCATCGCACAAATCGTCGCGAGGCGAAGACCTGATTTGAACGGCATGTTCATTCTCCTCGTCCAGGCCCTGACCTTACTGCTGCCCTCAGCGCTTGACGCGCGGGGGCGTCGGGAATCCGTTGGAGTAGACAGACTGATAGCGAAGGCCGATTCCATTCTCGTCGATCCAACCCAGCGATTGCTGAAACAACCCCGGCTCTGGGTAACCCGCCGGCACGGTGCCCTCGATAATATAGAGCCGGTTCTCGTGCATGTAGATCCCGGCAAAGGTACGCGACTTATCGGCGTTGTTGGTGAGCTGAAGCTGATGTCCTTCGACGAGGTCGACGGTATTCCAGACAAAGCTCGTCAGCCTGGCGTCACGTTGTATCAATCGCCATGATGCATAGATAATTGCTCCTCGTAAGTCAGCTTTCCAGTGCCCCTCGTCGCCCGGTGATCCCAAGCAGGGTTCGGCGCCCGCCGGACAGGACTTGGCTTTTTCGGTGAGAATTCGTTGAGCCTGGTTGTAATCGACCACGGTCACCGAGTAGCGGCTCTGGCCCTGCACGGCGCTATAGACGCGCGCCGGCAGATCGGCTCCACGCTCGGATCGGTAGGTTATTTCCGTTACCTTCGGCGGGCTCGGGAAGTTGCACGTGAAGCGATCTTCCCGGTTGGCAAATTCAATCCATTCCTGGGCGAATGAAGCCCCCGACATAGAAAGTACGACGGCTGTTGAGACGAGTGGCGTCAGGCGCATGATTCGTTGCCCTCCAGCGAAGCTTGGTTCGCGCACCACACGTGTTGAAGGTTCACTGACATCGAATGGCGCCGCTGCCCTCCGTGCCGCCTTTGTCGCGGTAAACCTTGTGGCAGTTTGCACACGCGTCGTTCAGTTTCTCGCTAATGTCGACGAAGGCCTCGTAATTTCTTGCTCGTGACGTCTGATGCGCGAGCTTGCCGACCTCCACCAATGCTGCAACGTACTGCTTCCAATCGGCGCGGTCAACGGGGACGGGCCTGCCGTTCTGACACCGGCGTCCTGGCGCGAGGAAGAGGGGCGCCGTCTCCGTGATCGCAATCGCAGCCTGATCGACGGCCAACCATCCGGGATAAACCGAGGATCCCCACTCGACGTAATCAAACGGCGAGGAGGCCGGCGATTTTTTCGGCTGAGCAGCGGGATCCCTGATCTGAAGGTTGAATATGGTATTCGCAGCGGGAAACGCGATGGCTCTCATCAGCTCGGCCAGGTTTCCTTCTGGCGGTGGAAGAAACGTGGCAGCGCCGCTGGCTGCGGGCGCCGGGAAGGTTCGGACCGTGGGAAACGCCACCTGCGCCAGCGTGGCTTCGGTGAGCTCGGCTTGGCCAGCCGGGAACTTTCCGGCCTGAAGAATGTACGCCGCGAGGTCGGCGGATTGTTGTCGCGAAAGGCTCACAGGCTGATTGAAGGGCATCGTCTTCTCGATCTTGTCGATAAGATTCGCCAGCGGACGCCCGCTCCAGTTCGAGAGGAAACTGTCTCCGACCAGCGGAGGGCCGGCCGTGCCTTCCATCGCCATGCCGTGACATTCGCCGCACTGGACCTGGTAAACCTGCTGTCCGCGCGCTGCCTGCGCGGCAGAGTACACACCGTCGGTCATCGATCGCAACTGCGGGACCTGCGCCGCAAGCGAAAACACTGCGGCGGACGCATAGACACATACCGTCACAGCGAGCGCATAGCGAATTGCTGGCCGGCCCAATAGCGTCGGGCGCACCATTTGATTCTCCTGTTCATCGGCGACCAGCGCATTGTACGCCGGCAGGACACCGTGGAGGAGGACGTGTTCGGCGTCAGCCGTGAGGCCTTGTGACTCGGCCCGGCGAGAGACCGGCGCACGGGAGGCGAGCAACGACGGTCCGACCGGCGGCAACAGGCGGCGATAGTTTTCGGGCAAATCCGCCCGCCGCCGTTCCCGCGATGCGATCCGCCCGCGTGGATCCGTTGTCGGCCCTCAAGGCGGAATAGATCACCCAGTCCGCTTGATCACCACGAGGCTCACATCGTCGGACGGCTTCCCGAAGGCGAGCAGGTCCGCTTTGACCGAATCGAAGATGTGCGCCGCGGTCTGGTGTTTCACTTCCCTGAGCTTCTGTTCGAGGTGCGTCGGGCAGTAGTCCTCTTCAGCGCTCCGGTGCTCGACGAGTCCGTCCGTATGGAGAAGAAGGATGTCGCCTTCTCCCATGAGCACCCACTGGTTCATCTTGTAATCGTCTTTGAAGCCCAGAACGCTCGTCGTCCTCCTGCGGTCCGTCACGTGGAACGACGGCACCATCCCCAGCGGCGGTGATGAGACGCAGAGATCCTCGCTGACACTCATGAACCGATCGTGCCGGCTGGAGAAGACGAGCGGAACCGGCTGCGCGGCCGAGAGGAACCGAAACCGCGCGTCGTCCGAGATCTCGCCGTAGATCAGCGAGATGAACTTGTGCTCGGCGGACGACTGGTAGAACCGCGTGTTCAGATTCTCGAACAGGCGCTTCGTCACGCGGCCGAACATATCCAGCTCGTAGATGGCACCGAGTAGAAACGCCTCGTGAAGCATCGCCGCAAGCACCGCGTCCGTCGCCCGATGGCCGGAGACGTCGACGACCGCGATTCCGGCTTTCCCCTGGCAGCGCTTCAGGTTCTCGACGATGTCGAGCCGGCCTTTATGGATGTTGTCCTGGATTCTCGCCTCGAGGTCGAAGCGCTGCTTGAAATCGAGAAAGATCAGGAGGTCGCCGCCCACCGAGCCGTTGAGGGCGAGCGTGCCTCCATGAATGTCCATTCCGCGAACCAAGGGAAGATCTCCGGGCTTCGGAATCAGATAACTGGCAATCTCCTCGAAATTTTCCAGCTCGCTCGTGAGCTGACTAATAGGGTCCACGAAATCCGAATGCATGCTCGCTCCGCCGTTTCGAAAGAAGTGCGCGCCGTTCGCGCGGCCCCATCGAACGCGAGCGTCAGCGACGCGAACTGTTGGTTTTCGGCGTGGCTGAGTGCAATGGCGGGACCACCCGCAAAGGGTTCCGACGTCATGCAGACGATCCTCGAGAGCCTGCATGAAAGGCATGCAGGGTGCTTACGCGGTTACATCACTTGGCCGTCTGGCGGAATCTGCGCGGCGCTGCGGCGTTTTCCTTCACGTGACGCGGCCGTCATCGCCGCACCACATGCCTCTTCTATATTCCTCGGACGCGACTCTGTTCATAACGTTTGGGAACCCAGCTAATCGATCGCGGCGAATCACGGTAAGGCCTGCCGCTGCACCTGCCGCTGATTGCTCGCGTGACCCAGCATCACTTGACTGTCGACGCCATCGGCCAGCAGCCGGCACGCGCCCTCGTGTCTGAGGTCCTGCCACCGCAGGTCGATTCGTCGCAATCGTTCCGCGTTCCAATCCGCGCTCTGTTCCTACTGGAGACCTTATCGGCGGCCACTGGGGGTCGTCCTACGTTGTCTCCGGTCTGGACTTCGGCGTCGGAATAATTGCTGGAGTTGAGCGCCGTCAGGGGAAGCCGAGAGAATTCGGTCGTGCGTTGTGTCGCCGTTGAACGCTAACCTTTCGACGGACACGGCTCCTCGGGATGGCAGGTGCAGCGTTCCCGGTGGCAGTAGACCTTGCAGTCCTGCGACTCGGATTCGATCGCGTTGCCGTGCTCGTCGAGATGACAATGATATCGGCAGTGACACTCATGCGCGCGCACCTCATTCTTCCGAGGCGCATGGTTCATGCAGTAATGGTCCGATGGTAAGGTCGATTCCTGTGCCGCGACGCTGAGAACCGCGAAGACTATCAGCAGCAGGCGCTTCACCTTGAACCTCTCAATCCCTCGTCACTGAATCGCTCCGGCGACCCGCTTGTCGCCTGTTGGAGCAACAACGGTTCCATCTGAGGGCTGCCCGATTTGGTCGACGAATTCGGGCGGATGTTATGGAGAACCGTGGTATATCTGCCTCCGGCGAGAGAAAAGGCGCCGCCGGCAAACGCGATCGCGGTTCATTGACCTCAATCGGATTGTCAAGCATCCTGGTCGGCGTCCGAAGTCGTGATCGACTCGTTGCCTCGTTCTTGCGGTGGTTCGACAGAATCCGATCGCCCGGCCGCGCCAGTTGATCTTGTGCCTGAATCCCGACAGGATCGCGCATGCTCACGGCTGTGGCCAATGAAAATGCCATCTGGCGTTCGTTGGTACGGCGCTGAGATGGCGGAGATCGCGACGAAGATGAAATCCGTGGCTCGACGAACACTATTCCTGTTTCGGGTCCTGGCCGCGCTGAGCTTCGTTCCCACGCTCGTCTCGGGTCAGGCCGCCAGTCGTGCCGCCCACCCCGGATTCGACGGCATCTGGAACTCCGCCACTGCCACGCCGGTCGAACGCCCCCGGCAGTTCAAGGACAAACCCTTTTTTACTTCCGACGAAGCCGCCGAGTGGGAGCGCCAGGTCGCTCGAAACAACGAGGAGCGTCCGCCCCAGGCCGGCGCGAAAAACGTCGGCACCGGTACTTACAACACGTTCTTCCGCGAGTTCGGCACCCGCACCGTCAAGACCCTCCGAACCTCCATCGTGACCGACCCTCTCGACGGCCGCATTCCCGCGCTCACGCCCGCGTCTGCCGAGATCAAGGGCCGCCGAGTCGAAGCGCAGAAGAACCCCGCGAGCGCTGAAGATACGGGGCTTCAGGATCAATGCTTGGCGTTTTCCACAGCGGGGCCGCCCATGCTTCCGTATTCCTACAACAGCAACTACCAGATTGTTCAGACCAGAGATGCCTTCGTCGTGCACGTGGAGATGAATCACGACGCCAGAATTATTCATCTGGACGGCCGTCCGCATCTTCCACCGGGTATCAGGCGATGGATGGGTGACTCGGTCGGTCACTGGGTAGCCAACACGCTTGTGGTGGACACAACGAATTTCAACGACGGTGGCGGATTCTATGGGGACGCCGGCGGTAACTTCGGCTGGGACCGGAATCTGCACCTAATCGAGCGATTTAGTCTTTTCGACACCGATACCCTGCTCTACCAGTTCGAGATCGATGACGCGACGGCATTCACGCAGCTATGGAAGGGTGAACTGACGATGACGCGGTCGACGGACCGCATCTACGAATACGCGTGCCACGAAGCGAACTACTCGTTGGCGAACATGCTCAGGGGATACCGCGCCGGCGAACGCTGAACACGGCGCACCTCGCAGCCTGTCACGTTTTGTTTCCGATTCCCGCAACCCGGGTGGGTTTGCGCACCTCCGACAGGATCCATTCGACGATTGCGCCAGGTGACTCCGAGACGTCGACAACAAGCGCGTCGAACGGTTCTTCCAAAGCCGCAAACTGGCTGGACAACATGTCCACCTTCATGAAATGACTCGCCCGATGCCGCATCCGCGACCGAATGAGCTCCGGAGAGCCTTTCAGATACACCCACGTGAGTGGTAGGCCGTCCGCGAGAACGCTTCGATACGATTGTTTGAGCGCAGAGCATCCGACAACCAGGTTTTGGCCACGATCGTAGACATCGACCATACGAGCATGGATCGCTGAAAGCCAAGGCGCACGGTCGGCGTCTGTCAACGGAATTCCGTGGCTCATCTTCTCGACGTTTGCTCGAGAGTGGAGTGAATCTCCTTCGAGATACGGGCAAGGGATCGCGTCGGCCAACATATTGCCGATCGTGGTCTTTCCGGAGCCCGCCACGCCCATCAGCACGACGATCATGGATTGAATTTCATCGAGCCGACTTTGCGTCGTTGGGCGACGTCCGCCGGATGGCCGACGAGATCAGTACGCGCCATGATCGCTTGAACATCATCTTCGATTTAGCGGCGGTCCTTTCGGGCACGGGCGTGACGGCCAATGCTCTTCATCCTGCGACACTCATGGACACCAAGATGGTGACCGAGGCGGGGCTCCAAGCACGGAGTTCGGTGGAGCAGGGCGCTGACGCGATCATTTCGTGTCGTCGTCGCGATCAGACCGACGCGCGCTTGTACGTGCCCGTCAGTTCCCCTTCGGCGAGAATGTGACCGTCCATCGCGTCCATCGCCTCTCGCTTCGACAGTCCCGGCCGTCCGAGTGAATCGACGTCGAGGGCGTATACATGGAAGCGATAATGATGGGCGCCGTCCTTCTTCGGCGGGCACGGGCCGCCAAAGCCCGTCTTCCCGAAATCGTTCACGCCCGTTTTGCCAATTGACGCGCGTTCGCCGATCGCGTGCGTCGACGCAGGAAGGTCATAGAGCACCCAGTGCGTGAAGGTGCCAGAAGGCGCGTCAGGATCCTCGCAGATGACCGCGATGCTCTTTGATTCCTTGGGCACTCCGCTCAATTCGAGCGGAGGCGGGACGTCCTGTCCATCGCATGTGTACTTCTTGGGAATAGCCGCGCCGTCGGCAAACGCAGACGAGCTCACCTGGAGTGCCATAGGTCCTCCGATCAGACCGCGTGTCCATCCAGTACGAACGTAACCTTCAAGTCGACCTTGTAACCGACGACCTTCCATCCTTGACTTCAGCTTCTTGTTCCTTGATCCGACTCTGTCGACATCGCGAAGCGACGCGGCCGACCTTGAGGAGCGAAGTCAGGTCGGCCGTTCCGATCGTAGACTACGGGCAGGTCGATGCGATCATCTTGACGTTGTCGACCTTGAGCTTTGGTGGATTCGCTGCCGAAGCCGCGGGCGGTTGAGTCGTGCTGGGCGGCTGCTCCGTTGTGCCAGTGATCTCGACCTTGTGGCCCACGTGCGGAGTCAGCTTCGCGTCATCCGCATCGAGACGATACTCGCTCGACGCCGCTGTGCTCCGTGGGGTCGTCCCGGCGGTTCCGGTCGTTCCGCTTGTGCTCATGGCCGCATTCGTGAGAAGGAACTTGGTCTCACTCGTTCCCCGGTTTGCGGCCGACCTGCCGCTGGTGCCCGTCGTCGCCTGCTCGGCGCGCTGGATACATCCGGTCACCGTGATGATCGCATGATTCGTGGAGCGCGGTATCAACCGCGCTGCTTCTTTTCACGATCGTGTTCGTAGGTCTCGTCGTCGGGAATGGGACGACGCTCGTGGGGTTCGGGGCTTGGCGGCGGGACGATCGGTTCGCGTGTCCCCGTCTCGTCGCCCGTGCGCGGCGAAATGTCTTGATCACGATTGCGCGGTGGGCTCGGCTCACCCATGTCTCACCCTTGCTGGGTGACGGCTTACGGCAAATTGATGCACGGTGGCTGCCATTGAATATCGACGCAGCGTGCTCTGCCGAGACAGGCGATGAATCGAAGGGTTGGAAGCGAAGAGCTTCGGGTCGGGCAACAGCGGGAGCTCGTGCAGTACTACGAGCACATCGGTACACGATCCAGAACATCTTCGACCGCCTGCGGCGACGTGGTGACCTTTGGAAAGACCTTGCCCGTCATGTGCAGGCGTTGCGCACCAGCGAGCTTCACTGAAACCGCGAGTCCCCAATGATCGCACGCCGAGCGGCATCATCGCAGGCGACGCCGGCCTCAATGCCGATCACCAACTCGTGACGTCAGGTGCCTACCGCATCGTCCGCCACCCGATCTCCGCGCGTACGTTCCCTTTCTGAAATAACTAATGGTTTCATCGCAACCTCGCATGCATGAGACGCGTGTATTCGCGAGCGATCTCCTGAGTCATCGCGATCGATCTGCGACGTACCGAAACTCGAGGATCGCACCCGGGTTCTCCACGCCCGTGGCCGGCCTGCCCGAACGGTCCTGCGTGTTCCCCTCGACGTCGGTCGCGATGAACAGCGTCAGGCCGTCCGGACCGAGCGCGACGTCCCGGTATCGATTCACCGTCTTGAAGTACTCGTTTTCGTCGGGGTCACCGACGACAGCCGTGCCCGCCGCGTCGAGCTGAATGCGGTAGACCGTGCCGTGCTTCAGGCTCGGCATCAGAAGCGAGTGACTCCAGCCGGGGATGCCGTTCCTGGCGGTGTACATCGCGAGACTCGACGGCGCGACAGTCGGCCAGCATTGGTAGTACAGCTCGCGCTCCGCGCATTTCGGATTCTTGAAGTCGTATCCGGTCGGCACCGTGTGAAAGGTCTGGATCGGCGGCGTGAAGTCAGGATGATTCCACGCGCTTTCCTTCTGCAAGGGCACTGACGGCGGGACCGCCGGATACGCCGTGAACGTCAACGACGCACACGGGATGCCGCGCGATGCGGACCAGTTCGCATAGGCGTACGACTGGTCGTCCCGATAGCCGGCGACGTGCGGCCATCCGTAATTCCCGCCCGGCCGAATAAGGTTTATCTCGTCGTCGGTGTTCGGTCCGTGCTCGGACTCGTACAGCTTGCCGTCCGGTGCGAAGACCAGCCCTTGCGGATTGCGATGGCCGTACGAGTAGATGTGGCTTCTCACGCCGGCAATTATCGGGTTGTCCGGCGGGATCGATCCGTCCAGGTTCAGCCGCAGCACTTTTCCCTCGTACAGCGACAGGTCGTGCGCTTGCACCTGCGCGACGGTCGGCACGCTCTGGGAATGATCCGGCTTGCAGAAGTTGGCGAGCTGATTGGCACCCAGGTCGCCGATCGTGAAATACAGCTTCCGATCGGGACCCATGATCAGGCGCCCGCCCTGATGATCCGTGCCGGCGGGAAGGCCGGCCAGGATATCCCTCGCGTTGCCGAGCACACGCGTGTGCGCGTCGTACGTGAAGCGGACGATCTTCGTCCGGCGGCTGACCGTCGCCGGATCCGCATCGGCGTCGTACGTGTAGGCGACGTAGACATAGTCGTTGCCGGTCGTCTTCATGAGACCGGGGTCGAGTGCCATCCCCAGAAGTCCACCGGGACCGTCTGTCAGGAAACCGCTGATCGCGATCGCCGTCGTCGTCGATCCGTCCGATGGGCGGACGCGGGTGACGCGTCCGGCGGTTCGTTCCGTGACCCACAAGTAGTCGTCGGGGCCCCAGACCACCTGAAACGGATTCGCGAGACCGTTCGTCACGACACGCTTCACGAACTGCCCGGCAGACGCGGGCGTTCCCTGTGTCGTCCCCCGGGCGCGCAATACGGACGCGGCCATCGCCGCGATCGCGAAGAAGAGCAGCAGATGGCGTCTCACGATGAGATAGTCTACGCCGATGATGATCAAGCAGGCGTCGTTCGCCATGGTCACTCTACTCTGGTCGTCGGCGACGCTGTTCGGCCAGACGATGAATACGCTCAGCAATCAGGAGAAGGAGCAAGGTTGGCAGCTCCTCTTCGACGGCAAAACGCTGGCTGGATGGCATGTTTCGGCGGCCCCTGCTCAGGGTGGCGGCCGAACCGCTCCGGCGCAACCGCCGCAGCCCGGGCAGGTCGGGACGCCGAAGCCCTGTGATCAACGCATCGCTGCTCGATCGGGACCCGCGCCGGCGGCGCCGGCAGGCGGTTCTCATTGGGAAGTCGTCGATGGATTGTTGACGCCATGCGGCGGGCCGCCCGGCTACCTGACGTCCGATCGAAGCTACAAGAACTTCGTCCTGTCGATCGAATTCAAGTGCGATGACGACACGAACAGCGGTGTATTCGTGCGGTCACCCCAGGAAAACGGCGGCTACGAAGTGCAGATCTGGCGGCAACAGCCGGCTGGCTACAATACCGGCGCCATTGTCGGAACCGCGAAGACGGCACGCGAGTACGCGTTCAAGGCGAATCAATGGAATCGCTATCAGATTACCGCGGACGGCGATCATCTGGTCGTCGAATTGAACGGCGAGACCACGCTCGATATTCATGACACGAGGTTTTCGGAAGGACATCTGCGGCTTCAGTACCAGCAATTCCCGATCGCCTTCCGGAACATCAAGATTCGCTCGCTGCCCTGAGCTTCGTTTCAATTCGTGCGGATGAGGCGCTTGTCGATTCGCGCCTGACTCACCTGCTTCTAATGCGTGGATGGTCAATACCGACACGTCTGATTGCTCGCCTTTACGAAGTACTTCTTGTAATTCGAAGCCTTCGGATCCATGCATCCCTCGAGATTGAGAAGCTCGATCTTCCGGAAGTCGGTCGGCGCGGTTTCCGCCTGGATGGCGATGTAGCCCGACGTCATCGGCGTGCCGTCGATCTTGACGGCCGGATCGACCGGCGACACATTGCCGCCCCCCATCTGCGGCTTGGTGTACTCGAGCACGGTGCGGCCGTCGATGACGTGTCGGACGCGTTCGTCGCCGTGCACTTCCACTTCGACGCGGACCCACTGATCGCCGTCGTACGTCGTCGACGTGGAATTGGTGCAATGCTGCGTATGCAGCTGGCCGTTCATGACGATGTTGGAGCCTGGCGTGCAAACATTGGCGGTGCTGCGCGGCCGGCCGTCGCCGAGCCCGCCGAGGAGCTGGACCTCGATCGAGATCGGGAAGTCCTGATCCTTCAACATCGTGCCCGGTTTCTGACAGTGCAGCATCAGGCCGTTGTTCCGGATCGCCCACGCCGGACCGCCTGACACCTGTTCGCCCACGAACCGGTACTCTGCCACCAGGCGATAGTACGAGAACGAGTCGTTGTAAAAGATGTGGCCGAACTCGCCGTTGAACGTGCGCCACTTGTCGTAGCGCACTTCGAGCAGACCATTTTCAACTCGCACGGTGTCGTTGAAATTCTCGCCGAGGTCGTGTTTGGCGAACTTGGCCGTCCAGCCATCGAGGTTGCGACCGTTGAACAGCTGAATCCATTCCTGTTTGTCGGGATCGTTCTGCGTCGAGGCGCCCGCCAACGGCGCCATGACGGAAGCGAGAAGGGCTGCGGCAATCGTCCGCCCGACCACGTTGCAGCGATGGCTCAGGGTCGTCATGCGGCGCAGTATACCGACCTGCAGCAGGTTGTGGGCTCCCTTCGCTTCTTGCGACAACTGGCGAGTGCGTCCGAGACTTCGCGCAGCGCGCGGTAGATCGTTCGCTCGTAGTTCACGACGAGCTCGCGCTCGACCGACTCCGAAAGGCGGACGCGCGCGTCCGACCGGCATTGAAGAGTGGCGCCGCGGCGACGGCGCCAAAGCAGAGACGACGGGAGGCGCCCGGCAGCGGCCTGCCCGGATGGGTGGTCTGCCAAACCCAATGAATCGGTACGATGGCATTTTCGGTTGAGCCGCCGCACGGGAGAGCATCATGCGCATCGGAATCGTAGGAGCGGGAATGATCGGATCGACGCTCGCGAAGTTGTGGGTCGACGCCGGCCACGAGGTTCGTCTGGCGTCCAGGCATCCTGAGACACTGAAGCCGTTGATTGAACGGCTCGGACGACGGGCATCGGCCGGAGCGCCGGTGGATGCCGCGACCTTTGGCGAGGTCATCATGCTGACGGTTCCCCTGAAGGCGATCCCCGATCTCGCACCCGATCTTGCGCCATTACTGGCCGGAAAAATCGTACTGGATACGGCTAACGCGTACGAGCGGCGGGACGGCGCCGCGGCGCGCGAGGCGTCCACCCATCCACAGGGCTCTGCGGGCTGGGCGGCGGCGATGTTTCCGAGCAGCCGGTGGGTGAAAGCGTTCAACACTGTGTATTTCAAGACGCTGGAGAACGAGGCGCATCGAACAGGAGAGCGCCTCGGCATCCCGCTCGCGAGCGATGATCCCGATGCTCTGGAGACCGCGGCCGGGCTGGTGCGAGACGCGGGATTCGATCCGGTCATCGTCGGCTCACTGGCTCGAGGAAAGGAGTTCGAGCCGGACACATCGCCTTACAACACCGGCATGAGCGGGCAGCAGCTGCGGACCTTATTCGGTCAGGCGACCGGCGGCCACGATTAGGCAGGAATTCCATTGCGCGCTGAAGCGGCTGGCTGTCACGTTCGCAGAGGCTGTGCGGTCTTGGGTACCGGAGGCCGCAATGAACCGGACGAACAAGCGAGACACGATCATCTATTGGCTGACCACCGGCGCCGTCTGCGCGGTTATGACGTTTAGCGCCGTCAATTTCAATCTGAAGGAACCGCTGGGCCCGATGAAAGGCGCGTTCACACACCTGGGATATCCCAGCTATTTCCGGATCGAACTGACCGTGGCGAAGGCGCTGGGCGTCCTTGCCCTGCTGGTGCCGGGTGTTCCGCGGAAGGCGAAGGAATTTACCTACTTCGGCTTCGGCATCACGCTCGTATCTGCCAGCATCGCCCATTTTTCCGTTGGTGATCCTGCGCTGTTCGTGATCGACCCATTGCTGTTTCTGAGCGCGCTGATCGCGTCGTACGCCCTGTTCCTCAACCGCGGCAGGGACCAGGTGGCGACCGGCCGCGTCTTACGAAAGACAGCCTGAATGGACGACGCTTTCAACGACTTGGCCAAAACATCCATCTTCGAGCGTCATCGCAGTCTGCTGTTCTCGATTGCGTATCGCATGCTGGGCAGCGTGGCCGACGCGGAAGATGCGCTGCAGGATGCGTTCATCCGCTGGCAGCGCGCGTCCGAGGCGGACGTTCGATCGCCGAAGGCATTTCTCGTCACCATCGTGAGCCGCCTCTGCATCAACCATCTGCAGTCCGCTCGCGCCCAGCGCGAGACGTACGTCGGCGAGTGGCTACCCGAGCCGCTCGTCACCGATCCCGGGAGCGACGTGTCGCGCATCGCCCAGGTCGACGAATCGGTTTCGATGGCGGTGCTGCTCCTGCTCGAGCGCCTGACTCCCGCCGAGCGCGCGGTATTTCTTCTCGGCGAGATCTTCGATTACACGCACGCGGAGATCGCGGCGATGCTCGATCTCAGCGAAGCGAACTGCCGGCAGCTCCTGAAGCGGGCCCGGCAACATGTCCGCATGGAGCGCCCGCGCTTCAGCGCGTCCGGCCGGCAGCACGGGGAGCTGCTCGAACGCTTTTACCAGGCGGCCGGAAGCGGCGACATGGACGGTCTGCTCGCGTTGCTCTCGAGCGACGTCGTGATGCACACCGACGGCGGTGGTAAAGCGAACGCCCTGCCGCTGCCAATCTATGGTCCCGACAAGGTCGCCCGCGCGAGCGTGTTCGGGCTCTCGAAGCTCAAGGCGCTGAAGCCGCTTCAGCGCATCGTCGAGATCAACGGCGAGCCGGGCATCGTGAGCTACGTCGAGGGCCGGCCTCAATCGGTGTTCACGATCGAGGTGCACGATGGGCGCATCGGCGCCATCTACATCGTGACCAATCCCGAGAAGCTGTCTCGTCTGCCTCCGCCGCCGTTCTAAGCGTGGCCTGTTACGGAACGGCGAGCCATCAAATTTCCACGCGTCGACCTGATAGAGGTATTCTTCGCTTCCGAGGTTTTTCACCGACAAGATAGACCGTGAGCGACGCGCTCCAATGATCTGTACGGAGGTGCACGATGTCGGCGTTCAAGGTCGGCGCGGGGTTGATGTTTCTTGGAATCAGCGCGCTCGCTCCCACCACGGAGCAGCGACCGCCGGCGGGAGGCGGTGCAACCGTCAAGGGCGTCGCGGCCGCCACTGCATTCCTCGACACGCTCGACCCGAGTCGACGCGCGAAAGCGACGCTGCCGCTCAACAAGACGACGCGCACGGTCTGGTCGAATCTGCCCACCGGGGTCACGATGCAGGTCGGCGCGACCGAGCGCAACGGCTTGAAGCTCGGCGACATGACGCCTTCGCAACAGCAGGCGGCCCTCGCCCTGGTCGCGGCGGTCCTGAGCCGCGCCGGATATCAGAAAGTCCTGAACATCGTCAACGCGGACCAACGCCTCGAAGAAACGACGGCGCCGACGCGGCCGGCGAGCAGCCGGACACGATTCGGCCGCGCCGAGTTCTATCTTGCGGTTCTCGGTACGCCATCGGCGACCGACCCATGGATGCTCCAATTCGGCGGACACCACCTCGCGATCAACGTCACGCTCGCCGGACGTGAGAGCGTACTCACCCCGACGCACACGGGCGCCCAGCCGGCGGCGTTCTCGCTGAACGGCGAGACGATTCGGCCGCTGGGCCGGGAGAACGACAAAGCGTTTGGCCTGATGAACGCCCTCGACGCCGCACAGCGGAAGCAGGCGCTCCTCGACTATCAGGTCCGCAATCTCGTGCTCGGACCCGGCGAGGACGGTAAGGCGATTCAGCCCGAGGGAATCCGCGCTTCCGGTCTGAGCGCGAAACAGCGCGGCATGCTCATCGACGTGATCCGCGAATGGGTGACGATCCTCGATGACGAGGCGGCAGCCGCCAAGATGAAAGAGATCGAAGCGAATCTTGGCGATACGTACTTCGCCTGGGCCGGATCGACGACGAACGGCAAAGAGGCGTATTTTCGCGTGCAGGGTCCAACCCTGCTGATCGAGTACGCGCCGCAAGGCACCAACAGCGCGCCCACGACAGATCACATCCACACGATCTACCGCGATCCGACGAACGATTACGGCTCGAGGCTGGTCTCGCGATGAAGCGCATCTGCGTGTTGGCGCTCGGCCTCCTGCTTCCCGGCAGCGCACCTGCGGAAGCGCATCGCCTGGATGAATATCTTCAGGCGACACGCCTCGGCATCTCGCGCGATCGTGTTGTCGTCGAGCTCGATCTGACGCCGGGCGTCCTCGTCGCGGCGCAGGTCTTTGCCATGATCGATCGCGACGGCGACGCTCGCGTCTCCCCAGTCGAGATCGAAGGTTACGCCCGCCGCGTCCTTCGCGATCTCTCTCTGCGCGTCGACGATCGTCCCTACGCGCTGACGTTGACGCGTGCCGAGTCGCCCTCGTGGGATGAGATTCGCGAAGGGGAGGGCACGATCCATCTCGAAGCGTTCGCCGACACGGCTCTGGCGAGAGGCGTCCACAGGATCCGCTACGCGAACATGCACGAATCGACGAGCGGCGTTTTCCTCGTCAATGCGCTGAAGCCGTCCACACGCGCCATCGCAATCCGGTCGCAGCGTCGCGATGTTCAGCAGCACGGCATCGACCTGGACGTCGACGTCGCGACGTCACTCGGCACGGCGACGTGGTTCGTGATCCCGGTCGCTGCTCTCGCCGCGCTCCTGATTCGTCGCCGGCGGACGACTGTTTCTCGTCGTTGATTCCAGTCAGCGGTTCGCGACAGATACCCGGAATGCGACCATCTCGTGGTCGTTGCGAACCAGCAGGACGTCGCGGACCAGCACCGGGTGGTTCCAGGTCTTGCCGTCGAGCACCGGGAATCGCGCGACCTCTCTGAACTGGTCTGGAGTCGCGCCGACGAGCGCCAGCTCGCCGTCCTCCGACAGCACCAGCAGCAAGTCTTGATCGGCCAACAGCACGAGCTGACCGTTGCCGTAGCGTCCGCCCTTCCACTTGCGCGTGCCGTCCTCGAGGTCGATGCACGCGAGAATGTTGCCGTCGAAGCCGAAGGCAAGGCCGTTGTGAACGACGAAGTCGTTGAAGTACGGCTTCAGTCCGCGCGACGTCCAGCGCTCTTCGACCGTCCACCCGGCGGATCCGTGCGCGACCGAGATGCGCCGCACGCCCATCCCGCCCATTGCATCGCCGGCGGCGATCAGGACGTCGCCGTTCGCGGCGAAAGCCGGCTGCACGATGCTGACGGCCGGTTGCCATGAGTGCTCCCAGAGCACGGTGCCGTCGACCGGCGCGACGCTGGTTGTGCGACGTCCCCGCAGCAGCAGGATCTGATCGACTCCATCGATCATCATTCGATGTGGCGAGCTGTAGCCGCCACCTTCGGGCGGGCCGAACCAGCGCGGATGACCGGTGCGGACGTCGTAGGCGACCAGCTGCCCGGAGGCGGCGATGACGACGAGGTCGTCGATCACCAGCGGCGAGCTCGCGAAACCCCAGTCCGGCACCTTCCTGCCGGTGTCGCTCGCCGCATTGCGCGACCAGATGACCGAGCCGTCGCGCGCATCCAGCGCGTTTACCAGTCCGGTCGCGCCTAACGTGTAGACGCGACCGTCGCTGAGCGTCGGCGTCGCGCGTGGACCGGCACCGCCATTCGACTCCCAGAACCGAACCGCGTCGCGGTGTCTCCACACCGGCTCACCGGTCGACACCTTGTAGCAGCCGACGATCTCGTCGTCACCGCGCTGCTCCTGTGTATAGAGAAGATCGCCGCGGACCGCGAAGGACGACCAGCCGGGTCCGATCGACCGGCGCCACATCTCGACCGGCGGTGACGCAGACCAGTCGGTCGTGATTCGCACGCCGTGAACGATGCCGTCGCGCTCGGGTCCACGAAAGCCCGGCCAGTCGGCATCCGTGTTGGCCCCAACCGGATCGCCAGATCGTGCCGTCGGCTCGTCGCTGGCCGGAGAGACTCGAGTCTCGTGAGTCTTCGCGGTCGCTGGAGCCGATGCAGGGGTCATCGGCGCATCGCTCGCGTGCCCTGCGAGCCGCTCGTCGGTCGTCTCCGCAGCTTTCGGAGCGGGAGGAAGCGCCGCGGGCTCGGCTCGAGCAGGGGCGAGAGGCTCGTCGCCGCCTCGGGCGAGCAGCCGTTGCTCGGGAGTCTTGGTCCACCGCCAGTGCAGATCCGAAACGCCGTCGCCGGTGACTCCGCCAGTGCGTACGACCGTGAACACGCTGGAGGCGAGCACGATGGCGGCGACCATCGCGGCACGGCGCGAGCCGCTGGAGAGGCGACGGCTCGCCACCGTCCCGGCGACCAACCCGAAGCTCAGGACCGGGAATCCGAAGATGGGCAACAGCATGCCCATTCCCGCGTTCGCAATCGACGGATGAACGATGCGCGATGTCGCGAACAGCGCGACGATCATCACGACGATGGCGCCCACGCGCTCGGACCACGGCGCCCGGCTGAAGAGCACCCACCACACGAGGATCGCCACACCGCTGGCTAGTCCACCAATCATCCCCAACAAAAAGGTGTCGGGTATGACCATAGGGACAGCAAACATGAAGAGGAGAAGGAGCACCGCGGCGATGACGCCGGGCCACAGCCGGAGCGGTTTTCGAGTAGTCGAGTCGTCGGTCTGTGCAGTGGACATATTTATTCCGATCTGAGCGGCTGTAAGACATCCACCGACTGCAGGGTCCGGAGGATGAGCGTGTCGAGGCCCTGACGGAATCCAGGCGTCCGTCGTCGCGCCTTGGTCATGGTTGTAGGCGGCCTACGGCTTCAGACGTAGAACGTCTACGGCTTGTTCCAGTCTCGACCGCCATCCCACTGGGCGTGAGCCGGCTTCTACGGCTTGCGCTGCGCAATACTGTGCAAATTGCTCTCCTGGCCGAACTGATTTCGCATGATCTTGTTGTCCAAATCCTTCGACCAGATCTGCGTGTTGCCCATGTCGTTCAGGTACATGCCCGACGCGAACCAGGTTTCTCATCGGCATGAGTGTAATATCGTCCCGCATTTCGAGGAGAAGAACGATGGCGCGTTGGATAGCTGTCGCGCTCACAATCGCGGTTGTCTCGGCAGACGACAACTGGCCGCAGTTTCGCGGACCAAAGTCGGGAGTCGCCGCCGACGATCCTGTACTGCCCGACACATGGAGTCCGACGGAGAACGTCGTTTGGAAAATCGACGTCGCCGGGCGAGGGTGGAGCTCGCCGGTTGTGTGGGGCGATCACGTCTTCGTCACGGCCGCCGTCAACACCGCCGGCGCCGACGAGTCGCTCAAACCCGTGCCGTCGTATACCGCGCGGTCATTCGGCGGCCCGATGTCGGGCCGCGACATCGGCACCTCCTCGGATCCGCACCGGTGGGTGGTGTACGACGTCGATTTCAAGACTGGGAAGATCCGCTGGGAGCGGAGCGTCCGCACCGGCGTGCCCACAGAGCCCAAGCACCAGAAGAACAGCTACGCGTCGGAAACGCCACTCACCGACGGCGAACGGGTCTACGCGTACTTCGGAAACGTCGGCCTGTTTGCTTTCGACATGAACGGCGTGCCGGTATGGTCGAAGCCGATGGGTCCATTCAAAGTGCGCAGCGGCTGGTGGTCTGCCGCGTCGCCGGCGCTGCACGGCGATCGCGTCTACATCGTCAACGACAACGACGACCGGTCGTTCATCGCCGCGTACGACAAGCGGACGGGCGAGGAAATCTGGAGGACCAGCCGCGACGAAGGCAGCAATTGGACGACGCCCTTCATTTGGGAGAACGCGCTGAGGACCGAGATCGTCACGTCGGGGTCGCAGAAAGTGCGCTCGTACGATCTGAACGGCAAGTTGCTGTGGACGCTGACCGGGATGAGCTCCATTCAGATTCCAACGCCGCTCGGCGGCGCCGGATTATTGTTCATCAGCTCGGGTTATCCGGCCGATCCGCTCCGGCCGGTCTACGCGATCCGTCCCGGCGCCTCGGGGGACATCTCGCTCGGAAAGAATGAAACGACGAACGCGTTCATCGTCTGGTCGAACGCGACGCTCGGAACCTACAACACTTCGCCGCTCGTGCTGGGCGACTACTACTACACGCTGTTCGATCGCGGCCTGTTGACCTGTCACGACGCGAAGACGGGGAAGGAGATCTACGGCCGCCAGCGAATCGCCGCAGATGCAGCGGGCTTCACTTCGTCACCGTGGGCGTACAACGGCAGGATCTTCGCAATCAGCGAGGACGGCGACACCTACGTGATCCAGGCGGGACCCGAGTTCAAAGTCATCGGAAAGAACGCGCTCGGCGAGATGACGCTGGCCACGCCCGCGGTCGCGCACGGCAGCCTCGTCATCCGAACTGCGTCGAAGCTGTATCGCATCGCGAGGCGAGCGCAGTAGGTGCGGCCCTTCGACTTCCAGCTGCGAACACGCGTCGTGTTCGGCGAGGGGGCGCTCGCGCGCCTTGGCGACCTTGCGCGCGAGCTGTCGTTCACGCGCACGCTCATCGTCGCCGATCGCGGGATCGTGGCGGCGGGACACGTCGATCGCGCCGCCGCGTCGCTGCACGCAGCCGGTATCGCGCCCGCTTTCTTTCACGACTTCGATGCCAACCCGGACAGCCGCATGGTGGAAGCGGGCAGGGCGCAGGCGGCAGCGTCGGCCATCGACTCAATCGTCGCGATTGGCGGCGGCAGCTCGCTCGACTGCGCGAAAGGAATCAACTTCATTCTGACCAACGGCGGCACGATCGGCGACTATCGGGGCTTCGGCAAGGCATCGCGGCCGATGCTGCCGTCGATTGGCGTCCCGACCACGGCCGGGACAGGCAGCGAGGCACAGGCCTACGCGCTGATCTCGGATGCGGAGACGCACGCGAAGCTGGCGTGTGGCGATCCGAAGGCGGCATTCCGCATCACGATTCTCGATCCAACGCTGACGCTGTCCCAGCCGCGAACCGTGACGGCGGTCGCCGGGTTCGATGCCATCTCCCATGCGGTCGAGTCGTACGTGACGACGCGCCGCACGGCGATCTCCGATCTGTTCGCGCACGAGGCATGGCGGCTGCTCGAAGGGCACTTCGAGCGCGTGCTGGCGGATTCCGGCGACCTCGTCGCGCGCGGCGCGATGCTCGTCGGCGCCCATGCGGCCGGCATCGCGATCGATCAGTCGATGCTCGGCGCCACGCACGCGTGCGCCAATCCGCTCACGGCGCATCACGGGACGACACACGGCATCGCGATCGCCGTGATGCTGCCTCACGTCGTGCGGTGGAATGCCGATCACGTCGGCGATCGCTACGCAATCCTGTTGCGCGCCGCCGGTCGGTACGCCCCGACGGTCGATCGCGCGCCGGCCGGACACCTCGCCGAGCGTCTCGAGGCGCTGCGGCAAGCCGGCGGTCTTCCGGCGGCACTGCGGGATCTCGGCGTGCCTCGCGAGGGACTCGCCACACTCGCGGCCGACGCCGCGACGCAGTGGACGGGCACGTGCAATCCACGGCCGTTCGATGCGGCTGCGGCGCTCGATCTCTACGAGCGCGCGTATTAGTCGGGCAACTCCTCGCGCTTCGGTTCCGGCAGCCAGAAACTGGTCAGTAGTCCGAGGACGTACGCGGCGGTTCCTACGAGCGCCGACGCGTACGCAAGCTTCGTCGGCGCCGACGCGCCCGGCATCACGTTCGCGAGCTGCGTCGTCAGGAGCGCGGCGCAGGTGCCGATCATGCGGCCGCCGACATTCGCCGCGAAGCTCTCGCCGGTGCCTCTCAAGTAGGTTGGATACACACGCGGGAGATAGTTGCCCCAGAAGCTGAACTGCCCGATGGTGGCGACGCCGTACAGAAAGATGCCCCACTGCAGCAGCGAGAGGCTGCTCGTCGCCGCCACGGCGAAGACGATCGGGACGAACACGAGCCCCGGCACTTGAAAGATCCGCAGCACGCGGCGTCTGCTGACAATGTGCACGGCGAGATACGCGAGGAGGATCCGGCCCGCGAGCCCTCCGAATTCCTGAAACGACTGAACGGCGCTGACGATCTGCTCCTGCGCCGGCCGCGGCAGCGTGCGCACTTCAGCGAGACCGGGCACGATGCGCGGTGTCTGCTGAATCGCGCCGAACGCGGCGGCGTACGCCGCCGCCATCATCACCGTCGTGACGATCGTGGTCGTGCGGAACTGCGGCTGAAAGAGCTCGGCAAAGCTCGGCCGCTTGAGCGTGCCGGCGCGTTTCTTCTGCTCCCAGATCGGCGACTCCGGCAGGAACGGGCGGATGACGATCAGCGGGATGGCG
>Ga0066679_10000092_pt1 | contig 21075 bp, 15 predicted proteins | sample GraSoiAngelo_128_FD_62298 | JGI IMG/M metagenome (GOLD analysis project Ga0066679, IMG submission 62298) | Grasslands soil microbial communities from the Angelo Coastal Reserve, California, USA - 14_0927_12_20cm | ecosystem: Environmental > Terrestrial > Soil > Grasslands | place: USA... | reverse complement strand
GGCGCGCCGGTCAGCCGTTCCGCCCCCAACACTTCGGTCATCTGAAAGGGCAGGTTGCTGGTCACCAGCGTCGAGCCACGCTCGTAACCGACTGTGGTTGGGGTCGTCGTAAAGGAACAAAAAACGTCGTCTGTGAGAACTAACAGTTCGTCGGCCGGCAATTCAGTGAGAACCTGACCAAAGGAAGCTTGCATGGCCTTAGTGCAATGCACTCTGGGCGACCTTCATGCAGGTATCAAGCCGGAGTTTTGAAATGAAACTGATGGGGCCCGCACGGTGCGCTGCGCAGCTAAGTATCTTCTTTGCTTCAATCATTTTTCCGTCACTAAGTCGGGCGCAAGCTCCGATCTTCGAACTTTCCCCGATTGAGAGTTGGATCAATTTCCATGTTAAATCCTCGGTGAAGATCGCCGGCAAATTCGATAAGTGGGATGCCACTTTAACTTTTACATCTCCTGACGAAACGACAGGCGTTCTGGAAGTCAACATCCAGGCGGCGAGCGTCGATACAGGAAGTGGCATGAAGAACCGCAAGCTAAAGAGCAGGGACTTTTTCGACGTTGAACAAAATCCGTTGATCACATTTAAGTCCACTAAGTTTGTGCGGACAGGGCCTCACACATTTGAAGTGGATGGCGATTTCACAATACGAGGAGTGTCAAACCCTGAGAAGTTGACCTTAACGGTCTCCGGGAAGGGGACAGGCTCAGGCGAGATTAAGGGAAGTATGGTGTTCAACCGTAAGGATTACGGGATGGACAAAGGTATCCCGTTCATTAAGATCGCCGACCACATTGATGTGAACTTTCACCTCAAGGGCAAGCGAGTTGGCGGCCCGCCGCTAGCCTAAGACGATAGGTAGGCTGCTCGCGGCAGACTTGCGGCCTATCTCCAAATCCTGATGAGTCGATTGCCAAGCTACTTCAGTCGGAGGTAACGGGTTGCTTTTCACGGGCTTGACATCCACATTCCTAAAGAAATTTGCCTTCGATCTCTGGGTGACCGCCCGTTTGTTGGTGAGCTTGGCGACGGTCATTGCCCTGCTAGGGCAAGTGGTCGGAACGCTGCGGACTGAAGACTAGCATTTCTGCCCGTGGGGGGTTAGGTCATTGATGGATATCGTTCGATGCTCCTACTTTTTGACATTGTGAAAGGTGGCTCCAACGGCCCTCCCACGCTGGTCACCGGGGCATTGTCAACGGCAACTGCTCTACCTATCTTTTGATTCTCGCTCTGGGCTTGACTGACTACGCGGACTAGGTCCGCGGCTCGGCTTGGAGACGCAATGAGGTCAAAAGCGCCATCATGCACCGCCTCTAAATATTCGTCCCAATCTGCGAGACGGGAGGTCACTATCATGCGAATGTACCGCCTCAGCAACCGCATAATGACAAGGACGTCGCGATAAGTTCCGTCCGCCAAGCATCGGTCGGAGAACACCAAATCAATATTCTCGTTGGCTAATACTTCGCTGCTCTCGCGAACCGTTGCGGCACAAACCATTTTCCAGCCCTCTCTGTTTATGATGTCTTTCAGAACATCGCAATTCGTAAACTCCGACGAGACGACGAGTATTTGAATCGGCTTATCCACCTGAAATACCTCCTTGACCTCTTCTCTTCGATGAGCTGTTACCTGGATCGACCCACCGACGGTGAAGCGCATTCAAACGGGCGCCAAGGAAGACTGCGGGAGCGGCGTTTCACTTCCTCTATGGCCAAGACGCGGGTTTTCGCGATCTCTATGTCGGGCCCGGCTTCGGGTCTCATCAGCAGGGTCTTCTCTTGGTCCCGCAAAAACATGCCGCGAAGGCTCACCTTGGCTGGGCCAAAGGCCAGTTGCACGACCACTATTTGGCCGATCCACGATTGAAATGCGTTCTGCATGTCAACCCCCGCGAGGTGCTGTTGCCAGCGAGCAGGCAGCTTGGGTGACGGCCAGTCCAAGAGATACTGTCAAAAGTTACAGTCGTCTATCAGGTGGTAACCGCCTTGTCCTTGTAAAGTGCGTTCGAGCTAGAATATCTATCTTTATCGGTACGAGTGGTGTTAGCGACCAAGCACGAGAAACACTTTAGGGAACACGAACCTTCGCGGCACTAAGCGGAGTAGGTGTGGGTGTTGGTCCCGTCGGAAGGCCAAAATAGAGCGCGCGAACGGACGCGGTCTGTCCTGAAGCGAGGTCGCTGGCGCTAGTGACTCCATCAAAATTTGTACTGGGGGAACCATTCGACAGTTGTACAGTCACGGGAAAGGCCAGTCCAAGAAACGAGGGAAAGGATTGGATTGTAAAAGTATTCGGAGGGGCTACGTTGGCTACATTGCCCGTCACACGAGTGAAACGGAGATACAGGAAATCTACGTTCGCAGCCGCGAGAGTGGTTCCGGTGCTTGGCGTGAAGGAAACAAGATGCACTGTAAGAGTCTGACCGGGAGCCAGAACGGAAGCGTCCGTGGCTCCCAGAAAGAGCGTATTAGGGACAACCAGCCCCTTGTCATCCACTTGAAAGGGCTTCGGGTGTACCAAAGTGATTTTCACAGAAGCGCCCAATTCCAAATTGCTTCCGATTAGGCTGTTGTTATCTGCTAGGACAAAGTCATTCGTGACAAGCTGGAACTGTGTGGACGACGATGGTGGCAATCCAACTATGCCCTCGATCCAGTCCCCCGCCGTGATTGCCAGTGGGTCATATTCCACAAGAGTGACTGAGCCATCCGGATTCAGCACCGTATCCAAACTGGCCACCTGACCTTGCTTCGCGCACGTAAAAGTATTACCTAGATTGAAAATCACACAGTTGGGAGACACAATCGTTGAATTGTTCGCGTTGGCGGTTATTGGGCCTCTAGTGGCCGTTTGGATTGTCACACGCTGTGTGCCTTCATCGACAGACGAAACAGTCCCGGTCACATCTTCGATAAAATCCAGCGGCGTAGCTGGCAAACTGCTTGATGCTGGCGGAAGCATCATCGCTGTCAAGACATTAGCCGCACCGAGATTTACCGAAGTGATTGCCTGGCTCTGTCCGTTCACGCTCAACGCCTTTTCAATATCTATGCTAATAGCAAGACCGATGTTTTGCCCGCGAACGACAACCAGAGGAAACGGAGAGGTTGTGATAATTGGCGTGGCCGGTGCACCCCTCAAGGTGATTACGCTGCCCGTCTCGCACCCCGCCATTCCTTGTGTCTGCATACAATACGTGACGGCCGGATCCGAGAGACTCACAACCATGTTCGTGTAACTCCCAACAGGGACAGCAGTGGACAGGGCGAGAAGCGTAGCGTCACTTTGGAGCCGGACAAGATCCGCTTGGTACAAATTTGCATTCAGCGGCACATTGACGGACTCGCCTGCCGCGGGAGTTAAGGAGATCCCTGCTACAGTCGTGCGAAAGGAAAGAAGGTTGACATTGGCAGGGGTCTTCAAAGGAGCAGCACGCAGAGTGAACATCAAAGCGGGGTTGCCGCCTTGGCCTGTCCCAGATCCGCTCGATTTAGTCGGACGCCCGCATGATCCCAGAAAACAAACGATTACTAGAACTGAAAAACCGCAGAAGTTCCTGAGCGTACGCGAGTACAACCTGATCAAAATTGGCTTACGAAGCGGACTCAAGCTTGCTTTTCCCCTAGGAAGCAAGCATGACTTTCACTTCGTATTACAACTACTGGCAAAAGTATCAGTCTAGATTAATCGCGCAGGCGTTACGAGATGTTCTCGATCGAGAACGAAGCTTCGATGACCGTCCCCTTTGAAGGCACGGACGTAATCTCGAGAGTGCCACCCTGAGCTAATACCTGCTCTCGCATGAAAGCCAGTCCGACACCTTGGGGGCGCAAGGCATCAAAGCCGACTCCGCCGTCGGAAACTCTCAATACGACTGCTTTGTTGGCCAATTTCAGCTCCAGGACAACAGTTTTTGCGTGGCTATATTGCACGATATTTTGGAGCGCCTCTTGTGCCACACGAAAAATGCAGGTTGAAATGTCTGACGGGAGGAGAGCTGTCGCCCCATATTCTGAGAATTCAATCGTGGTCCTGAACCGAGCACTAGAGTCGCGGCAAAGCTTTCTTAGGGCACGTGGAAGGCCCAGGTATTCGAGCATGAAGGGATGCAGGTCGTGCGACAAATCGCGAATTCTCTTAGAAATGTCGGAGATCTGGTCGTAGACGTTATTGAAAGGCGTCTTTGCAAAGACAAGAGACGCAGCTTTCAGCTCGTCCAGGTGAAGGCCAACGAGTGTTAGGCGCTGCAGAATGTTGTCGTGCAACTCTCGTGCGATGCGATAATGTTCCAGATTCTGAGCATGAACCAGATTGCCGTATTCCGCGCGCAGAGAGTATTGATCGCGACGTCTTTCAGCGAGTACGGCGCCCGACAATAGGAAAGATACTGCAAGTACGGTCAGCAGGAACTGAAGAGACAAAACCGCGAAAACTATAGACTGCGATCCGAGCGGTCCTCGTCCGCGCATCGTATTCCAGGAAGAAATCAATACCACAGCTAGCAACGATGCACTCACTGCTCCAGACCCAAATCGCAGTAGCGCCCAAATCAGCAGTGGGAGGAGAGCGTAGAGGAATGCCCAGAAGCTGCTTGTAGCGCTTTCCTTGCCGAAGACGAGCAGGCTGACTACCACTGTGCTTATTGCTAATGCTCCCGACTCACCATATGCCGCAGCGTTTGCTGTTCGGAACCAGGACAGTCCTTTGACTCCAAAGATCACGATCGTCGGAACAATGGTGAGATCAGCCAGGATGTTGGACGTAAGCCGAGTCGTCCACACGGTCCAATAATTCTGACCAAGTCCGGTCAGAATTACACCCGCGGCATCCAAAAATGATGTTGCTAGGGTCGGTAGCAGAACGCCAAAGCCTAAGAAAACGATCACTCCATAAACGCTCTCGAACAACGGATGGTCATTCTTGAAGAGTCGAACACAGATGGCACCTAGAACTGCCTCGCCCGCGTTTCCGACAAACCACGTGAGCGCGGAGATCAAGGGTACGCCGATACTTAACTGAATTAAGAGATGAGCAGGAAATACCGCCAAAACCAGAACCCACCAGATTCTGCGAGGGGTCAACAAGAGAGCTGCGAGAAGGATTGCATTAGGAGGCCAAAAGGCCGCAATCGGCGTGCCGCTGGGAGTCAGAAGAAAACCAATCTGCGATCCGGCATAGTACCCGAGCGCCACCAGGAGGCCGATCGCTGCGCTACGAGGTCCAGAGGCAACTGCTGAGATGTCGCTACGGTCGGGCGCAAATAGAAATTCGATCGCGGTCCGCAATCGAAACAGAGGGAAAGCCACTTCACGATGTGACATATTTGACGACCTCCAAAGAATCCAGGTCACCAAATTCGTTCAAGTCGAATCCGTCCTCGCTCTTTAGCAGGAGGATCGGGCTGATGTCACTAAATTTAAGTGTCCAGCCCGCAGTGCCCCCGGGGTGCCAAGTCAAGGACCTATGCTTACAGCGTGAAATGTACCTCCCTTTCTTGGTTATGTTCAAGTAAAACTCCCAGACTCTCTAGAATGGCCCCGCCATGCCTCAACAATCGTCGGTTTGTTTGGAAGCCCGCCTTCGCAGAGAGTGTGCCAACCGGAGTAGTCAGACTGAGTGGCAGCCCGCATTGCGTCGAGACCTCGGAGGACATACAGAACGCCAGGAGAGGATATATGCGGCGCCTGTCAAAAGTGACAGGTGACCAATCTCAAGACGTCGTTACTATTCCCTCATCACAGAGAGGGACTCAACGGCGGTTTGAGTCGGAAACCCGCGAGGCACCGCCAATTCAACCCCAGCGTGAGAGCGTGACCTCTCGCAGCCTCGCGGGAAATATAGGCTAGGGTCAATGTACCTTAAATCATGCCGCGATATTGGCTCCCGCAAATCAGCAATGAACCACCAGCCAGAACACCGCTGCAACCGGAACTTAGCGACCGGCTTTACGGGCTAAACATGAAATGAAAAAGCGATTAAGCAGAAAAGTGAGGATCGTTGGGGCGCGATTCACATCCAGCGGAGACAAAGCAACCGCCATCATTTGCCAACGTAATTGCTGGAACCAGGTCAGTAGCCAAACGAGGCTTGAGCACATATCCAAGGGCGCCTACTTCCAGGGCGGCGTGACACGCATCACGATCCTTCTCGACCGTGAGGAAAACAACTCTTGTGGACGGCCTGGCTTCTATCATACGTTTGGCGGCTTCGATGCCATTGAGGACAGGCATGGAAAGATCAAGCACGACGACATCCGGTAGCAATTGGGCAGCGGCGTCCACAGCTGCCTGACCATCAGTTACAGCACCAACGACTTCGCAATGGTTGGCAGACAAGAAGTCGCGAACATATTCAAGGACCTGAATGTTGTCGTCAGCTAATAAAACACGGATTCTGGACAAGAGCGTCCCCTATCGATACAACACTCCCGGTCCAAGAGAGTTTCACGCAACGCGGGGGGAAACGCTCCTGTTACCTGCCGGGGGGACATCAAGCGGGCTATACACACTATTATTAGGGCGGCAGGCAGATGTGTCAACTTATTGGTCTCCAGACCCATGACTTAGGGAGAGGTAGGTTTTATGTCGTTTCTGGACTTGTTTTTCATTTTGGCGGCATAGACCATCGCTTTGGTCTCAAACAACTCCGCCTGAGCTTGGCGCTGCGTCTTGCTGAGCAGTATGGCATAGACTTTCGCGGCATCAATTAATGCTGGGTAGTCCGGAGGCGAAGACTTCTCCAACATGCCGAGTGCGCGCCGGCAAAACGGCTCAGCCTCAATATAGTAGCCGCGAAATACATCAGCTGCGGCCAATAAAGTAAGAACATGCGCTAGTTCCGGGTGTTGCTCTCCGAGTGAATTCTCCTTGATAGTTAGCGCCTGGGCAAAGAGCGGACCAGCCTCGTCGTACTTATGCTCTGCGAGATATAGATCGCCCAAGTTTTGCAATGTTTGTGCAAAGTCCAGAGACTTCGTCATTCCGGCTTTGTTCCATATCGCCAACGACCGCTTATACAGCAATGCGGCTTCTGCGTATTTGTTCTGCATGTGTTGCACGCCCGCGAGAATGCTTAGAAGGGGTGCTGAGTCCGGATTGTCCGGCCCAAACTGCTTTTCGCGGATGGCAAGAGCGCGTCTGAGATTCTGTTCCGCTGCCACGTATCTGCGCGCCTCTAGCTGAGTTGTCGCCAAATTATGCAGTACGATGGCCACGTTCGGATGCTCCGGACCAAGATTTTTTTCATATATTGCTAACGCTCGGAGAAATGATAGCTCCGCTTCCTTGTATTTGCTCTGTGAGCTGTAGACTTCCGCCAGATCATTGAAAACAGCCGCCAATGCCAGATGCTCCGTTCCAAAGAGCTTTTGACGAATCGCCTTTGCCCTTTCCAGGAGGCTCTCCGCCTCCGAGAATTGGCCTTTGTTCTGCAGAGTGAGGGCGATATTACTCAGGATGTTCGCCACTCCTGGGTGTTCAGGTCCAAAGGTCTTTTCCCAAATCGTCAGCGCACGCCGAAAATCGGATTCTGCCTCTGGGTAATTCCGTAGTGTCCTCTGAAGAACTCCAAGATTGCTGAGGGCACTTGCGACCTTTGGATGCCCCGGACCATAAGCCTTTTCCCAGATGGCCAAGGAACGCTGCAGCGCGGTCGCAGCCTCCGAGTATTTTCCCTCGTGTCTCCACGCCGTTGAGACATTGCATAGTGCGGCGGCAACGTTTGGGTGCTCCGGACCAAGTGATTCCTCCCAGATGGCAAGCGCACGCCGAAGCAGGGGTTCGGCTTCCGTGTACCTGGCCTGCTCGTTGTAATACATACCAAAGTTGTTTAGTATCATGGCGACACCCGGATCGTTTGGTCCGACGATTTTCTGGCGGACGGCTAAGGCCCGTCGAAAGTGTTCTTCCGCCTGGGAGTACTTGCCCAGATCTTGTTCTACCGATGCCAGATTGTCTAATGTTGTGGCAAGGTTGAGTTCTTCAGGTTCAAACTTTTCCCAAATAGCCAAGGCCCGCTTGTAGAGGGTCTCGGCTTCCGAATAGTGGCCTCCGCTACTGTATACACTCGCTAAGTTATTCAGGCTTGTGGCCGTTAATGGGCTCCCTGATCCAAAAGCTACCTCCCGAATTGCCAGGGCACGCTGGAGGAACGCCTGAGCTTCCGGAAATCTAGCTTCCTCCTGAAGCATGAGGGCCAAGTCGTTAAGCAGCGTTGCGGTTTCTTCATGCTGTGCTCCGTGAACTTTCTCGGAAACGACAAGAGCATGCTTGTACAGAGATTCCGCTTCGGCGTAGCTATGTGCTCGGCAATAAAATCCAGCCAAATTGCGTAGGGCGGCTTCGTATCGCGGATCTGATTCCCCAAATTCTGAAGCTTGTTGCACTGCACCCATAAGGACATTCACGTCCTGAGCAGAGCCAGACTGTTTGTGCGGTTGTGCCTCCGACAAGTTCTGCGTCTCTGGAATTGGGAGCTGACCATTTGCGGCAAACGCCCAACAAACCATTGACAGTGGAACCGCGATGCGAAAGAGCTTCATGGCCCTGCCTCCTCGACGTAGGCGGATAAGCCCAGTCTGCGAATCTTGTCTTTCGGGGAAAACTGTTAGAAATGCTAGCGGGGTGGGACTAACGAACAGCGTTAACAACAAATCGCACTTACCTTTAAGGAGACCTAAAGTCATGCGGCAGGCAAATGCCACCGCGCCTACCCCTACTCACACGTCAAGGAGAATGTTTCGTGCCTCGAAAAGAGTGAAGGTATTTGACAAGAAGAACCTCGTTGCCTTTCTCGCTGTATAGCAGCTCATCCACAAGGTGCTTGGTCAGCAAAACCCCATATCCGCCGGGGCGCAAACCTCGGGCTTCTCGGAAAAGAATGTGCCGGATAGGGTCATAAGAAGGGTTATTAACAGCCGCATGGTGAATCTCATCCAGGGAAAAACCCTGCCCGGGGTCCTTAATCCTGCAGATTACTAACTTGGATGTACGCACATACGCCACTTCAACATATTGGTCTGGATCGAAATTACCTCCATGTTCGATGGCGTTGAGCAGCATCTCTCGAAAAGCAGTTGCGACATCTTCTTTTTCGGAGAGAGGCAGATCCGATATTTCCTGGAAAAACTGCACCAACCTATCAGCAGTCTTCTTGTCGCAGCGGGCGATGATGCTGATCCACTCGGGTGTGGCGGAGACAATTTCGATGCCATCGTCCCAAAGAGGTGCGGTCGAGGCAGAACGCACCATCTCGGCGAATGAGGCAGTCGAGAATGGCGTAGAGAAATAGCTGAACGCCCGTTCTCGAATCGCTGCTATTACGTATGCCGGCGTACTTTCGTCAGTGAGGATGATGAGGCGAACATGTGGTCGGACCTGCCGGATTTTCCTCAACAGGTCTATATCTTCTTTCCCGGTAGATCCTGTTCCAGTAATGATGAGATCGAAGGGTCTTTCCTCGACAAGCTTCAATACGGATCGATTGTCTGGCGCATGCACAATGCTCCACTCTTCCGGGTTGAGAACCCTGGAAAGCGATTTGCTTACCTCAGCGTCTGCGTCCACTATGAGTGCGAGCTTAAGGCGAACTGGCTGCGTTTGTAGTTGCGCGGCAAAGTCCATAGTTCTTTGCTCCACTCGCTGCTCATGTAGAGACGATTCACGACTCAATCCCGTAGGCGGCGGTTCCGGTTTGGAACCTAGACCCAATATCTTCAGATCCCCCTTAATGGCCGGCGCCATCGGACGCGTCGACTAATTGTCTCTTGCTTGGGCGATCATGGCGCCTGCTATTGAGCCTGCGCCGAGTGAGGCATGGTTCGCACTGTCAGTCGTGACAGTCTTTTTGTCGACCGAAAATTCGTTCTAACGATGTAGTCGAAAAGCTGAGACTACTGCAGGGTTTCTCACCTGGATCAGTCGCAGCCGAGTTTCTGGCTGTTACTTTTGACAGTTCCGTGTTCCGCATCGGTTCCGTAACGTGCGACCTTGCGCGTACGAATGAATAGCGCAAGCCTCAGCGGAAAGTCACGGAGCGGCCATGCCTACTGTACCAAAAGCAACAGGCGCACGAGTGGATCAGTTCTTTACTGTCACAGAAGCTCGATTCGATCGCTGGCGCTCGCTGCTTCAATCCGCGCGTTTGTGGGAAGCTGCCGCGAGCCGACAGCCTGCTGAAAAGGAAAAGCAACAGACGTCCACGTCAGCCTCCTTTGAGGAACTGCGACACTGGGAGGATTTTTTTGGGTATCCGGGACAGGTGCTGCTAACAACACTCGGCGAACGCATCGGCTCCGGCGATGCTGAGGCCACCGCTCGTTTGGCACAGTCCATCAGTACTGCTCTCCTGACACATTCCTATCGCAGCAGTCTTGCTGATTGGGAAGGCGAGGAACAGCCGGCAATAAGTTTGGCCAATCGGGTACCTGGCACTGGGGAAGAGATACAGTACCGCCCTTATTTCGAAGTATTGATCGTGAGCCCTTCGCCGTCAGCAAAATGGGTGGACCTGGCTCAACAACTGCGCAAATTACGCAGGCCACAGGACAAGTTCATCTACGAGCCGGTTTTTGTAAGCAATTTCGAAGACGCTGTTCTGGGCGCCATTCTCAACGGCAGCATAGAAGCAGTCGTCATCTATGAAGGCATTTCTTTCGCTTCATCACATTACAGTCCAGTCTTGCGTGAATTTCTGACCGCACATCTTGCCACCAGCAACATCGATAAGGATACAGGTCAGTACGCTCTGTCACTTGCGCAAGGATTGAAGCAGCTTCGTCCCGAACTGGACGTTTATTTCCTGAGCGACCGGGAACCGGAGAAACTTGCTGGCGACGCCCGTGGGGTTTGCATCCGCCGCGTCTTCTATCAGGTGGAGGAACCCCTCGAATTGCATCTAAGCATTCTCGATGGCATTGCAGACAGGTATATCACTCCCTACTTCGACAACTTACAGAAATACGCGCAAAGACCCATAGGCACGTTTCACGCCCTGCCTATCGCAAGAGGCAAGTCGATTTTTAAGTCGAATTGGATCCGCGACATGGGCCAGTTCTATGGACTAAACCTATTTCTTGCGGAGTCCTCCGCAACTACAGGTGGCCTCGATAGCTTGCTTGAGCCCACTGGAAACATCAAGGTTGCGCAGGAAAAGGCTGCCCGGGCATTCGGGGCGGACCACGTCTTCTTTGTCACCAATGGCACTTCCACGTCGAACAAGATGGTCGAGCAAGCCTTGCTGGCCCCTGGCGACATCATGCTGGTCGACCGAAACTGTCACAAGTCTCACCATTACGGAGCTGTGATCGCTGGTGCGTTTCCACTTTATGTGGAGGCTTATCCCCTTACGCAGTATTCCATGTATGGAGCAGTCCCGCTGCACACGATTAAGAAAGCCCTGCTCGATCTAAAGACGGAGGGAAAGTTAGACCGGGCCCGCCTCCTGGTGCTTACAAACTGTACTTTTGACGGACATATCTACAACGTTGAGCGCGTCATGGAGGAATGCCTGGCAATAAAGCCCGACCTGATATTCCTTTGGGATGAGGCGTGGTTTGGGTTTGCCAGATGGAGTCCTTTCTATCGTCGGCGAACCGCGATGGGCGCTGCAGCAATTCTGGAGCGCAAATTCAAAGATCCGGCTTACCGCCAAGCATACAGAGAACAAGAGAAAAAGCTTGGCTCAAATCCAAGTGATAAGGTGCTCTTGGAGACCCGCCTCCTCGCCAACCCGGACAAAGTGCGGTTGCGCGTGTATCAGACAAACTCGACGCATAAGTCTATGTCTTGCTTACGGCAAGGCTCGATGGTGCTCGTGAAGGATCCGGACTATCACACGGTAGAAGAACAGTTTCACGAAGCTGTTTTCACTCATGCATCTACGTCACCAAACCTCCAGATCATTGCCTCGCTGGACGTCGCGAGACGGCAGATGGAGCTCGAAGGATATGAACTCGTTAATCGTGCCATCCAGTTGGCACTTGACGTTCGTCGCGAAGTGAACTCGCATCCGCTCGTCTCGAAGTATTTCCATGTGCTAGGTGCCGACGAAATGATTCCCGCCGAGTTCAGGAATTCTGGATTCATCGACTACCTGACGACTGGAATGAATTGGGCAAAAGTGGTGGCAGCTCTCAGGGAAGATGAATTTGCACTCGATGTTACACGTCTCACGCTTGTCTGCGGCTCCGCCGGATTCGACGGCACCCAGTTCAAGAACATGCTGGCAGCTGATTACGATATCCAGCTGAACAAGACTTCGCGAAATAGCGTTTTACTGCAAACAAATATCAACAACACGCGGAGCGATATCGCTCAACTCATTAAGGTCCTTGTCGAGATTTCACAGGGAATCGAAAAGAGGCTCGCGGACGGCGGGAGCGCGGCCCAACAGGCTTTTGCCGGGCGTGTGAAGTCTCTGATGACGGATGTTCCTAACCTTCCAAACTTCACATGTTTCTTCAGCCGTTTTCGGGAAGGCACTTCGAGCATAACGAGCGAAGGGGACATGCGTTCGGCATTCTTTGCGGCCTATCGCGAAAAGCAGTGCGAGCACATAAACCTATTCAGCCCGGAGGTCGACAAACGCTTGAAGGACGGCCCTGAGTTGGTTTCGGCGAACTTTGTGATCCCGTATCCGCCGGGGTTTCCAATTATGGTACCAGGCCAGGTCATCGACGCAGAAACAATCGGGTTCATGCGCAAATTGGACGTCAAAGAAATTCACGGTTACAGCGCTGCCCTTGGTCTGAAGTTGCTAAACCCGGCCTTTATAAAGTCAGAAAAGCCGCCCAGTAATGATGTTGCGAACGCGCCGAAGACTCCCAAACGGAAGTCAGCGGCGGCTGACTAGGGTTCGTGCCCCATGCGCGCGACTGACCTCAGCCGTGAGATTCCCTTAGCAGGTTGATAACGAGGAGTTGAACAATGGCTATATTCACTTGGTTTGCGGCGACCTTCAAGCAATATCCGGAGATCGCCATCTTCCTTACGCTCGCTCTTGGATACTATTTCGGTAAATTTACGTTCAAAGGGCTAGGCCTGGGGTCGGTCACCGCCACCTTGCTGGCAGGTGTCTTGATCGGACAGATGGGGATCACCATCTCACAGCCTCTCAAGGCGACAGTGTTCCTATTGTTTTTGTTCGCCGTCGGCTACGGGGTCGGGCCACAGTTCGTCCGCGGTGTCGCCAAGGATGGAGTGCCGCAAGCCCTTTTCGCCGTGGTCCAGTGCTTACTCTGTCTGGCGGTCCCGGTCATGATCGTCAAGGTAGCCGGCTACGACCTTGGCTACGCGGCGGGGTTTTACTCCGGGTCGCAGACGATCTCCGCAGCGATGGGCCTCTCGACCGACGCCATCAACCGACTTGGATTGGCCGCCGACCAAGCCAAGAACCTGCTGAACTCCATGCCGGTTGCCTACGCCGTGACGTACATGTTTGGCACCGTCGGCTCGGCGATCGTGATCGCCCTGCTTGGCCCGTTTCTGCTCCGCTTCAATATAGCTGAGGCTTGCAAGGACTACGAGGAGAAGCAGGGCGGCACCAAGGAACTTGGTGGGGCTGGCACGGCCTGGCACCGTTGGGAAATGCGTGCGTTCCGCGTGCAGCCGGGCGCCAGAGTCATCGGCCTGCCAGCTGTCGAAGCCGAGGCGCTGCTCCCCCAATCACGAGTTTTTATCCAGCGCATACGTCGCAATGGGGTCATTGAAGATGCGACTGCAGACACGGTGTTACGCGAGGGTGACGTGGTGGCTGTCGCTGGTGCTCGCGAGGCGCTCGTGAGTATTATTGGCGAACGCGCAAAGATGATGGCGGTTGCAGGTGGTCGCGAGGCACTCGCGGATGTCACCAGAGGAGTTTCGATAGAAGTCGACGATCCCGAATTGCTGAGCGTTCCTGTGGAGGGCGTCGACGTTTACGTAACCAACAAGGCAGTCGATGGCAGGACGCTCGCTGAACTCGCGGGGCTGCCCGGGGCGCGCGGCGTGTTCCTGCGGAAAATCACGCGTGGGGCGACCGCCACTTCGATCCCCATCCTGCCGAACACGCAGCTTGACCGCGGCGATATCGTCACCCTCGTGGGGCGGACCCAAGACACAACCGCTGCTGCCAAGCTGCTGGGGGCTGCGGACCGGCCAACGGATGTCGCCGACGTCGCGTTCATCGGCGCCGGTATTGCGGTGGGCGCACTGATCGGTGCGCTGGTCTTGAAGGTGGGCGGGGTGCCACTGACGCTGTCGACTGCGGGTGGCGCCCTTATCGCAGGGCTTGTGCTCGGATGGTTTCGCTCGACACGCCCGTTTTTCGGGAGGATCCCGTCGCCCACGGTGTGGTTCATGAACTCGGTCGGCCTCAATATCTTCATCGCCATCGTCGGCATCTCCGCCGGCCCAGGCTTCGTGAACGGCCTGCGGACGCAGGGCATCAGCCTGTTCCTGTGGGGGGCCCTAGCCACTACATTGCCTCTCGTCTTCGGTATGTTGATCGCCAAATACGTCTTCCGCTTCCACGACGCGCTAACACTCGGCATCGTTTCGGGGGCGCGTACGACCACGGCATCGCTCGGGTTGGTCTGCGATATGGGCAAGAGCCAGGTGCCTGCTTTAGGATATACAGTTACTTACGCTATAGGTAATACACTTCTTACGATCTGGGGCATGGTCGCTATCATGCTTCTGTCGTGACGTTTTCTGAAAGGTGAAAAATCATGGACCTCGTGAAGCTCCGTGAATTCGAGACGTTGGGCCCTTTTGAGATCAAAGACGAGCTGATCAAACTCGCCAAGAAGACCTCCCGCACGACGCAGTCGGCATTCCTCAATGCTGGCCGCGGCAACCCTAACTGGATTGCCACGACTCCGCGCGAAGGCTTCTTCTTGCTCGGTCAGTTTGCGATCACCGAAAGCAAACGGGTGATGGAGCATCCCGCCGGTATCGGCGGAATGCCGCAGCCTCAAGGAATCGCTGGACGTTTCGAGGCATGGCTCGCTAAGCATGCAGACATGCCTGGCGCATCCTTTCTGTCAGAGATGGTGCCGTTTGCGATAGAAGCGTTCGGGTTCGAGCCGGATGCCTTTGTCCACGAGCTCGTAGATTCGATCATCGGCGACAATTACCCGGTCCCCGACCGCATGCTGGTCCACAACGAGCGCATCGTGCACGAGTACCTGATGTGGGCGGTGTGCGGGATACCGCGACCGGCAGGCAAGTTCGACCTGTACGCGGTCGAGGGCGGCACGGCAGCGATGTGCTACATCTTCAAATCGCTGAAGGCCAATCGCCTGCTGCGTCCCGGAGACACGATCGCCCTGGGCACGCCGATCTTTACGCCCTACCTCGAGTTGCCGCACCTCGAAGACTACGGGCTGAAGTTCGTCACGATCCAGGCCCCACAGGAGAACCGCTTCCAATTCACAGACACGGAACTCAAAAAGCTGGAGGATCCCCATGTCAAAGCCTTCTTTGTGGTCAATCCAGGCAATCCAACGGGCGTCGCATTGAGCAAAGAAGTGATCGCCAAGATCGCAAATCTGGTAAAGACGAAGCGGCCCGATCTCATGCTCCTGACTGACGACGTTTATGGAACGTTCGTCCACGATTTCCGATCCTTGCTCGGCGAGCTGCCGCACAACACCATCGGCGTCTACTCTTACTCCAAGTATGTCGGCTGCACGGGGTGGCGCCTCGGCGTCATCGCGGTCCACGAGGACAACATCTTCGACACGATGATCGCAAAGCTCCCGGATGCCGATCTAAAAGCGCTCGACAAACGATATGGCACGTTGGTTCTCGAGCCGCGCAAGATCAGGTTCATCGACCGCATCGTGGCCGACAGCCGCGATGTGGCCCTAAACCACACGGCCGGGCTCGCGCTCCCCCAACAGGTCATGATGAGTCTGTTCTCCCTTGCTGAGATGATGGATGGAGCCAAGCTGTACCAGAAGGCATGCTTGGAGATCGTGCACCGGCGCGCCAAGGCCATGATCGAAGGCCTCGGCCTCGAAGTTACTCCGAACACGCTGTACAACGCCTATTACGGTTTGATCGACTTCGAGTTCTTTGCGCGCAAGAATATCGGCGAGGACGCCGTCGAATACCTTAAGAAGAACGTCCACCCGCTCGACCTCGCCTTCCGTCTGGCCGAGGATCATGGGATTGTGCTGCTGAACGGCGGCGGCTTCGAGGCGCCAGACTGGTCGCTGCGCGTGTCCCTGGCCAATCTGCCCGACGAAGTGTACGAGGACATCGGACGCGGCGTTCGATCGGTCGCACGCGGCTACCGGGATGCCTTTGAGGCTTCGCAGCGCGCCGAAAAACCAAAAGCAGCGGCCGCGCGATAGTTCGCCCACATGATGCCGCATGTTTTATCAGCAGCCTTAGAAGCTGACGCCAGAGCCCAGCGATGAATCCTTCTCGAAGCGTCTCTGACATAAGCGAATAGGACTACATATGGAGTGGCTAGCCCGTGTGTTCACAATGTACCCAGAAATGGCAGTTTACCTGGCCATCGGCATCGGATACCTGATCGGCCGCTTGAAGTTTCGCGGTGTTGGCTTGGGCGCGGTGACAGGTTCTTTGCTCGGTGGAATTTTTATCGGGAACTTTTTTCATGTGCCCGTATCTGACCAAGCGAAGGCAATGCTGTTCTTACTGTTTCTTTTCGGAATCGGATACTCCGTAGGGCCCGGCTTCTTTAGCAATCTCAAGGGCGAAGGCTGGCGCTGGGCCGTTCTTGGCGTGTTTGTTCCAGTCATCGGTCTCATTACGGCGTATACAGTAGCGCATTCCATGAAACTCGATCCCGGGTACTCCGCAGGATTGCTTTCAGGGTCTTTGACCGAATCGCCTGCGATCGGCACTGCAAGCGAGGCCATCCGAGGCTTGTCAATACCTGACGATCAGAAGCAGCAATGGATTGGACACGTCGCTGTTGCGGACGCGATTTGCTATATCTTCGGCACCCTAGGTGTGATCCTGGTCTGCGCCAGCTTTGGACCCAAACTGCTGCGGATTGATTTGCGCGCGGAATCGAGGAAGGTTGAAGAGAAATTGGGAATCAAGCATAGCAAGCTTGGTGTGTCTTCCGCGTGGCAGCCCATCGGCTATCGCGCATATAAAATTCGGCCAGATGGTCGGGTCGTTGGAAAGACCATCGCGGAGGCGGAGAAGTCCGTGCCGGCTGCCCGCCTGTTCGTGGAACGCATCCGGCGGAGCGGCGAAATTTTCTGGCCTCTTCCCACTACAGTCCTGGAGGCGGGAGACACAGTTGCCGTACTTGGGAGGACTGACGCCCTGATCAATCTGCTTTCTTCTTCCTCTGTCGAGGCAACCGATCCGGAGCTACTGGAGATTCCAGTAGCTTCCTATGGGCTTTACGTCACCAACAAGATGATTGCCGGGAAGACTCTGCGTGAATTTGTGGAAAGCACCGATGAAGCTCGCGGGGTCTTGTTACGTGGAATCACGCGGAGCGGTCAAGCAATCCCGATTGGACCAGGCACGATCGTCGACCGAGGCGACACCCTGCAGGTAACCGGTTCAGAAGCCGCGGTCGAAAGACTAGCCCCTTTGGTGGGTAGAGTGATTAACCCGACAGAAGAGAGTGATTTTGTTGTGCTGGGTATTGCTGTGTTTCTAGGTGTCTTGATCGGCGCGATCCTAATAATACCCATAGGCCATCTGAGAATAGCCCTAGGCACCAGTGTGGGAACTCTGCTCGCTGGCGTTTTTGTCGGATGGCTGCGATCGGTGAAGCCTTGGTTCGGGAGAATGCCGGATGCTGCGATCAGTTTCATGAAATCCATAGGCTTAGCGGCCTTTGTGGCCATGGTTGGGCTTAAGGCAGGTCCCATCTTTGTGAACGCGGTGAAGGAATATGGTTACATCCTTTTTCTTGGCGGCATCGTTGTGACTCTCGTGCCCCTCATTGCAGGCCTATTCTTCGGTCGCTACGTTTTGAAGCTAAACCCCATACTGTTGCTCGGTGGACTTGCTGGCGCTCAAACAATGATCGCTGGCGTCGCTGCCGTACAAGAGAAATCCGACAGCCCAGTTGCTACACTTGGATATTCCTACACTGTGGCGTTCGGGCACATTTTGCTCACCACCTGGGGAACTATCATTGTTGCTCTCATGTCGTAAACCGAGAGAGAGGATGCCGAAGAAGCTTGGCGCGTGTGCGCGGTAAGGAGTCAAAGCTTGGGCCAAGGGTTTTGGGAACATCTTATGCTGCGAGGAATACTCATTATTTTGCTCGTACTTACGTTCCTGTCCAGCTTGTCGGTTTTCCTTATGGTACAAGCCGCTCCGCAGAGTCGGACCCTCGTTCTAGCGGGACATTCAGGAGAGCTCCCCGTTGTGGAGATAGGCGGGCGTTCCTACGTCGATGTAGAAGCATTAGCGCGGCTTGCGAATGGTTCACTCAGCATTAGAGGGAATCAAATTGTGTTGACTCTGCCCTCACCCGGAGCGAGTACGCCAGCAATGAATCTCGAGACCGGGCAGCCGGGTGCATCTGGATTCTCCAAAGCTTTTCTTAAAGCGGGAATCGAGGAAATGGAGGTAATCAGGGAATGGCGAAGTACGCTGAAAAATGCAATCGGACAAGGATTTCCAGTGACCGAAAACTGGGTGGACACTTACCGGGCCCGCGCTGAGCAGAGTCTCCGATTGGTGTCTTTGGAAATTTCAACAGATTATGATCGGAGTGCATTTGAGTTGCTCACAAATGAATTTAAAAATATGAGAAAACTGAGCGACCGACTCGTGGAAGCCGGCAAGGGCAGAGTGTATGTCTCACCCAAGTCGTTAGACGATGACCCACTCGACCAAAAAATCCTGAAATGTGCGCACTCCTTAGCTGCAATGGTGGCGAACAACCAGTTTGTGGACGACGGCTCGTGTCACTGATAGCTCTTATCCAAGCAATGCTTCTAAACAACATGCGGCCGGGTCTATTCCGACCTTAATGACTTCGACAGACTGATCAAATTGTGAGGTGCTACGCGTATGGCGCCGCCGCGTGGGCTATCAATGTCGGATATCAGAAAGAACGCAATGGACACGACAATCGGTACGATCAGTAGAGTGCGCCAATCCCTTCCGTGTGCACCATAGCCGATGAGCAGATTGCAGCTGACGGCGATCACCGCCATCATTCCCCAGGCTGCAACTGGGATACGATTCCACCAAGCTGCCTGCGTGTATCCTTGTGAATTCAGCACGTCGTTCATACCGGAAACCACGAGGGCAACCACGGGCGTAGGATGTGCCTCTGCCGCCGGCCGCACGGCAATCCACAGCTCGCTTTGCAGTTGGACTGTTTCCGCATCGATCTTCGCTAGATGGCTATCGTCGCGAGTCGTATAGAACAACACGCGCTCGTCGAGATACCTGATTAGAAGATCATGCACCTTCGCAGCATCGTCCGGCGGAAGGAAATCCGCTCGCACATACTCTGTGCCGATTGCGTTGGCTTCTGCCTCCTCGTAATTCTTGCGCTGGTCATACCGACTAATGGCCATAGAGAAGCTGAAGCCGATAAGGAGACCGAGAAGAGTCAGGGTGGCACTTAATACAACATCAAAATCGTCGTGCTCTTCTCCCTTTAAGGCATGCACTTTGGTGCGAATTGTGTCGCCAAACAAAGCCGCCAGTAGCAGAACAACGAAGGATAAGGCAAACACGAGAAGAGGAAAGTTCATTAGAACCATAAGCTCCGGCTATTAGGGCCTTCCCAACCAGGAGTATTGCCAAGCCAGAGAGACATTCTGGAAGTTCCCTCCGTACCTGATATAAGCCCGATTGCTGTAACTGAATTTGATCGACTGATGTTTGCTTAAGGGGATCGAGGCGGTTCCTCCGAGCCGTGAATTCCGCTGAAGAGTAACCGGGTTTTCTACTCCATTTAGGCTTGTAGTGCCGCCGAACCAGCAATTGCCATCGACGGACACCCACAACCGTGGTTTGAAATCATAGCTGAGGTGTCCTTCAAATGAGCCAATAGGACTCTGCGTCTGAGTGTTGGTTCCCGGAGAGAACTGATTGTGTGAAAAGAACTCGGAGTTTGTCGTGTATAACCAAGCTCCCCCGTATGCATCCAGAATCCAATGCCCCCAGCGCTGAGAATAGCCAAGCTCTGGTTTGAAGGACCAGCGGTTCGTGCCGAAATTTATCAGCTTCGTTGGGTCGTATTGACCTGTTTCAGGCACGAGCCTGAGGCTGATACCTAGGATCGTCTTCTGCCGCCATTTCATGAATTCGGCGACGTTCATTGCACGACCCCCTATCAGGTTCACCGAGAATCGGAAAGTGGCCGGCAAGAGGCCCGACCGGTACGCAAGTGTTTCCGCGTCAACAACGATTCCTCGGAAGTTCCCAACCCCATACGGCAATGAGGCAGTGAAGTTTGCTGTACGGCCAAAAAAATTGAGTGAACGAGAATAGTTATAAATAGCGACATGAGCCCTTGCAGTGGCGCCCGTTATTGGGGCTGTTCCTTCAAAAAGAAGGTTCCCGTCAAAAAAGGAATAGGTCAGCGTAACCGCATTGGAATGAACGGGTGTGATGAGATAGGCCCGAGGAGCGAGGTCCTGTGCACGACAAACGTCGGCGGCAAGATAGACGCTAAGGAACACAGCGATATGAAAACACCCCTGCACGCGAGAATCTCACCATCGAGAAGGTTAGAAGCCGGAAAAGAAACCGACATCTGTAAGTATTGACAGTTCATTCTTTCTTCGCCGACGAAGAAGGTATTACTTAGGTAAAGACGGAAAGCGATTGACACAGCGAGTGCCAGAGAGTAGTCAAGCTTTGGCTAGATGCGCTTTTTGATGAGGGCTGCGGCCCCTCGGATGAGCCCAGGGAGACAGCAACCATGGATAAGAGTGCAGAGGCCACCCGTCTTGGAGAAGCGCGCGTTCAGGGTCTGCGATGGCGAAAATGGGGGCCATACCTGAGTGAACGTCAGTGGGGCACGGTTCGAGAGGATTACAGCCAAGATGGTAATGCCTGGGACTATTTCACCCACGATCAGGCGCGGTCGCGAGCGTATCGCTGGGGAGAAGACGGG
>Ga0066679_10000085_pt1 | contig 21708 bp, 3 predicted proteins | sample GraSoiAngelo_128_FD_62298 | JGI IMG/M metagenome (GOLD analysis project Ga0066679, IMG submission 62298) | Grasslands soil microbial communities from the Angelo Coastal Reserve, California, USA - 14_0927_12_20cm | ecosystem: Environmental > Terrestrial > Soil > Grasslands | place: USA... | reverse complement strand
GACGTGAAGCGAATGTCGATGTTGTGTTCGGCTTTGGCTTTAGCGACGAAGGCGGGAAAGATCGCTTTCTCCAGCGGCTCTTTCATAATCGAGAAGCCGTACAGCGTGATATTCACGCCGCCGCCGGTTTCGGAAAGCGGTTTTGGCAGACAAGCATTCGCGGCGAGCAAAGCGAGCAGCGCGATCAGGACTGCGCACGTTCTCAATCCACGAAATGATTCTCTTCTCGCCATCGAGAAAACACTTCCTTTCCAAACTGCCAGAGCAGATCGGGGGAAGATTCAGTTTTAGGGGCCTTAGTTAGCTGGATCGTCTATAGCATATTTTGTGATTTTGCGGAATGTTTGCCGCGACCGGGTATACATAATATTTGCGGCTTCTTCAGCTTGTTATTAACGGGCGTGGATGATAAATATGAGCGGTAATCTCAATTCATTTTAATAAGCAGCAATCCTTCGGGAGGTCCGATGATTAATCAGGAGCGCATTAAGAATCTTCTCCTCGAGTTCGTCCAGATCGACAGCCACTCGCGCAAAGAACGCGCCATTGCCGAGCGCATTAAGAAGTACTGCGAAGAAATGGGCGCCCAGGTTGAGATCGACGACGCCGGCGAAAAGGTTGACGGCAACAGCGGCAATGTCATCGCGCGATTCGCAGGCACGATTCCCGGCGCACAACCAATAATGATGAGCGCGCATATGGACACGGTCGTTCCCGGCGAAGGCGTCAAACCGATTGTCGAAGGCGACATCATTCGCACTGATGGCACGACGGTCCTCGGCGGCGACGACAAGAGCGGTTGCGTTGTGATCATCGAAGTCATTCGTTGCCTTCAGGAACAGAAAATCCCACACACAGCCATCGAAGCAATCTTTTCGATCTGCGAAGAAGTGGGATTGCTGGGCGCGAAGAACGTCGATGTGTCGAAGCTGAAAGCGAAGTACGGAATTGTTTTCGATTCGGACGATCCGGGATTTCTGTTCACCAAGGGTCCTTCGTCTAACCACATGGAGTTTCGGATTCACGGGCTCGAATCTCACGCCGGCGTCGCGCCCGAAGAAGGAATCTCGGCAATCAAGATCGCCGCCGAAGGAATCGCGGCGATGAAACTCGGCCGCATCGATCAGGAAACGACTGCAAACATGGGATTGATTAGTGGCGGCATGGCTACGAACATCATCCCGAATCTTGTCGTGCTCAGTGGTGAAGCGCGTTCGCACAGCGAAGAGAAACTTGATGCGCAAACCGAGCACATGAAGAAATGTCTGGAAGATGCGGCCGCGAAATACGAAGTCACCGTCGCGGGCAAAATGACCAAAGCTTCAGTCGAATCGCATATCGAGCGCGATTACTCTTCGATGGACGTTCCTGATTCGTCGCATGTCGTGCAGCTCGTGATTCAAGCCGCAAAGCGCATGGGCCTGGACGTGAAGACGATGGCCTCGGGCGGCGGCTGCGACGCGAACGTTTTCAATCGAAAGGGAATCGAGTGCGCCAACCTCGGCACCGGCATGCGCGCGATTCACACGGTCAAAGAATGGCTCGACGTGAAGGACATGTACGCAGCCGCGGAGATGACTCTGGAAATCATGAAGCTGAACGGCGAGATGGCGGCGGAGTGAGGAGCGCGCGACTGGAGCGCACGCATCCTTGCGTGCGGGTCGCCGGCATCCTGCAGGTTCTCTCTCGTTTACACCGCGAGCAGGATGCTCGCGACCCGCCGACAAGATGTCGGCGCTCCCTCCCGAAAAAAGGTTCTTGACGCTTCTTCATAGCGCCCTCCATAATCGAATTCAGTAGCATAGACTTCGGTCTGTTAATGTCTTTTCATCGATCAGACGAAGGTCATATCCAGCTTTCGGTTCAAGGGGCGAATCCAGCGTGAGCGAAGAATTAGAAAACAGCCTGCAGCAAGCCGTTGAGACTTATGTCAATGAGCGCCTGCGCATAATCGACGAACGACTTTCAAAGTTGCAGACAGACGTTAACGATGCGTTGAGTCATCTGCGCGAGAAATCTGGCGCCGAAAGTCTGGACGGCACGACGCTGTCCGCGTCGATCTTTGCGCATCTGCAAACGGCTCGCGGGCAAAAGTTGAGTGGGGTCACGTTGACGCCGCCGGCGGCGCGGGATTCGAGGACGATTCGGCGCACCACCGACGAGATCGAAAAACAGGGTTCGCAGACCGAGATTCTCAGATCGTTGCTGATCGGTTCGTCGCAATTCGCGGAACGCGTCGCGCTGTTCGTCATCAAGGGCGATCAGGCGATCGGTTGGCGCGCCTGCCGGGCGAGCGATATGGCTAATCTTGAAATGATCGGCGGCGTATCTTTACCTCTGTCGTCGGAAACGATCGTGACGCGCGCGGCTCAGGCAAAATCATCCCAGTCGGAAGAAATTCGATCGAATCCCAACGATCAGTTGCTAATCGATCAGCTTCGCGGCGACCCGCACTTTGCTTCGGCGATTCCATTGACGGTGCGCGGCAAAGTCGTGGCGGTGCTTTACGCCGATTCGGCTTCGGCCGATGCGAATGCGATCAATTCAGACGCGTTGGAAGTTTTGGCGCGCGTCGCCGCGATGGCCGTGGGCTTGGCGTCGTTGCAACGCGCCGCACCGGCAAAAACTGAATCACCGGCGGTTTCCAGACCAGCCGAAGCGGCCGCTCCCACCGAAGCCGCTGCGCCGGGAACTGCACCTGAACCCGAATCGACGTACACGCCTCAAGTTGAGCCGCGGACTGTCGAAGCGGCGCCACAAGCTGCTGAAGCAGAAGCCACGCCTGCAGCGACCGCGCCGCCTGCGGCCGAAGCTGTGTCTGAAACAGAGCCGCCGGAAAGCGTTGGCTCTGCGGAAGACCAGGCAACTGCGGCTGCGGAAGAACAAACGATTTCGGAGGCGCCTGCCGCTGCTCCCGAGCCTGAAGCAACTTCAAGCGCCAGCACCGTCGCTCTTCCCTCATCCGAAATTAGGGCAGCTCTGCAGACGTCTGCGCCATCGGAACCATCATCCTCGCCGTTTCTTTCCGAGTACGCGACGCCGCTCGGCGGCGCGCGCCGTTTTGGTGTCAGCGAACCTGAGTTGCCGATCGATGTCGGTGAAGAAGAGCGGCGTCTGCACAACGATGCGCGTCGCTATGCGCGTCTGTTGGTTTCGGAAATCAAACTTTACAACGAACCGAAAGTGAAGGCAGGCCGCAGTGCTGGTGACCTGTACGATCGCTTGCGTGAAGACATCGATCGCTCGCGTCAAATGTACGACAAGCGCGTTGCGCCACCCGTCGCCGCACGCCATGATTACTTTCATCAGGAATTGGTGAACATGTTGGCTGAAGGCGACGCGGCAAAGCTCGGAGCAAATTATCCTGACGCGAGCTAATCACGCTAACCCCAATCCCCTAACCGCTATCCCCTGCATTCCTTTCGTTTCCATTGACTTTCACTTTGCCTCGAATTAATCTTCGCGAACATTTTTTGAAGAAGATGCGCGTCGCGTAATCAGGCTATTAGTCTCGGTTACAGCCGATCATTTTTCGCCCAACTTCTTTCCGAGTCTCGGAATTATTAAGTAGGAAGTAGTAAGCCGCGAGCAGGATTGCCTCAGTATGTAGCTCAGAGCATTCTAGTTCCTACTGTACTCGCTAATGTTTTCGAGGAGTTCGCCCCAGTAATGCCGCACGGTTTAAGCTCGACATTTCTGCCAGCCAAGCACGAAGCGTGCTTCAATCTGCGAACGACTCATCAGTCATCACTCATCACTCATCACTCGCAACTTGGTCGCGTTCGCATCACTTCGCTCTTGGCTCTGTGCGCTTTGCTCTTAGCTCTTTGTGTTTTGCCATTCGTCGCGCGCACGCGCGCCGCTGCGGACTTATCACCGATCACCGATCACTCATCACTCGGCTGGATCAGTGATCGCGCCTGGCTGCATCCGTCCAGCGTTGGCTCTTCGCCCTTCGCGTTTAGCTCTTTGCTCTTCACACCGTTGAGTACGCCTGAGCCGTTCTTTTTCGCAAACACTGCAAACAACTACTCTGGCTCTGGAACCGGGAACATTACAACTGGAAGCAACTGGAGCCTTACCCATTTTCCGACGGTAAGCGAAGACGCAACTTTTGCGTCAACGTCGAATTCGGGAATTAAGAATTTCGGTACTGGAGCGACAGTCGGAGGACCGGTAACGGTTGGTTCGTGTAACGTAACCGCGATTACTGGAACGTATTCGATTCGGAACGCCACTACGAGTGCGACGAATGCGACACTAAACCTCGGAGGGAGCGGTGACCTTGGAAATAGCGTCTCAGGAACGGCCTCAGATCTTCTTTATGTAGCGAGCGGCGCCACATTTCAACTCCTAGGGGATAATCCGAATGGCTCCGGTGTAATGAGTGTAGTTCTTGGTCAAAGCGGTGATTTTGATGCAGTCGGAACGATGAATATCAGTGCGGTTGTCTTGGGAACAGGATTCGGGATAACGAAGACCGGTGGCGGCAATCTGACCTTAAGCGGTGCCAATACTTATACCGGGAACACGACAATCAGCGCTGGAAAACTACTTCTTAGCACTACCGGATCGATCGCCAACTCGCCGAATATTATTATTGCTGGTGGTGGCACGCTCGATATTTCAACTCGCGGTGGCGTCACATTTACCGCCGGTCAGAGTCTGCAAGGCAGCGGAACTAGTACGACAGGAACAATAGCTACCGCAGCGAGCAATGGGCTCACCACTGCTTCCAATAGTCCGCTGAAATTCACCGCGTTCAATGGCACGACAGCGCCGCTCACGATCTCCGGCGTCGGCACCATTACGCTAGTGGGTACGAATCCAGTCACTGTCAATACAACTTCAGCTCTGGGCGCGGGTGATTACACACTCATCGCGAAAGGCGCGAGCGGTACTGTCGCCGGCTCAGTTCCAACTAGTCTCACTATCGGCGGCAGTGGACTTGCCTCAGGCATGGGCGCGGTCTTGCAAATTACCAGCAGCCAACTCGTCTTGCATGTCGCGGCGGCCGGCAGCCTGCAATTTTCTTCCGCGACTTATAGTGACAACGAGACGAACGCTAACCACTCTTTTAATTATTTGGTGACCCGCGCTGGCGGTTCAACCGGCGCCGTCACGATCGACTACCAGGTTACTGATGGCTCCGCTACTGTCTCAGGCAACGATTATTCAGTTGCATCCCCGACCGGAACACTGAGTTGGTCGGACGGCGACACGGCCGTCAAGAACCTCACCATTACAGTAAAGGGCGACATCACGATTGAGCCCAACGAAACGGTCAATGCGCAAGTCAGCAATCCTACCGGCGGAGCAACGCTCGGCACTCCCAACTCCGCGGTCTTGACGATCACGAATGACGACTTCGGTAACACGATCAGCGGGACGCTGTTCGATGCGGGTGGTTCGCCGATTACTGACGGCCGAACGATTAAGCTGATCCAGAACGGAACTGTTTCCGCAACGACGGCGACTACGAATGGTTCGGGCGTTTACACCTTCACCGGATTGACGCTCGCCAACACCGATCAGATTTCAGTCTTTATCGATAACGCGAGTGAGAAGGGGACAACCTGCACAGTCATCGGCTCGTCACCGGCAGATATCAGCAACTTTGATGTTACGGCTTCCGCTCTGCGAATCCGCACTGACGACGGCGCATCGACGATTACGAACTCCAATCTCTCCCAATTGGACAACACGCACGACGCGGACATTCCATTCACATATTCGAGTGGCTCGATTACGACGACCGATGGAACGGCGCTACAAATTGATCTCACCAGCTCGTATACGCCGGGCGGCGCAGTCAACGTCGGCGGTCACTGGACCAACAACAGCGGCAACTTTGTTAACGGCGGGAAGACGGTCACCTTAAACGGCACCGGCGCGCAGACGATCACGACGGGCGGCATCAGCGCCGGCCATTCGTTCGCTGGATTCACAATTAATAAGGCAAGCGGCACGGCGACACTCGCGGGAAATCTCAGTGACACTGCGCTGAACATCACGCAAGGAACTTTCGATCAAGGTGCATCATTCAATGTGTCGAGCGGCGCGCTGACGGTCGGCGCAAACGGCACGTGGACCAACCTCGGCACAGGCGATCTGACGCTGTCCGGCGACGTGTCCAACGCAGGCACGATCAACTTCAATGCGAACGGCACGCCGTGTGGTGATACCCCTAATAATGACGACATCCTGATTCGCTCTTCAGACAGCGGAAATCCAACTCCGACGCGGCGCACCTGGTCAGGCACGGGCACGTTCTCGATGACGGATGTGGATGTGAAGGATCAAAAGATGCCGGGCGGTCTGACTCCTCCGATCTTTATCTTGGTTAATAGCGGCGCCGATTCCGGCAACAACACCGGCTGGCAGTTCGTCAATCAGTGCACTTCAGGAACCTACACCTGGATCGGCGGCACGCTGGGCGCGGCGACCGATTGGACGGTGGGCACAAACTGGAATCCGACACGCGTGTCTCCGTCCGCGAGTGACGTGCTGATCTTTGACGGCAACTCGACACCATCGCCGACGGTGACCAACGTGCCGATGCAAGAGATCGCCGTGCTGCGATTGCAGAACAACAGTGTGGCAGTCACGTTGAGTGCGTCAGGCACGAACACGCTGACGATTAGCGGCGCAACGGGCAATGATTTGTCGATTCCTTCCGGCACGTCTTTGACTGTCTCTGGCACGAATGCTTTGACGATCGCGCTCTCTGCCGGTTCGGCGGCAAACGTCGATAACTCGACCTCGGGAATTCGCGGCTCGGTTTCGTTGCTGCAAGGCGCGCATCGTCTGACTGGAGCAAGCGCGAGTTCGATCGTGTTCAAGACCAACTCGTCGAGTTTTTCGGCCGGTTCTGTGGTTACAACGGGCTTCACCGGCAATCCTTTCGGCACGGGCACGAATGGATCGGTTGTCTTTGATGCCGGATCGAATGGCTTTTTCAATGAAGGCGGCGATCCCTTTGGTGGGGACGGCCACAAAGTCGCGGTTTTCAACTTCAACAGCACCGCCTGGTTCAATGCTGCATCAGCTTTGTCATGCTCGAACCCGGCGTCGTCGGAAGGACGGTCTTACGGGAATCTAGTTTTGGATAATCAAGCGGGAGGCAGCGCGACCTACACGTGCGCAGGTGCACTTCCGCTGACGGTCCTGAATAATCTGAGTATCAATAGCAGCCGCACGTTTACTCTTTCGAGTTCTGCCGGCGGCGACTTGATCCTCGATGGCAACTTCAGCGACGACGGCACGTTCGCACCGAATTCACGCACGGTGAATTTCAACGGTGGCGCAACATTACAGACGATCACCAAGTCGAGCGGCACAGAGTCTTTCTTTGATGTTTTCATTTCTGAAACCACGGGCGGCAAGATTCAGTTGTTGAGCCCGCTGGCCATAAACGGTCAATTGAATTTCAACACGGCTGCATCAGTGCTTGAACTCAACGGCAAGACGTTGACGCTGAATGGAACGATTACCGGTAGCGGCAACTTGAAAGGTGATTCGGCAGCAACGTTAAGCATCGGCGGCATGGGCGCGTTGGGCACCTTGAACTTTGCCAGTGGCGGACAGTTGCTAAGTGCGCTGGCTCTGGACCGGAGCAGTTCGGGATCGGCGACGCTGGGAACGTCTCTAGCGATCGGCGGCAGTCTGACTTTAACCAACGGCATCCTGGATGCGGGCACAAACACGCTTTCACTTGGATCAGCCGCGACCACTAGTCGCACGAGCGGTTATGTAGTTGGAAATCTGCAAAAGACATTCGGCGCGACCGGCACGTTCACATTTCCGGTGGGAACCGGCACAGGCGGCGCCTACTCTCCAGTCGACGCGAACGTGACGGCAGGCACCGGCAATAGTCTTACGATTAAAGCCGTCGCGGGACAGGAACCGCACGTGAGCGGGAACGCTTTGCAACGCTACTGGACGCTGACGAATTCAGGCAGCGTCACCGCGAATCTCACGTTCCACTATCTCGCCGCAGACGTTGTTGGCAGCGAATCGATCTACAAAATATTCAAGTACGACACCAGCCTGCATCAATTCAGCCCCGACGTGCTGAACACGAGCGGTCACTTCGCGACGCTGAATAATGTTTCGTCGTTCAGTAACTGGACTCTGGCGGAAGGGTGCGCCGATCCGCCGTCGGGCATGACCAGTTGGTGGCCGGGGGACGGAAAAGCGATCGATGTGCAGGGAGTCTATAACGGCATCCAGCGCAACGGCGCCACGTTCGCGACGGGCAAAGTCGGACAAGCCTTCAGCTTTGACGGTGTCGACGATTACGTGAAACTGCCCGACAACTTCTTCCCATATCCTACTTCGGGCACTGGCACGACGGCGTTCACTTTCGATGCGTGGTTCAAAACGGCGACGGCCGGTGTGATCATCGGTCAGCAGAACAGCGATCCATTTACCAATGCGGGCAGCTTTGTGCCGGGTCTGTATGTAGGGACTGACGGGAAGCTGCGAGCTGAAATGTTCTGGAACGGTAGCGTCACTCCTATTACCAGCGCGGCCACCGTTAACGACAACGTGGTCCATCACGTCGCGGTCACCTATGATGGCACGACTGAAATTCTCTATCTCGATGGCGCCAATGTCGGCAGCAGCGCGCATACGCAAGTCTCTTACGGCTCGTTCTACAAATATCAGTTGGGCACGGGCCTCACTGGTGGTGGTTGGCCCAGTGGCAATGGTACATGGCTCAACTTCAACGGATTGATCGACGAAGTCGAACTGTTCAATCGTGCGCTGACCTCAACTGAAGTTCAGGCACTCTTCAATCAGGACAGCCTTGGCAAGTGCAAACCGGCGGACAGTGACGGCGACGGCGTACCCGACATTCACGATGCCTGTCCGGGGACTGCGCCGAACGTTGTAGTCACCGCTGATGGTTGTGACGCCAGCGCGTGCGTTACGCCGCCGGCGAATCTTATCGGCTGGTGGGCAGCGGACGGCAATGCAAAGGATCTTCAGGGCGCACATGACGGCACGCTGGTAAACGGCACAACCTTTAATGCGGGCGAAGTTGGGCCGGCGTTCGTCTTCGACGGCGTTGACGATCGCGTTACGACGACGCTCGACGTGCAGCCGAGCGCGATGCCGACGACGACCTGGGATGCCTGGGTCTATCCAACGATAAACAACGGCACCCGCCAGACGATCATGACGAGCGACGACGGCGGATTTGATCGCGAGGTTTCACTGGAAAACATTGGCAGTTTCGGCGTCTTTACCGGCAGCGGCTTGTGGACGCCCATCTCGTTCGATCTAAATCAATGGCAGCACATCGCCGTCGTTTATACGCCGACGAACATTCTGTTCTACAAGAATGGTGTCGAGTACTCGTTTGGCGCGGCGCCCACCACCGGAACGACGACCAACAAGTTCGCCATCGGCGAGAACCTCGGCGGCGGCGGGATACAGCCTTTCCAGGGTCGCATCGATGAAGTCGAAGTCTTTAACGCGCAGGTTTCGGCCACGGACATTCAGCGAAATTACAACATCGGCGGCGTTGGCAAGTGCAAAGGCACGCAGCCGCCGAATGTTGGTTACATCATTCGCGCCGACGCGAATCCGTCACCAGCTTCGAGCGTCCATTTCACAGTCGTCTTCACAAACTCAGTGACCGGCGTCGATGCGTCCGATTTTGTGGTTACGACCACTGGTAGTTTGTCGGATGCGGTGGTGACTAATATCACGGGCAGCGGCACGACCTACACAGTCACGGTCGGGAATTACATCGGTTCGGGGACGCTGCGATTGGATGTTGTTGATGACGATTCGATTACCGACGGTTCGTTGCCATTGGGCGGCAGCGGCTTGGGTAATGGGAACTTTACCGCAGGCGAGATCTATACGATCAATGGCGCGGACATCACCACGCCTTTTGTGGTGACGAAGACTGCGGACACGAACGACGGACATTGCGATTCCGATTGCTCTCTGCGCGAAGCAATCCTCGCCGCCAACGCCGATCCCGGACCGGACACGATCAACTTCAACATTCTGAACAGCGATCCGGGTTGTGATGGAACAACGCATGTCTGCACGATCATTCCCAACTCGACCGGCAACGGAGGCTTACCGAGCATCACCAGCTCAACCATGGTCAATGGTTACTCGCAGCCGGGCTCGAGCGTTAATAACCAAGCGACCAGCGACAACGCGGTGATTCTGATCGAGTTGCGCGGCACCAGTGTTGGTCCCAACACCGCTGGTCTAACGCTTACCGGCGGCAGTTCAACCGTGAAAGGTTTGGTCATCAATCGCTTCAGCCGTTACGGCATTGACGTAACGGGCAACGGCACCAGTGGCAATCTGATTGTCGGTAACTTTATCGGCGTGAATCCCGACGGCACTGGCGCGATAGGGACTACCGGCAATGGCGGCGACGCAGGCGTTGAAAGCGAAGTTAACGGCGGCAGCACGACGGTTGGCGGCACCGCGCCCGCTGATCGCAACGTGATCTCAGGCAACAGTGGCAATGGGGTTGAGTTCTTCTTTTCCGGCACGGCCACGGTGCTGGGAAACTTCATTGGTCTCGCAGCGGATGGCACGACCGGGATCGGTAATGGCGCCAGTGGTATCGGCACTAACTTTGGTGGGCCAAACACTCTTGGCGGCACTGCGGCTGGCGCACGCAACTACATTGGATCAAATCACGGCGCAGGGATCTTCCTTTCGCACGGAACTGGAACGATCCAGGGAAACTACATTGGGACCGACGCAAGCGGAACTCTCGATCGCGGCAACCTCGGCGACGGCATCGGCACGAACGTTGTCGGCGGCTTTACGATTGGCGGCAGTACAGCAGGCGCGGGCAATTTGATCTCAGCCAACCACGGCAACGGCATCAGTCTCTCGGATCCCGGCTTTATCGTTCAGGGCAATTTGATCGGCACGAAGGCCGATGGCACGAGTGCGCTCGGCAATCTTCAGCACGGCATCGCCGTCGCGAACACCGAGACGATCGGCGGCGTGAACGCTGGTGAAGGCAATACCATCGCGTTCAACGGCCACGACGGCGTGAACGCTAGCGGCACGCGCAACATCATTCGCAGCAACTCGATCTTTTCGAACGGCACGGCCGCGGCCGATCTCGGTATCGATCTTGGACCTGACGGGGTAACGCCGAACGACACCGGCGACGGCGATACGGGTGCGAACAACTTACAGAACTTCCCAATCATTACTTCAGCCCAGGCGGGTGTCACCAACACGATCGCCGGCACCTTGAATTCGAATGCCAGCCGCACGTACACGATCGACTTTTATTCGAACACGACCTGTGACACTTCGGGCCAGGGAGAAGGGAAGACTTATCTCGGATCGACTAATGTCATGACTGACGGGAGCGGCAACATCGGCTTCACGTTCCATCCGGCGTCGCTTTCCACTGGCGACATCGTGACCGCGACGGCGACTGACACCAGTCTGTTCGACGACGACAACAACGTGAACACGGCGATGGTGCCGCACAACGATACTTCGGAATTCTCGCAATGCGTCGGCGTTGCTGCGTTGCCGGCCGATCTCTCGATCACCAAGACCGATTCGCAAGACCCGGTGACCGAAGGCAACAACCTGACTTACACCATCACGGTTACCGACAACGGGCCGAACAATGCAACGAACGTTACGGTCACCGATACACTTCCGGCAAACGTAACCTTTGTTTCCGCGACGCCTGCGCAGGGAAGTTGCTCAGGCACGAGCACGATTACGTGCAACCTCGGCACGATCAATAACGCTGCGAACGCGACGGTCTTGATCAACGTCACGCCGACGAGTGCCGCGGCGAATACGACGCTCTCAAATACCGCGACGGTTACTGCGGCCGAGCCCGATCCGTCGACGCCGAATTCCGCGACGCAGACGACGCAAGTAGCCGCGGCGAGTTGCACGTCCGCGCCTGCGGGACTCGTTGCGTGGTATCCGGGTGACGGAAACGCTGACGACGTCAAGAACGGCAATAAAGGCACATTGCAAAACGGTGCGATGTTTGCGCCGGGCAAAGTCGATCAAGCGTTCAGTCTCAACGGCACTAACGAGTTCGTAGAAGTGTCGGATGCTCCGGCTAACAGCCCGACAACTGCGCTCTCGATCGACGCGTGGATCAAACCAAATAATACTTCAACCGATCAGAGTATTGTTTCTAAGTACGATGCGTGCTCTGGCCAGCAAAGAAGCTACGAGCTGGATCTTGTAAGCGGCGGGGCGGTTCAATTCGCCGTCTATAACGGGCAGCCCGATCCTAATGGGTATCGAGCGGTGCGAACAGGCAGTGGTGCAATCACTGCCGGTGTTTTCACTCATGTCGCTGGCACTTTTGATACTAATGGCCAGGTGATGAAGATTTATGTCAATGGCGTGGATACCTCAGCACCCTCGCTGGCCGGCTCAGTGAATGTGAATTCGATTTTCGACAGCAATACACCCGTGGATATCGGTAGAACATTTTGTACGACCGGTGGACCAGGCAACTACTTCAACGGCTTAATTGACGAGACTGAAATCTTCAACGCCGCGCTCTCATCGACCGACATCGCTAACATCTACAACGCCAGCTTTGCCGGCAAGTGCCGCACCTGCACGACTGCGCCAAGCGGTATGGTCAGTTGGTGGGATGGCAGTGGCAGTGGAACAACTGCGAATGACATAAACGGCCCGAGCCCGGGCACTCTGCAAAATGGCGCGACCTTTACGGTGGGTAAGGATGGTCAGGCATTCAGCTTCGATGGCATTGACGATCAAGTTCTGGTTCCTCATGACGCGGCTCAGAACACGGGGGCACAAATCACACTCGATGCCTGGATTCGGCCGACTGCGTTCGCCGCTCTGAATAGTAATCCTTCGATTATCAATAAGCGGACGGCCGGAAACGCGGAAGGTTATACCCTCGAGTCGAACAACGCCGGTAACGGTCTATATTTTGAAATCACAACTTCCGATGGCGTGTTTGCGGTCACGGCGCCCAAGGCTTTGACTTTGAATACCTGGCAGCACGTCGCGGCAACCTACGACGGGACGACTCTCAGGATCTTCGTTAACGGTGTTCAAGTTTCATACAATGGCGGCAGCGGCACTATCAACGCGGTTAATTCCGATCTGGTAATCGGACGCAACATCGCACTCGGCAGTTCGTTTACGGGCCAGATAGATGAGGTTGAGCTTTTCAACACCGCTCTCTCGCAATCACAAATCGCCGCGATTGCCGACGCCGGCAACGCGGGCAAGTGCCACACCAGCACAATTCAATTCTCATCGGCGACATACTTGGTGGGTGAAGGCGACGGCACCGCGACAATTACCGTGACGCGCACCGGCGCGCACGACACGACGGCGTCGGTTCACTACGCAACGCAATCCGGCGGCACGGCAGCGGGCGGTGCAAGCTGTACGACGGGAATTGATTATCAGAACATCCCAGACACCACGCTGCAATTCGATCCTGGCGACGTGTCGAAGATTTTCACTGTGCCGATCTGTGACGACAATATCGACGAACCGGATGAGACAGTCTCGCTCGAATTATTTAATGTCAGCGGTGCGACGCTGGGCACGCCGGCTGACCCGGTATTCCTAACGATCACCGATAACGATAATGCGCCTACAGTTTCAATCGGCGATGTGACTCAAGCTGAAGGCAATAGTGGGCCCGCCACTTTCGCATTCACAGTGAGCTTGTCGGACCCGAGCGCCAGCGATGTCGTGGTCGATTACTCGACCATGGATGGCACAGCCAACGCGGGTGGCGACTTTGCCGGAGTGACGAATGGCCAGTTGACGATTCCCGCCGGCTCAACTAGCGGCACGATTAATATCACCGTCAACGGCGACACGGCCTACGAAGCCAACGAGACATTTACAGTTCACATAAACAGCGCGACGAATACCAGTTCAATTACTGACGCAGATGGGCTCGGCACGATTACGAATGACGATTCAGCGCCGGCGTTCTCGATTGACGACGTGACGCATCAGGAAGGCGATGCGAGCACGACCTCGTTTGTCTTTACGGTAACTAAGACGGGCGCCACCGAAGTTAATTCTCAGGTTGATTTCACCACGCAGGATGGTTCGGCGACGCTCGCCGATAACGATTACACGCTGAATACGGGAACGCTTTATTTCCTGCCGAACGATACCACCAAGACGATCACAGTGCTGGTTAACGGCGACACGACGGTCGAGCCGGACGAGGCGTTCAATGTTCATCTTTCAAACGAGAGCGGCGCTGCGATTGCGGACGCCAATGGCACGGGCACGATCACGAATGACGATTTTCCATTGGGCGCGGCGTTGGATTTTGATGGCGTGGATGATTATGTGTCCGTCCCGAACAATGCCGCATTGCACCCGACCACGGCCATTACAATGGAAGCGTGGGTGAAACCAATGGGCGGCGGAAACTACGCCCGGATCGCGGACAACGAGAGCGTGCAGCTTTTGGCCGTGAACCTGAACAAACGGTTCAAGTGGCAGGTAGCGACAGCCAATGGCGCAAACAGCGTGGGCGATATTTCAGACTTCGTTAACGGAACCTGGTATCACGTCGCAGGTACTTACGATGGCAGCACCGTGCGGCTTTACGTGAACGGCGTGCTGGTAGGTTCGACTCCGCTGACTGGAGCCATCACCGCGAGCACCCAGGCGCTTCTGCTCGGCTTCGGCTATGACCCGTACTTCCTCCAGGGACAGATGGACGAATTCCGCCTCTGGAACCGCGCGCTTTGTCAGGATGAAATTCAGGCGCACATGAACTGCGAGCTGATCGCCAACGAGACCGGCTTGATCGCGTACTACAAATTCAATCAGGGCAGCGCAGGCGGCAGCAACCCCAGCGTCAATACGCTGACCGATTCCGGCCCCAACGGATTCACGGGCACCCTCAACAACTTCGCGCTTAGCGGCACGACCTCGAGCTGGGTTGCGCCGGGCGGCGTAAACACGGGCACGACCTGCGCGGTGTTCCTCGCGCCGGAAATCGACGCTCAGGGCAACGGCAATCCGGTTCCTGACGGCCTGACCTCGCCCAACGCAGGTAATGGAACTGAATTCGGGTCGGTCGCGATTGGCTCATCGCTGGATCACACTTTTGTGATCAGCAATACCGGAAGCGCCGATCTGCATATCTCAGGTATTACCGCGGGCGGCGACTTCAGCATCTTCAGTCCATCGTCGTTCCCAGTGGCTGTGACTCCGAGCGACTCGGTTAATTTGGTTGCCAGATTCACTCCGAGCGCCAGCGGCCTGCGCACGGCGACTGTGCACATTGCCAATGATGATTGTGATGAAGCTGACTATGACTTTGCAGTGCAGGGCACAGGTGCGACCGATACCGACGTGTCGCTCTCAGGCGGCAGTCTGGTAATTACCGACAGCAACGGCGGGAACACCGACGACACGCTGACGCTTTCGCTGAACGGTGGCTCGAACGTCCGCGTTAACGACCCGAATCACACGTTGAGTTGCGGCGGGGGCATTACGCAGGTTGACGCCAATACTTGCGAAGTTCCACTGGCTTCGATCTCAGGCAACATTCAGGTCAGCACGCTCGCCGGCAATGACACGCTGACGCTCAACTTCGCGAACGGAAACTTTATGCCTGCGAGCGGATTGAGTTACGCCGGCGGCGATCCGACCACAGGGCCGGGCGACAAACTCATCATCACTGGCGGTAGCCAGGGCACGGTCAGTTATAACTACACGAACGCGCATGATGGCAACATCGTGATGAGCAGCTTCGGCACCGTGAGCTTTACCGGCCTCGAGCCAATCACAAACGGCGGCGATTCAACTGACACCGTTTTCAATTTACCGGCCGGGCCGAATGCGGTGACGCTCGGGGATGACGGAACTACCGGGAACACTTTGTCCAGCCTGAGTGCCGCGACAATCGAGACGACAAATTTCGCGAATCCATCCAACTCGCTAAAAATCAATCGTGGCGATGCAACAGACACGATCGCTCTTAACGCGCTGCCTGACTTTAATGCCAGCCTCACGATTGGTACGTCGCTCAATCCTTTCGGCACGATTGTCTTCAATGGCACGGTCGCCGTTACTGGCACGGCCGCGGTAAACGTCACTGCTGGAGATGTAAACGGCTCAGGCAATATCAGCACAGCTGGCGGGGTGTTTGTGACGAACACCGGCACGAGCAGCACGCTCAGCGGCGTGATCGGCGGCGCCGGCACATTGTCCAAGCAAGGTGCTGCTATCTTGGTCCTTTCAGGCGCAAACACCTACACCGGCGCGACTTCGATCAACGCCGGTCGGCTGAACCTCAACGGCTCCATCACCAGCAACACAACGGTAAACAGCGGCGGCACGTTGGGCGGTACCGGCACAATTAACAGCGCGAACATCGTGACGGTAAACAGCGGCGGAACGGTCGCTCCCGGCTCCAGCCCCGGCATTCTGAACACCGGTAGTTTGACCTTCAATAGTAGCTCGACTTTCAAAGTCGAGATCGGCGGCATAACGCCCGGGAGCGGCGCCGGCAATCACGATCAGTTGAATGTCACGGGTACCGTTAGTCTTGGTAACGCGACGCTGAGCCTTTCATCGTTCGGCGGCTTCACACCAAGCGCCGGTCAGACGTTCACTATTGTTACCAACGACGGCGCGGATGCGATCAACGGAAACTTCAATGGCCTCATGGAAGGCGCAGTCATTCCAAACTTCCTGGGATCAGGCCTGAACGCGACGATCACTTACCAGGGTGGGACTAACAATAATGATGTCATCCTGACGGCGGCGGCCCCGGCGCCCGAAATTTCCGTCGAGCAACCGGCCGGCACTGATTTAACCAGCGGCTCGTCGACTCCGATCGATTTCGGAAGTTCGGATGTGGGGGTTCCTTCCGCAACTTCGCCGAAGACTTTCACGATTAAGAATGCCGGCCCAGGTGACCTGACGATCAGCGGAATCACCAGCGACACCAGCGAGTTTGTGGTTGACACAACCGGCATGTCGACTACGGTGACTGCGAACAACAGTACGACGTTCAAGGTTACGTTTACGCCGGGCGCGCCGGGAATTCGCAATGGCGCGATTCATATCGGCAACAACGACTCAGACGAAAACCCGTTCGACATTAACTTGACCGGCACGGGCAATTGCCCGACCGGCTTCGTCGTGAATTCGACTGCCGATACGGATGACGCCAACGAGGGTGATGGCATCTGCGCCGACGCCGGAGGCAAGTGCACCTTGCGCGCGGCAATCGAAGAAGCGAATGCGATACGCAGTGATTGCAGCGGTCTGACGATTAGCTTCAACATCCCGGCCAATGATCCGGCGCACGTCTATTACAAGGATGACGGCCTAGCTGGTCATGTGACCAACGACATCGCGCACATTGGATTCACTACGCTCGGCGATGATTCATCGATCCTCGATGTCGATCCGGATTACAACCACAGTTGGTGGCGGATAAGACCCGACAATTCGCTACCCGACATCAACGTCGGCATGATCATTGATGGTTACTCTCAAGGCGCCAACACGCTGCAGACTGCTTCTCCGAATGCGCTGGACCTAAATCATGGTGATGATGCGGTCCTGCGAATTGAAATCGACGGCTCGCAAATTGTTAACGGCACGGGCGACGGTTTCGAGTTGTTTGCGAACGACGGCAGTACCTTCAAGGGGCTGGTCATCAATCATTTCGAAAACAACGATATCTACATTGAAGACGGCGGTGGCGACATCTTCTCGGGTAACTTCATTGGCGTCGATGTTTCCGGAACCCTGGTTGACGGCACGAACAGTGAAGGAATCTTCATCGACACCGGAGACGGAGTGATTATCGGCAGTGAGGATCCGGCGGATCGTAATCTGATCTCGGGACGCGGGGGCGAGGGCGGCGCCGGCATCTCGATCAATACGGATTTCACGACTGTCGAAGGGAACTACATCGGGACTGATCGAACCGGCGCGGTCAAACTGCCTAACACGTTCGGTATCATCGTCGACGGTGGTAACGACAACACCATCGGCTGCGAAGTGCTGAACGGCGACAACCTCATTTCTGGTAATAAGGACTCTGGAGTGCGGATCACGAGCAGCTTCGGAACCTGGGTGCAAGGCAATCTTATCGGGACCGACAAGACCGGGCTGCTCCCGCTACCTAATGAAGACGGTGTGACGGTCTTCGGCGGCGCTTCAAACTCTATCGGCCGGATCGGATTCGGCAACGTGATTTCCGGCAACACCGGCGAGGGCGTGGAACTTAACAACGGAACGTCGAGTAACCTTGTTCAGAGCAACTTGATCGGTGTGGCGGCGGATGGAACTTCGCAATTACCGAATGGCGCGAACGGCGTCGAGGTCTACACCAGCTCTTCAGACAACACCATCGGGGTCTCGCCTCGAGTACGTCAAACTACAACGGCCCAACTATCAGTTAAGAAGACGGATAGTCGTAGCCGCGGCATCTCGTTGGCTGATAATTTGACGGGCGCGAATGTCATCGCATTCAACGGCGAAGACGGAGTGCGCGTCACGGGCGTTGGTGACCTCCGCAATCGCATCAGCCAAAACTCGATTTATTCGAACACTGGCCTCGGTATCAATCTTGGAACGGACGGAGTTACTGACAATGATCCTGGGGATGGAGACACCGGGCCGAACAATCTACAAAACTTCCCAGCGCTGTTAACGGTATCGTCGTCGGGCGGCTCAGGGACGGTTCATTTCTCGCTGGATGTGGACGATTCTGCTGGACCATTCACGATTGAGTTCTTCTCGAACACAGCGTGCGATCCGACTGTCCATGGTGAAGGCAAAACCTATCTGGGATCGACGGAAGTTCCCGGCAGCGGCACTTACGATTCAGGCTCCTTAACAATCAATCCTGGCGACGTGATCACTGCCACGGCGACAGACGCCAGCGGCAACACGTCTGAGTTTTCGGTCTGCAAGGCTACCGCCGCAACTTGTCCGAGCGTCTTCACGGTTGCGGATGACAGCGACGTGGGCGATGCCACACCCGGCGACGGCGTCTGCGAAACTGTGAACAACACCTGCACGCTGCGGGCCGCGATCGAGGAAGCGAACGCGCTCACAACCTGCGATACGATCGACATCGACCTCGCCACTTCGGGGCCGATGTTGATTATGTTGGGCGGGACGCAGTTGACGGTCGATCACAACGTGAATATCAATGGCCCGACGACTGATTCAGTCACCGTCAATGGCAACGCCCAGAGCCGTGTCTTTACGGCGAACACCGGCAGGACCGTTTCGATTTCAAACCTCACGCTTACCGGTGGCAATGGCTCTGGTGGTAACGGTGGCGCGATTCAAAACAACGGTACGCTGAGTTTGAAAGGCGTGACCCTCAACAACAATACGGCGACGAATGGTGGCGCGATTCGCAGCGACGGCGCGTTAGTCATGACCAATTGCACCATCAGCGGCAATCGCGCCAACGGAGATGGCGGCGGTCTCTATAACGCGATTAATCAAGCGACGCTGACGAACGTGACCGTCGCTTACAACCGCGCGGACAACGACAACAACGGATCGGGAACTGGTGGCGGCGTATTCCAAATTAGCGGTAACGTGCTGCTGCATAACACGATCGTCGCTGATAACTACAAAGGCTCGAGCCCATCGACCACTGCCGACGACGTCGGCGGGACCATAGATTCGTCAAGCTCATACAACTTGATCGGAACGGGCAGCGGCGGTCTGACAAACGGAATCAATCACAATCAAGTGGGCGTGACGACGGCATTTCTCGGGGCGCTTATCAATAATAGCGGCGTAACAGCAACACATGGCTTGCTCTACAACAGCCCGGCTATCGATGCCGGCGACGATGCCGTCCTTTTGTCGCCCCTGTTCATTACAACGGATCAGCGGAACGCGACACGGCCGGCCAACGGCGATCTTGTTGCCGGCTCGCATGTCGATATTGGCGCTTATGAGCGGCAAGCGACTGAGACTCGCGACGTTCCGAACGGCCGAAATGTCCAGATCGATCTAAATGACGCGCGAGTTACTTTCCCGTGCGTTCCCTTCAATAGTTGCGGTGCCGGTAAGCCTAATCCGGGGGCGACGAAGAAGTCTGCAAAAGCAATCGGTCCATCGATTGTCACTCCGGCAATTTCAATTACGGATCTCGATCCAAGCACGCAACCGGCGCCGCCGAGCGGCTTCGTCATCGGCAACAGCTCGAGTCCACCGTTACCGGCCTTCGATGTCGCTACTACTTCAGTGACTTCCGACACACCGATTACGATCTGCTTCTATCTGCCGGTGTTTACGAATGCGACGTACTTCAGCGGCCTAAGAATCTTCCACAACAACGGCAGCTCATTGGATCTGCTCACGAACCAGACTACGGACTTCGCGAACAAACTCGTGTGCGGCCAGGTCTCTTCATTCTCGCCGTTTGTCATAGGGCACACGGCCACACCGACAGCAACGAACGGCACGGTAGGCGGACAAGTTGTTGACGACCGCGGCAATCCGGTTGAAGGCGCGGCAGTGCGGATGAGCGGGACGCAAAATCGTCTGACGATTACCGATGCCCAGGGCAATTATTATTTCGACAGCGTTGACACAAACGGCTTGTATGTCGTGACGCCGTCGCGGGCCAACTTTACGTTCAGTCCATCGCAGCGCAGCTTCAGTCAATTGGGCGCGCACACAGAGGCGACGTTTACCGCGGTTGCCAGCGGTGGCGGATTGAATCCGCTCGACACGACCGAGTACTTCGTGCGGCAACAGTATCTCGATTTCCTTGGCCGCGAACCTGATGAATCAGGGTTCAACTTCTGGGTCAACAATATCGAATCGTGCGGCAACGACGTCGGCTGTCGCGAAGTGAAGCGCATCGACACGTCGGCGGCGTTCTTTCTCTCGATCGAATTTCAGCAGACCGGCTATCTGGTTTATCGGACTTATCAGGCTGCGTACGCTGATTTGCCTGGCACGCCGGTGCCGATCAAGTTGAGCGACTTCAGACCTGACACCCAGGAAATCAGTAGCGGCGTCGTCGTGTTGCAGGATGGTTGGCAGCAGAAACTTGAAACCAACAAGCTGGCGTTCATGGCTGAGTTCGTGAAGCGATCCAGGTTCTCGCAAGCGTATCCGACGACGATGACGCCAACTGAATTCGTCGATAAGTTGTTCGCGAATGCGAGTCTGGCACTAACTGATTCCGATCACGGCGCCGCAATCGCCGAGTTCGGAGCTGCGGCCGATTCAAACGATAACGGCGCACGCGCTCGCGTGTTGCGGCGGATTGCCGAGAACCAAACGCTTACGCGCCAGCAATTCAATCAAGCGTTCGTGCTGATGGAATATTTCGGATACCTGCGGCGCGATCCGAACTCAGGTCAGGACACGGACTTTAGCGGTTACAACTTCTGGCTGGAGAAGCTGAATCACTTCAACGGCAGCTTCCAAAATGCCGAAATGGTGAAAGCCTTCCTCAGTGCAATTGAATATCGCGGACGATTTCCGCGATAGACAGGCGAATAGGTTTAGGTCACGTCCTTACTCAAGAATTACCATGCTCAGGTGTGGCATCCCATTGAAATCCCGATCACCTTTTCCTGGAAAATCTTGACAGTGACTCAATCCGTTTGATAAAAGACCCTGCTAGCCTTGCTAGACTAAACCAAAGTCAACTTGTCATTGGCTGCTGAGTAAGTCCATATTCCTGCC
>Ga0066679_10000084_pt1 | contig 21847 bp, 12 predicted proteins | sample GraSoiAngelo_128_FD_62298 | JGI IMG/M metagenome (GOLD analysis project Ga0066679, IMG submission 62298) | Grasslands soil microbial communities from the Angelo Coastal Reserve, California, USA - 14_0927_12_20cm | ecosystem: Environmental > Terrestrial > Soil > Grasslands | place: USA... | reverse complement strand
ACCAGCGCTCGTAATCGATGAGCTCGGCGATTCCCCACGCGGCGCCGTCGTGGAGGGCGGCGATCGCGTCAAACAGGATGCAGTGGGCGTAGCGAGCGCTCTCCGCGGTGTGGCAGAGCACGTTCAGCTCTTCGGTTCCAGGAAGGCACCAGCCTGCGCGATCCACGGCATCGCGATAGCGCTGCACGATCCACGGCCGCTCCTCGGCCGGAGACTGGTACAGGAAGGTGGAGAGATCGTAACTGAATGGGCCCGCGCCGACGTGGTCCCAGTCGATGAGCCGCGCACGCGGGCTGGTGTCGGCCATGGACACGAAGACATTCTTGGGCCAGAGGTCGCCGTGCAGGAGCGTATCGGGCCCTGCGGCCTCCTGCATGATGCGGACGCGCCGCGGCACATCCTCACGGAGTCGCTGCAGTCGGCAAAGCAGGCGCTCCCGGGCGCCGGCGAACTCTCGCGGCACCTCAAGCGGCGGGGTCGCGAGGGCCTCGAGCGCGGCGATGGCATCCCCGAGGTTCGCCGTGAAGAAGTGCACGCCATGGTCGCGAGCACGCCAGCGGACTTCCGGCAGGAGCGGGTGTCCGGCGGCACGTGTATGGAGCTCGGCGATGAAATCGACCGCGGCCGCCAGGCGTCGCGGCACGCGCTGGACAGTGAGACTCTCGTCGCCGAGGTCTTCGTAGACGTGCCAGACCCAACGCCCTTCCCGCTCTGCTGCGGCTGCCACAAGCCGCGGGCAGCCGTCCCCGAGACCGAGGGCGGGCAGCCAGCGCTCTGCAAGGAGGCGGTCCGCTTGAGCGACCGACGGCGCGTGCCGTTTCAGCACGAGCGTCCGCTCGCTTGCGCTGCCGATGCGCAAGCGGTAAACGGCTTGCTTGAGTCGCTCCAGCTGCATCGTCCGCTCCAAGCCCGCGCCGACGCCGTCGCCGACCATCCCTTGCAGGAGCTCGCACAGGTTCGCCCCACCAGGCTCGTGCCACTGCTCCAGGGAGCGCTCCAGGTCTCGCAGATCGACCGTACCGCTCGTCCGACTCGCCATCCTCACCTCTTTCAATCCAGGGCCCGCTCCAAAACTCGTGCGACCACGCGGCAGCCGTCGAAGTACTCCTCGACCAGGGCACGGGCGAGCCGGCAGTGCCCCGCGTAGTCGGCTTCGGCCGCGGCCAACGCGCGCACCGCTTCGTCCATCGACCGGAACCGGAACACCCCGGCGGCATCCGGCAGAAAGCGGCTGGGTCCGGTGTACTGCACCACGGCGGGCCTGCCGCTGGCCAGATAGCAGATCGTACGGTCGCTGACCCACGCGGTCGCGAATTGGACGTAGCACGGCTTGACGCAGCTGAACTCCCCTCGCGAGCGCTGGATGTAGCCGCGGTATTCCTCGGGCGTCGCGCTCACCCCCCAGGCATCGCGAATGTTCCAGCCCTGAGGCTCGAGACGCGCTCGCCATTCCTCGCTGTGCTCGCCGAGGCTCACCGCCAGCTCGAGTTTGGCGGGGGTTCGGGATGGCAGCCCCACGTACTCGAGGAATGCGGCCCCCTTCTCGTTCGAAAAGGTCGTCCCGCGGAACTCGAACGTCCCTCCCCACCAGTGCGTGACGGTGGTGTAGGGCGCGCCGGAGTCGGGCTCGGTCAGAGGCCACTCGGGGAGGAAGACCGGCGGTGGTGTGTATTGCCAGCGCAGGCCGCAGTCGGGGAAGCGGGCCGCGGGCGTACCGACGGTCTCGCCGATGGTGAAGTAGCTGTCGTGCGGCGCCACGCAGATGTCGCCCGTGGTCATCCAGACTTGGAGCAGCCCGGGATCGGTGTCGACGAAGGCGGAGCGGCGAAACCGTTGCACCACCGCTGCCGGCAGGGCGTGCGTCAGGTTCAAGAGCAGATCGGCGTCGGCCGCTGCGTCCAGGCTCAGACCGGTGGCCGCCAGGTCAGCAGCGAGAGGCTCGCCGGTGATCGAGTAGAGCGCCAGCGCGTCGGCGAACCCGTAGCGTCCGAGGTGCGCCTTCAACGTGGCGACGCACTCGCGCACGTCGCGGCCCCGCCAGCGACGGCGTCGCGCCACCGAGGCGTCGCCGACGGCGTCGTCCACGCCCTCGAGCCAGATCACGCGACAGCCCGCAGCGCGCAAGGCCAGCGCCCAGTTCAGGTACACCCAGAGATGGCCGCCCCCCTGCGGGTAGCCGATGGTGTTCGCTGGGGCGAGGCAGACGGTCAGGCTCATGCGGCACCGAGCGGCGGGCGGAGGGTCGCGAACCAACGGTCGATCTCCATCAGCTCGGCAGCGCCCCACTGGGCGCCGTCGTTCAGGAGCGCCAAGGCCGGCCAGATGACGCAGCTGGCGCCGCGCGCGGTCTCGGCTGAGTAGAACAGCTGATTCAGCTCGCCGTCCGCCGGCAGGCGGTAGCCCGCCCGTTCCACGGCCGCGCGATACCGCCGGAGGAGCGAGGGGCGTTCTTCCGGCGGGGACTGATAGAGGAAGGTCGAAATGTCGTAGCTCGAGGAGCCGACGCCGACGTGGTCCCAGTCGAGGAGCCGGGCGTGCGGCCCGCTGTCCGTCGCGGTCACGAAGACGTTCTTGGGGCAGAGATCGCCGTGCAACACCGTGTCCGGCCCTCCAACCTCCTCCATGATCCGAACGCGACCGGGTGCGACCTCGAGCAGACTGTACAGGCGCTCCAGCAGCCGGCTCCCCACGGTAGCGAGGGCCGGCGACGCGGTCTCGCGCGGCGAGGCCAGGGCCTCGAGCGCGGCGATGCCGTCGCGCAGGCTCGAGGTGAGGGATGTCGCGCCGTGGTCGCGGGCGTGCCAGCGCACTTCGGGGAGGAGCGGGTGGTGCGCGCCGCGGGTGTGCAGCTCGGCGACCACATCGATCGCCGCCTCCAGCGACGGCCAGTCGCGCCGTTGCTGGAGCGTATCGCCGCAGAGATCCTCGTAGGCGTGCCACACCCAGCGTCCCTCGCGCTGCGCCACGGCCGCGACGAGTCGCGGGCAGCGGTCCCCGAGCCGCAGTGCGGGCAACCAGCGCTCCACGACGAGGCGGTCGGTGTGCGCGATGGCCGGCGTGTGACGCTTGACCACGAACGTCCTGACCGAGGCACCATCGATCCGCAGTCGATAAACGCCTTTGTGCAGCCGCTCCAAGCGGACCGCGTCGTTCGATTCCGGCGCGCCTCCCGGGAGCGTTTGCAAGAGGTCCTGCACCTCAGTGGCGCCGGGCTCCTGTCGCTCCTCGGGTGTGCGTCCCGAGCGATCGCGCCGCTCGATGGCCAGCGTCATGCGACCCGCCACCCCTGCGGCCGCCGCGCGGCGCGCTCCGCCGCCTCGAGCAGGTACGACGCCAGATGCCGCGGCGCGTCCGGGACGCCTCCGCACCCGGGGATGCTGCACATGTCGACGACGTATGGCATCCCCTTGCTTTCGATGATGTCGACGCCGAAGAAGTCGATGCCGAAGGCCCGGCCGCAGCGCAGGGCGATGTCGCGCAGCTCGGGCGAGGGCGTGAACGGCTCTCCGCGCCTTTCCTCGTCGGTCCTTGCGGGAAACACCTTTTTCACGCCGAACAGCTGGCTCCCGACTACGTAGATCTTCCGGTCGCGACCCTCGGGCTGGTGGTAGCGCTGGGCGAACACCGGGTCCCGGCCGTCACGCACCGACGCGAGCTGGGCGACGCTGCGGACCACGCGCACGCCGACGCCGTCTGAGCCCTGATACGGCTTGACGATGAGCGGTCCGCCGTCCAGGAGCGGCGCCAGCTCTTGCGGGTGCGCGGCGACGTAAGCGGTCGGCGTGGGCACTCCCGCCGATTCCAGAATCTTGGCGGTGACGATCTTGTCGCGCAGCGCTACCGTCACCGGATAGGGATTGACGATGACCGCTCCCCGGGTGTGCAGCGCTCCGGCGAGACTCAGGGAGAGACGGCTCATCTTCTTCAGGACGTAGAGATCGCATTCGGCGCGCACCTGTGACAGCTCGAGCGCCCGCGTGACGGGGTGGATGACGTCCACCACCACTCCGGCCTCCGCGAGCGCCCGCATCACGGGCGGCACATGGCTCGTGCTCTGTGCGTAGCGGGACGAGACCAGGAAGCCGATCCGGAGCGGCTTCATGTCGCGGCCACCTCGCGCCGTGGTGGCGATGCGCGGTGCACCCAGTCGAGTCGCTCGAGGGCGGCGTCCAGCTCGGCGGCGTACAGTTGCATGTCGCCGAGGCACGCATGCGCCCCGTCGCTCGCCAGGTTGTCCGCAATCCATGACATGGCAGACAGCGTGCGGAACACCGTGCCGCAGTAGGACAGCCGCCAGCACCCCTCGCTGCTCAGGTCGGGCCAGCGCTCCCTGCCAGCGGACCAGTAGCTCGGAATATCGGGGTTGGCGGACAGTTGCCCCGAGCGCACGGTCAACTGCTGGGCGAGGTCGACGGCGGGGACGCCCCAGCCGGCGTCTTCCCAGTCGAACACGGTGATGGTCGCGTCGTCGCGCACGCTTCGCAGACGGATGTTCCTGCCGTTAAAATCACCGTGCACTAGAGTCGGTGGCACACCCCGACACACGTCTTCCACCAGGTCCCAGCGCGCGGCCAGCTCGTCGAGCCGGGCCAGGAGCCCCTCGAGAAAGGCCACGTCCTCGGGCGATAGGATGGGATTGTCGAGATGCCGCCGAAACGTTTCGCGCAGCGTCCGCAGCCGCTCCAGGTATCGGCCGGGTCCGCCGTCCGGGAGGCGCGCTCCGGCGTCTGCGCCGGCGGCGTCGGCCGCCGCGGCATGGAGCAACCCCAACCAGCGGCCCGCCCGGGCACGGTGCTCGGGGAGCAGATTCGAATAGTCGGGACCGCTTGCCTCCTCCATAAAGAGCCAGCCGGAGGCGGCGTCCGGCTCATCGACGGAGCCGTAGTAGCGGAGCGACGGGACCGTGAGGCCGGCCAAGACGTCCTCGTAGACAGCGCGCTCGACCTGCGCGACGGCCGTCCGGCACCGCTTCGCGATCACGGCCGATCCGTCTTGGCCGACGCCCTCGAGCCGGTACACATTGCTCTTTCGCTTGCGGACCCGCAGCGGTGTGATCGAGAGCGGCTCGGCGTGCGGATAGAGCTCGCACCAAGCACGAACGGCCGGATGGCTCTTGAGATTCGACCGCCGCTGGCCGACAGCTGCCGGTACGGTCGGAGGCTGTGCGTTCGTGACGGAGCGGATGGTGTCGCTCACGACGCGGCCGCTCTCGAGCACGAGGAGCCCGGCGCACCGCTCCAGTGTGCTGGGTCGATGGGAGATCACCAGTACCGTACGGCCGCGCATCAGATGCCGCATCGCGCCGAGGATCTTCGCCTCCGTGTCAGCGTCGACGGCGCTGGTGGGCTCGTCGAGGATGAGCACGGGGCTGTCCTTCAAGAAGGCCCGCGCGAGCGCGATGCGCTGGCGCTGGCCTCCCGAGAGCTGGGCGCCGCGCTCACCGACCTGTGTGTCGTAGCCTCGGGGCAGGCGTGCGATGAACTCGTGCGCGTTGGCGGCGTGCGCCGCGGCGATGATCTGCTCCCGGCTCGCGCCGGGCGCGGCGTACGCGATGTTCTCCGCGATGCTCGCCGAAAAGAGCACCGTCTCCTGCAGCACGACGGCGAACTGGCGGCGCAGGTCCTCCAGCTTGTAGTCACGCAGGTCCACGCCGTCGAGCAGGATTTGCCCCGCGGTCGGATCGTAAAAGCGGGTGAGCAGGCTGATCAGCGTGGTCTTGCCGGCTCCGGTCGCCCCCACGACGCCCAGTCGCGTCCCCGGGGCGATCGCGAACGAGACGTCCTGCAGCACCGGCCGGTCTGGGCCGTACGCGAAGGAGACGCCCCGAAACTCCACCGCCCCCGCCGCGCGCGTCACCGGCCGGGCGTGCGGGCGTTCCGGCACCTCGGGCTGCTCGTCTAAGAGTGCGAACGCCCGCTCGGCGCTCGCCAGGTATCCCTGCAGCCCCGTCGCTTTCCGGCTCATCGTCTTCAGCGGCTCGTACAGCTGCCCCAGATAGCCGAGCACCATCAGGAGCTGCCCCAGGGTGAGCGTGCCCGCGCGGACGTGACCAACGCCGATGAGCAGCACCGCCGCCATCCCCAGTGTCGTCACGAGACCGATTAGCAGGCCGTAGCCTCCCTCGAGCACCGCCAACCGGATGCGCGCGGCCACGCCCTCGCGGGAGCGATGTACGAAGCGGCCCGTTTCCCGGGCTTCCTGGCCGAACGCCTTGACCACCCGCAGCGCCCCCAGCGTCTCCTGGATGACGGCCAGCGCCGAGCTCTCGAGCTTTTTCACCTGGCGCGATTGGCGGCGCATGCGCGGTCGGTACAGGCGCGACAGCAAGAACAGCAGCGGGGAGATCGCCAGCGCCACGATGGCGAGCTGCCGATCGAGCTCCGCCGTGACGATCCACATCGTGACCACCGCGATCGCGGCGGAGGCGAACGGAATGGCACCGTCCACCAGGATGTTCTGGATGGCGGGAGCGTCGTACTGGATGCGGTACACGGAGTCGGCCGTGCCGCGGGAGTCGTGATAGGACAGCGACAGGCGCTGGACCTGCTGGACCAGGAGGGAGCGGAAGTCGAGCACCAGCCGCTCGCCGATGTAGGTGCGGAGCAGCGTGGTGGCGAGGCTCTGCAGTTGACCGAGCGCGGTGACGGCGAGCAGGAGGGCGATGGCGACCGCGAGGGTGGCGGCGGCGTTCGACCCGATCGACGCCGGCACGAGCCCCCGTAGGATGGGCGGGAGCGGGCGCGTGCCGAGCACCGAGTCGACGACGATCTTGAGGGGCACGGGGTTTAAGAGCGCGATGGGACTCGCCAAGAGCCCGATGCCGAACAGGGCGGCAAGGCGGAGCCAGTAGGGCCGCGTCTGGCGCAGCAGTCGCCGGTACAGCGCGACGTCGGTCATAGCGCCTCACTGCGACGCAACCGGCCGACGACCTCGCGGATCGTGGCCGTCGCGGCGCTGCACTGCTCCACCGCGCGCCCCGCCGACAGGAGCGCGCCGAGCCCCAGCACGGCGGCCGCGATCCAGGCATGATCGCCGACGGCGCCGCGCGTCAGCTCCGCGAACACCAGGGTGAGCAACGGGCCGGCCGCGGGCATCACCGGCCACCAGCGCACCCGAATGAGCTGCTTCCCGCCGGCATGCTCCTCCACGCCCATGAGGAGGCGGGCCGCCCCGAAGGAGCCGCCGCGGACTTCCAGGTCCCATCGGGCATCCCGCCCGCCGCGCAGCACGCACACGCCGTCCGCGCGCAGGTCCGTTTCAATGGCCCGGAGCCGTTGGTCCTGGTCCAGCCAGTGCTCACTCCACACCGCGGCGGTGACGGGCCAGAGCGGCCCAGGGCGCCGCGGGCAACGCCGCCGCCACGGCGTGAGGCCCTCTTGAACGCGCCCGCGCAACCGCGCGATGGGCTGAATCAAGTGCAGCGCCGCCGTCAGGGCCCGGCGCGCCAGCCGCGCCATCGTCCCGAGGCTGTCGGGGAACCGCGCGCGCGCGCCCCCGAGACACGCCTGGGCGACCGATGGTAGGAAGGCGGCGAGACAGAGCGGTAGTGCCAGGCGTAACGGCCTCCAGGCGACGCTCAACGCCGCGATCCCCACGAGCGTCGCGGTCATCAGATGCCACTCCGGCATCTGGGGCAGGGAGGCGAGCAGCGTCGGCGCCGGCTCGTACAGAGACTGGAACGGCGCCGCGCCCCAGACGCCGTGATACACGCGGGCCCGCCGCCACCCGAGGATGTACGGCAATCCGCTGCCGTACATGCGTCCCGTCCAGCGGACGTGCCCCACGTCGTTGTACTTCTCGGGCCACTTCCGCTCCAGCATCGCCTCCGCCCGGCCGTACCCGATCTGTTGTCGCCAGTACGTGCGCACCGAATTGCGACGGTGGTGCCACACGATGGCGGCCGGGTGGAAGCCGAGCGTCCAGCCGCGATCCTGCAGCCTCCAGCACACGTCGACGTCGTCGCCGGCGCTGCGAAACCGCGGATCGAACCCCCCGACCGCCTCGAGGCAGGCCGTCCGGAACGCCATGTTGCACCCGGGGATGTGCTCGGCCTCCCGGTCGGTGACGAGGACGTGCACGGGTCCGCCCGGCGCGCGGGCGACGCACTCGGCGATGGGGCCGTCCCCGGCCGGCGCGATGTTCGGGCCCCCCACGCCCGCGTGCGACGTCCTCAGGAAGATGGCCGCGAGGTAGGTCAGCCAGTGGGGATCGGGATAGGCATCGTCGTCCAGGTAGGCGACGATCTCGCCCGTGGCCGCCGCGAGCCCCGTGTTGCGCGCGCTGGAGAGGCCGCGATTGGGAGTCCGGATCAGGCGCAGATCGTATTCGCTCGCGATCCCGGCGGTGTCATCGGTCGAGCCGTCGTCCACGACGATGACTTCGTAGTTGGGGTACTCGAGCCGGCGCAGCCCTTCGCACGCGTCGCGGATCGTCCGCGCTCCGTTGTGGGAGCACACCACCACCGAGATACGCGGCCACGGGATGCTCGGCGCGAACGGTGCTTCGGCGAACGCCTCCCGCACCGTCTCGAGCGCGGGCTTCTCCGAGCGATCGGCGCGGGTGAGGCCGAACGACCAATCCTCGACGTCGTGGCCGTGGCGGTACCACTCGTCGGTCCACGCGAACACGAACACGCCCCCGCACCCCGCGGCGAACGCCGTTCGCACCTGCCAGTCGAGCGAGCGCGCCTGACCACCCTCGCCATTGCGCAGCGCATCGAGCCCCAGCTCGCTCATGAACAGCGGCCGGTCCCCGGCAATGTTCTGCAGGCGCGCCAGGTACGCTTCGAAGCGGTCCTGCGATTCGAGATAAACGTTGAAGCAGACGAAGTCGAGGAACGGCAGCCGGAGATATTCCGTCGTCGGGTAGTTGACGTACGTCACCAGCCCCTCAGGGTCCTCCTGCTTGACGATCCGGTACAGTCGCTCGAGGTAGCGCTCGACCTTGCGACGGCCGAGCCACCGCGCCATCAGCGCGGGGATCTCGTTCCCGAGCGCGTAGCACAGCAGGGCCGGATGACCCGCGCAGGCGCGCACCCGCTTGCGGAGCAACGCCTCGACGTCCGGCGCGCCGGGAGGACGGTCGATGAGATACCCGACGTATTGCTCGGCGCTGAGCCCGACCATGACACGCAGACCGTAGCGCGCGGCGACGTCGAGGAGCGCGCGGGGCGGCGTAGTGTGGGGGATGCGGACCGCGTTGATTCCGTTCGCCGCCATCTGGGCGAAGTCTCGCTCCACGGTCGCGAGATCGTGGAACTCGTTCCCTGCGGCGTCGGGAGCGAATGCGCCGTATGTCACGCCGCGCACGTAGAGCTTCTCGTCGCCGACAAAGAGGAACTTGCCGCGCACGCAGGGCCGCGGCGTCGGGCGGGGAGGCGGTGTGGGCGCGCGCGCCGGCGCCTCGACCGCGACCCGGCGGTCGGCGGCTACCGGCTCCACACCAAGCCTTCGCTCCGGACTCTCGTTGGCCGAGCCGCCGGAGTGACTCTGGACGATGCGCCGCATGTCAATTCCCAGGGCGTGAGTGCGCGAGCGACGATCCAAGCTGGCCGTGTGTCCGCAAGCGGCATGCCGTATGCAAAGGGACCCGACGGACTGCGCGAACTGCACGGGCGCAACGGGGAAACGGTATGTCACGATTGGGCGAAGGACGTGTTACTCGATCGTCGCGGTCCCGCTGCGGCGTGGCCGCTCCGTCGGCGCCGCTGCTGACGTGGAACAGTCGCCGCCGCGCGGCCGCATCACCCCGAAAACCCGCGCGCGACAGCGCGTTACCTGATCGACAGATGAGCGCTCTTTACCTATTTGGTCCTACGGGGTGCTGAGCCCAGTCACCTGACGCGACGTCGCTCGCCCATGACCCACGCCTGCCGGAGCGGCGGCGGTGCCGACCCCGGGTGCACGCTCTGCCAAATTTCACGATTCAACTCCATCTCGTCCGCCGCATCCGCCTCGGTCAAGTCACGCGCGGGAATCCGGGAGCGGAAGGCGGTGGGGTTGAGCTCGGTGAGGGGCCACGTGCTCGGCAAATGCCAGAAAGGCGTCGAGTCAGCGCGTCGCGCAAAGGCGTTCCAGAGCGGCGTCGCGGCGGCGTCGTAGGGGCTGAGCGGCGGGAGACCGAGGATCTCTTCGATGGTGCGCAGGACGGACGCCGTCGTGTAGAACGTGCTGTCCACCGCGGCGCGGCGGGCGTACGGGGAGGCGACCAGCAAGACCGAGCGATGCGCGTCCACGTGGTCGGGGCCATTCTGCGCGTCGTCTTCGAGAACGAAGGCGGCGAGCGATGGCCACACTGGGGACTGCGAGAGGCGCTCCATGATGAGCCCCAGCGCGAGATCGTTTTCGGCCACCATCGCCCGCGGGGTGGGTTTCGAGGCCTGGCGGCCAAGGGTGTGGTCCCGCGGTAACCACAGGATCACGAGGTCCGGGAAGCGCCCCTGCTGGTCCCAGCTGGTGACCGAGTCGGCGAACAGTCGCGCGCGCGTCGTGTCCGGGATGGCGAGCACGAAGCCGGGGTAATTCACGGCCGTGATGTTCTTCAGGCTCGCGATCTTGGTGAGGGCGGTGCGCCTGGCAGTCGAGTCCTCGTCGTCGGACTCCGTCATCTCGCCGAAGTTGACCACCCAGAGCCCTCGCCGCAGGGCGGCGTCCCACAGGTATGAGCCGCCGGGATTGGCGAGATCCTCACCGCTCGTGAGATCCCACTCGCGTCGATTCGAATAAATCTGGGGCCACGTCTTTTCGTTGTAGTCGCCCGCGAAGGCCCGGTCGGTCCACTCGTGGCCGTCGGCCGAGACCTCGCCGTTCACGTAAAAGTTGTCGAACAGCACCCAGCGACCCGCGATCGCGTGGGCGTTGGGTGTGACGGCGTTGTCGAAGATCGCGAGCCGCGCGTCGCCGTTGCCGCTAGGCACGTCGCCGAGTACCTGGTCGTAGGTCCGGTTCTCCCGGATGATGTAGACCACGTGCTTGAGCTCGGGGGGACGGTCGGACGGTCCGGTCGTCGGACGGAGTCGCGCGTTGGAGAACGGACTCAGCGCGTATACCTGATTCGTGTATCGCCTGAGCCCCACCGAGTCGGGGACCGGAACGATGGACACCGAGCCGGTGATGACGTTGCCGATGTAGGTCCCGTCCGTATTCGCGCCCGAGCCGTTGCCCTTTCCGTTCGCGACGTAGAGCGTGCGCCCGTCCGCCGAGGCGGCGACGGCGCTGGGATACCACCCGGCGGGGATGAGGCCGGCCACGCGCATCCCCTTGGCGCCGAGCCGCACCACGGCCACCGCATTGCTCCCCGCCAGGGCGACATACAGGGTGCGCCCGTCGGGAGACAGGGCGAGCGCGTTGGGATCGCTCCCCGGCGGCGCGTGCGGCGCGAGCGCGACCGTGAGCTGCTCGCGCACCTGGCCCGTCTCGAGATCGACGCGCGCCACGCCGTCCGCCCCCGCGAGCGCGACGAGCAGCTCCGACCCTCGCAACACCAGCGCGGAGGGATGGGGGCCGACGACCAGGGCGGACCGGCGGACCGGCGGATTGACGGAGAGGTCGATGACGGTCACGGTCGAGTCGCCCCAGTCGCTGACGTACAGCGAGCCGTTGTCGCCGACCGCGGTATAGGGTCGGTGTCCCACGGCCACGGCCCCACGGCGCTGGAGCGTCGCCGCGTCGATGAAGTAGACCGAATCGCTCAAGTTGCCGACCACCGCCACCAGGCCCTGGCGCGGCAGGAGGGTGAGGCCGGCGGCGTAGACCTTTGCGCCCGAATCGGCGAGGGCCATGCTGTCCCGATTCCACGTGGCGCCGCCCTGCCACGCGAAGCGATACACCCGGTTGGTCGGACCGCCGCTCGCCCACACCGTGTCGCGCCAGTCGCGGCCGGTGCGCGCCAGGCCGAGCCAGGCTGCGGACAAGGGCACGCGCCACACGACGCGAGCGCGCTGGGGATCGATGCGCATCAGGCCGTTCGCCCCGTAGCCGTCATTGGTGACGACGACGGACCCATCGGACAGCGTCACGAGGTTCAAGGGCAGCGTGCCGACCGGGACGGCACGCCCGGCTGGACGGATACGCCAGCCGGAGGGGAGCAGCGTCGACCCGTCCGGCAGCAAGCCCGGGAGGAGACGGGTGGCGAGAAGCGCGGCGCCCGCGAGGGCGGGCAGCGCGAGCAGGGAGCGTTTGAGCATGACTCGGAATATGCCCGCTCGCGGGACTGCTGGCAGCCCCTTAGCCTTAGGCGCGATGACGGGGCTGATCTTTCATCTGATCCCGCACACTCACTGGGACCGCGAGTGGTACCTGCCGCGCGCCGCGCTGCAGGCCCGCCTCGTGGCGGTCATGGACGACCTCATCGAGCGGCTGCAGGCGGACCCGGGGTATCGGAGCTTTCTGCTCGACGGGCAGACGGTGCTGGTCGAGGACTACCTGCGGGCGCGCCCGGACCGTGAGGGCCACGTTCGGGCGCTCGTGAAAACGGGCCGGATGCAGGTGGGGCCCTGGTGCGTGCTCCCGGACGAGCAGATCCCGTCGGGCGAAGGGTTGGTGCGAAACCTGCTGCTCGGGGCCGCGGACGCGGACCGGTTCGGCGGGCGCCTGGATGTCCTGTACTCGCCCGACGCATTCGGCCATCCCCCCGCCTGGCCGACGCTGGCGCGCGAGTTCGGGATTCGGTACGGCGTGGTGTGGCGTGGGTTGGGCGGCGAGGCCCGGCAGGAGCGGGACCTCTATCGCTGGCGCGGGCTCGACGAGCAAGAGGTCGTGCTGTGGCACCTGCCACCCGCGGGGTACGAGATCGGGGCCGCGCTGCCCGCCGACCCCGACCGTCTGTTCGCCGCCTGGGCTCCGGTGCGCGCGCCGCTGGTCCAGCGGGCGAGCGGCAAACACATCCCCGTGTTCATCGGCGCCGATCACCACGCCGCCCACCCGGACGTGCCGCGGCTGCGCGACCTGCTCGCGGAGCTCGATCCGCAGAGCGCCTTCCGGGTGTCACGGCTCGACGAGTTCTTTCAAGCCGCCGCGGACGGCGCGAAGCCCGCGCCCCTGGCGGGAGAGCTGCGCTGGTCGTACCGGTACGCGTGGACGCTCCAGGGGGTGCACGGAACGCGTGCGCCGCTCAAGCGGCGGTATTCCGCGGCCGAGGTGGCGCTGGTGCGCCTGGTCGAGCCCCTTGCGGCGCTGGCGCGGCGCGCGGGAGGGCGCGACCGGCGGCCGCTGCTCGAGCTCGCGTGGCGTGCGTTGGTGCGTTGCCAGTTCCATGATGCCATCGCGGGCTGCGCCAGCGACGACGTGGCGCGCGCGGTCGAGTCGCGACTCACGAGCGTCGAGGCGCTGGCGCAGGAAGTCGCGCGGGGCAGCGTACACGACCTCGTCCACCACGATCCCGATGCGGCGCGCAGCCGGACGGCGTCAGCGTCGCCGACACTTGTGCTCTGGAATCCCGCGGCGCGCCCCCGCCGCGGCGTCATGATCGCCGACGTCACGCTGTTCCGGCGCGACGTGCTGGCCGGACCGTCCACGGGTCGGGTCCCGCGGGAAGGGCCGGGCTACCGGCCGTTTGCGCTGGCGACCTCGGATGGCCGCACCGTTCCCGTGCAGGTGCTCGACCGGCGGATCGGGACGGAGCGGCTCGACGCAGCGAGCCACTACCCGGACCAGGACGAGGTAGACGAGGTGCGCATCGCGTTCCGAGCGCCGAGCGTGCCGGGGCTGGGGTTGGCAAGCGCCGGCCTGACGGCCGCGGCAGCGGGCGGTGCCCGACCGCCGACCGAAAGCGCGCTGGTCAAAGGGCGCTCCCTCATCAATCATTGGATCGAGGTCGCGCTCGAGCCAACCGGGGCGCTCACGCTGCACGACCGCCGCTCGGGGCAGCGTTTTGCGGAGCTGCTCCGCATCGAAGACGGCGGCGACGCGGGTGATACGTACACCTACTGCCCGCCCGCCGGCGACCGACTCGTGCGCGCGCTGGGTCCGATCAAGGTGCGGCGACTCGCCGCGGGGCCCCTCGTGGCGGCCCTCGAAGCCCGCTTCGAAATCCGGCGACGCGTAGGGATCCGGCTCGTGGCGATCCTGTACGCCGACAGTCCTATAGTCCGATGCATCCTCGAAGTGGACAATCGAGCCGCCTGGCACCGGGTGCGCGCGCGGTTGACCACGGGGCTTGCGGGCGCGGCCGCCGTCGCAGGAACGGCGTTCGGCGTCGTGGCGCGGCCGCCGGTCGCCGTCGCCGCGGCCGACTACCCGCTCGAGACCCCGGTCCGTACGGCTCCGGCACACGGATTCGTGGCAGCGGCGGACGGGGCGCGCGGGCTCGCAGTATTCGCGCCGGGCTTCTTCGAGTACGAGTGGACCCGGCGCGGGGATCTGCTGGTCACGCTGTTGCGCGCGGTGGGCGAGATGTCGCGCGGTGATCTCCCGACCCGACCGGGCCACGCGGGCTGGCCCGTCTCCACGCCCCTCGCCCAGTGCCCGGGACGGAGTCGTGTGGAGCTGGCCGTCGCGCCGATCTCGCAGGCTGAGCTCGACCGCGGGGACGCGCTCCCGTCGCTCTGGGAGGACGCGTTTCTGCCGCTGCGTGGGTTCTGGCTGCGCGACGCCGTGGAGCCGGTGGTGACGCCGGTCGACATCGCCCTCGAAGGCTCGGGGCTCGTGTTCTCGGCGATGAAGCCCGCGCAGCAGGGGTCCCCGCTGGTGCTCCGCTGTTACAACGCGACCGATCGGAAGACGGCGGGGGCCTGGCGATTCGGAGAGGGTGTGAAGAGCGCCCACCGGGTGCGCGCCGACGAGCGCGAATCGGTCGCGCTGGTGCTCGAAGGGCGGGGCAAGACGGTGCGGTTCGTCGCCGAGCCGCATGAGGTCGTGACGATCCTAGTGACTTGAGTGCGGAATGTGGAGTGCGGAATGCGGAGTGTCATGATGAGCGCGAGCTGCCAGCGCCCCTGCACGGCAACTCCGCATTCCGCACTCCGCATTGGGGGAGGGCCGCATGCGAGAACACCACATCGGAGTCCGGCGTACGGCGCGTTACTTCACCTCGGGCGACGCCTCGAGGGGGGTGGCGGAGGTCTGGTTTGCCTGCCACGGCTACGGCCAGCTCGCGGCGCGATTCCTGGAGAAGCTGCGCGTGCTCGACGACGGGCGCCGCTACCTCGTGGCGCCGGAGGGACTATCCCGGTTCTATCTGAGCGAGAGTCCCACCGAGCGCCGCGTCGGCGCGACCTGGATGACGCGGGAGGATCGTCTCGCCGAGATCGATGACTACGTGCGGTACCTCGATGACGTGTACGCGGACGTGTTCGGGTCTGTCGATCGCGCCCGTGTGAAGGTGTACGCATTGGGGTTTTCCCAGGGCACCTCCACCGTGAGCCGCTGGGCGACGCTGGGGAAGGCTACGATCGATCGCCTGATCCTGTGGGGAGGCGAATTCCCACCCGATCTCGACCTCACGGTGGACGCGGTCGTGGGTCGGTTGCGCGGCGCGCAGCTGACGCTCGTCTACGGCCGCTCGGACGAGTACATCACGCCGAAGGTGTTATCCGGGATCGGGGAGCGGTTACGTCAACACGGGATCCCGTACGAAGAGATCCCGTTCGATGGAGGGCACGAATTGAACGAGGCCGTCCTCCGACACCTAGGGGGGTAGACGGTGAGGGAGATACCTCGTGGCGGGATTGAGCGCGTCTTGGAGCGCATCTCCCAGCAGGGTGCACGCCACGACGACCAGCACCAGCGCGACCCCCGGGGCCGCCGCCACCCAAGGCGCATTGACTAGCGTATCCCGTCCCGACGCGATCATGTTACCCCACGACGGCGTGGGCGGCTGGACGCCGAGCCCCAGGAACGACAAGCCGGCCTCGAGCGTGATCGCGTTCCCCAAGCCGAGGGCCGCCGAGACGATCACGGGCGTGAGGGCGTTGGGAAGGATGTGGCGCACCAAGACGCGACGCCGTGACACGCCGAGCGCGACCGCGCCCTCGACGAACGGGCGCGCGGCGAGCGACCGCACCTCGCCGTGCACCAGCCGCGCGACCGACATCCAGCCGGTAAGACCCAGGACGACGATGACGAGCGTGGCGCTCGGCCGGGCCATGGCCGCGAGCAGGAGCAGGAGCACCACGCGCGGGAGTGCGAGGACGAAGTCCGTGAGGGCGAGCAGCGACGTGCGCACGGGACCGGGCCAGAATCCAGCGGCCCCACCCACCAGCACGCCGATCAGGACCGACAGCAGGACGGCCAGCGCCCCGACGGCGAGAGAAACGCGCGCGCCGTAGACCAGTCGCGTCCACACGTCACGCCCAAAGCGGTCGGTGCCGAGCGCGTGAAAGCTGCCGGAGTCGTCGGTGGCGAGCGGCCGCAGAAATCGGGTCGCCACGATGTCGTGCTGCGCGGCCGGCCGGCCGGTCGAGACGAGCGGCCCGGCGACCGCGGCGCCGGACACGATCGCCAGCACGGCGACACTGCACGCGGCCCGGCGATCCCGCCACAGTCTCCTCATGCCGCTCCTTTTCCACGCCGAATGCGCGGGTCGATCCACGCGACGCCCAAGTCGGTCAGCAGGTTTCCCGCGACGACCAATACGGCGGTCACTGCGGTGGCCGCCACGACCACGGGGTAGTCGCGGGCCTGGACCGCCTCGACGAGACGCCGGCCCACGCCGGGCCACCCGAACACCGCTTCCACGAACACGGCGCCGGAGAAGAGCGCGGGGAGGGAGAGGCCGAGCATGGTGACGACCGGTATCAGGGCATTACGTGCAACGTGTCGTCGTGTAACGTGGAACGGCGACAGTCCCTTGGCCTCCGCGGTCCGCACGAATGGCTGCCCGAGCACGTCGCGCATCGCGCCGCGGACGTAGCGCGCGGCTCCGCCGACGCCGATGAGCGTGAGCGTGGTGAGCGGTAGCGCGAAGTGTCGCAGCCGGTCGGCGAGGCGGCTCCACCCGGTGAGCCCGTCGGCGTCGAGCCCGGCCGCGCCAAATGCGGGGAACCAGTGCGCCCAGTACGTAAACGCCATCACGAGCATGAGCCCGAGCCAGAATCCCGGCAGGGCGAACAGAGTAACGGTGATCATGGAGAGCGTCGCGTCGACGCGCGGGCCGGCCCGGGACTGCCAGGCTCCCACGACGAGGCCCAGCAGGTAGCTCAAGACGAGCGACGTGCCCACGAGCGCCAGCGTCGCGGGCACCGCGTCGCCCAGCAGGGCGCGCACCGGGCGGCCCGTCGCGATGCTCCGTCCCCAGTCCCCGCGGGCGAACCGGCCGAGCCACATCGCGTACTGGGCTGCCACGGGCCGGTCGAGCCCGAAGGCACGGCGCTGGGCGGCGAGCTGGGCGGCCGTTGCGGTCGGCCCGAGCAGGCGCTCGACGGGATCCCCCGGCGCGAGCCGCACCAGCAGGAATGTAAGGGTGACCACCCCTACGACGACGACGACCCCGGTCAGGGTGCGGGTCCCCAGGTGCGCGAGCATGCGCCGAATCTCGCGCGACCTGCGGGGCCCCGCTAGAATCCGGGCGTGCGGCGACGAGCGCTTTGGCTGGCGACTGGGGCTACGGTGATCGCGGCGTGCGGCTCGGGAGCCGCGCACCGGGGTCGCACCGTGGTCTACGCGTCGGGGGCGGACCTCCAGAGCGTGAACCCACTGCTCACCCTGCACCCGTTCGCCAAGCAGGTGGAGCGCTATGTGCTGCTCACCACACTGGTGCGCTACGACTCGGCGCTCGTACCCCGACCGTATCTCGCGCGCCTGTGGACGTGGTCAGCGGACAAGAAGAGTCTCACCTTCCGGCTGCAACCGGGTGTCCGCTGGAGCGACGGCGTGCCGACCACAGCCCGCGACGTCGCATGGACCCTCGCGGCGGCGAGGGACGCGGCGACCGGGTATTCACGCCTGAACGATTTCGCAGACGTGGCGTTCGTGAATGACCCCAACGATTCCACCGTGGTGATTCGGTTCGCCCATTCCCAGGATGCGATACCCGACGTCCTCACCGATTTGGCCATCCTGCCCGCCCGCTTGCTCGACTCGATTCCGCGCGCGGAGCTGCGACGTGCGGCCTGGAACGAGCACCCCGTTGGAAACGGGCCGTTTCGCTTCGTGGCACACGAGCCGGGCCGTCGTTGGGTGTTCGCCGCCAATCCGGACTTCCCAGCCGCCCTGGGCGGTCCGCCGGCGCTCGAGCGGTTCATCGTGGTCGTCGTGGACGAGCCGACGACCAAGCTCGCCGCGCTCACGGCGGGCGAGGTGGACTTCGCCGGTATCCAGCCCGCACACGCCGCGTTCGTCCGTAAGAACCCGGCGCTCACCGTGCTCGATTACCCGGTGATCATGCCGTACGGGATCGTCTTCAATACGCGCCGGCCGCCATTCGACGACGCCGGCGTGCGGCTGGCCGTCGCGCTCGCGCTCGATCGCCGCGAGATCGTCGATGGCTACCTCTACGGCTTCGGCTCGGTCGCGGACGGCCCGGTCCCGCCGGACGTCCCCGGGTATGCTCCTTTCCGTCCCGTCCCGACGAACCCGGACTCGGCGCGCCGGCTGCTCGGCGGCCGGCGCATCGCGTTCGAGCTGCTCGCGGTGGGGAGCGGCGAGGCCGCGCTCGAGCAAATGATTCAGGCCCGGCTCGCCGCCGTGGGCTTCGACGTCGCGATCCGGCAGCTCGAGCTCACGGCGTTCCTCGCACGGGTGAATGGCCGCCAGCGAGACTTCACCGCGGCGGTGGTCGGCACGCCGGGCGACCCCGGACTCGGCTATCTGACGACGCTCACCGAGCTGGCGGGGTTGCGCCCCGCGGCCGATCCCGCGCGGGCGCAGCGCCTGTTCCGAGATTCGCTCCCCGTCGCGTTCCTCTACCATGCGCGGGGGGTGCAGGGGATGAACCGCCGGGTCTCGGGCGTGCGGATGGACCTGCGGGGAGAGCTGCCGACCGTCGCCACGTGGCATACGGCGCCGTGAGGCGGAACGACCTGGCGACCGAATTTCACGCCGCGGCCCCCGTGCGCCTCGACTTTGCCGGCGGCTGGACCGACGTCCCGCCGTTCTCGGCGCGCGAAGGCGGCGCCGTCGTCAATGCGGCCATTGCCCTCACCGCCCGGGTGGCAGTACGGCTGGGCGGACGCCTGATCCGGCTCGTGGCCGAGGACCTGGGTGACGAGCTCGAGTGCGCGGACTCGGGTGGCCTAGTGCTGGACGGCCGACTCGATCTCCTGAAGGCCGCCCTGCGCATGCTCCCGGTCCAGTCCGCGTGCACGATCACCACGCGCTGCGACGCGCCGCCCGGGTCGGGCCTCGGCAGCTCGGGCGCGCTGGACGTGGCGCTCGTCGCGGCGCTGGCGCTGGCGCGCGCGGAGCGGTTGACTACGCGCGAAATCGCGGAGCAGGGGTGGTATCTCGAGACGGTCGAAGCGAAGATCCCCGGCGGCAAGCAGGACCAGTTTGCCGCGGCGCTCGGCGGCTTTCAGCGACTCACCTTCCGCGATCCGGACGTCGGGATCGAGCCGATCACACTCGATCCAGGGTTTGCGGCCGCACTCGAGCGGCGCACGGTGCTGTGCTACACCGGTCAGTCGCGCGTGTCGGGGGCGACGATCGCGCGTGTGATGAGTGCGTACGAGCGGGGCGATCCGCAGGTCACCGGCGCGCTGCGCGCGATGAAGGACGTGGCCGCGGCGATGGCCGAGGCGCTCCGCGCGGGAGACTCAGCGCGCGTGGCGGCCCTGCTTTCGGAGAACTGGAGCCAGCAGCAGACGCTCGATCCCGCGATGCGCACGCCGGAAATGGCACGACTCGAGACCGCGCTGCGCGCCGCAGGCGCGCTCGGGGGAAAGGCGGCGGGGTCGGGCGCGGGCGGCTGCATGTTTTTCGTGACCGGGGATGATGCCGCGCCGACGATCGCCGCCGCGCGTGCCGCCGGCGCGACGGTCCTCCCGGTACGGTGGGCGCTCGAAGGAGTCCGCGCGTGGTGACGGCGGAGCAGCTCGCGTCGCGCCGGGAGGAGATCACCGCCGCGCCGGATCTTGCCGCGTTGCTGGCGCACCTCACCGAGCGCGCGGCGCCGCTCTTGGCTCGTCTCCCGCCCGTGCCGGAAGCGAAAGCACTGCTCTCCAGCGACGGCGGCGTGTGTCCCGAAGACGGGGCCAGTCTCGCGTTCGACCCGTGGAGTCCGACAGCGCACCGCTGCTCCCGGTGCGGCAAGACGTTTGCCGGCGAGCGTCACGACGGCCATTGGGCGCGCTACCAGCATCTGTGGCTCGCGGAGCGCGCTGCGCACCTGGCGGCGCTGGCGGCGCTGGATGGCAATGACCCCGCGGCCCTGCGGTCGGCCGAGATTCTCCGGGCCTACGCGCAGCGCTATTGGCAGTATCCCAACCGGGACAACGTGCTGGGGCCGAGTCGGCTGTTCTTTTCGACCTATCTCGAATCCATCTGGATCGGCAACTATCTCGCGGCGGCCGGTCTGCTCCGCGCCGGCGGTCGGCTCGACGATGCCACGGCGCGGGAGGTGAGCCGCGTGGCCGACGAGGCGGCGAACCTGATCGGTGAGTTCGACGAGGGATTCTCGAACCGCCAGACCTGGAACAACGCAGGGCTGGCCGCGATCGCCGGCTGGTTCGAGGACGAGGACCTGGCCAAGCGCGCAATCGAAGGTCCCACGGGCCTGCTCGAGCATCTGATGCGCGGCTTCGGACGGGACGGGATGTGGTATGAGGGAGAGAACTACCACCTGTTCGCATTGCGGGGCCTCCTGACCGGGGCCGCGTGGGCACGACTCGCGGGCGTGGACATGTTTCTCGAGCCCGGGCTCGCGGGGCGCATCCGGGCGGCGTTGCTCGCGCCCGCGCGCACGGCGCTGCCCGACTGCACCTTCCCCGCGCGGAAGGATTCGCGGTTCGGCGTTTCGCTGGCGCAACCGGCGTACGTGGAGCTGTGGGAGGTCGGGCTAGGGAATCTCGGGATGCGAGATGCGAGAGGCGGGATGCGTGACCTTGAAAGCTGGCTGCAGGCCCTCTATCAGGCACCGGCGGCGGCTCCCGAGCTGTCCGAGTCGTACCTGCACAATGCGCCCATCGCATCCCGCCTCCCGCATCCCGCATCCCGTACGACACTGTCGTGGTGGGCGCTGCTCGAGATGCTCCCAGAACTTCCGTCTGATGCGCCGCCCTGGTCTCCAGGTAGTCTCCTGCTCGAGTCCCAAGGTCTCGCCGTGCTGCGCACAGGCGGGGGGCGTCGCTATGCGAGCCTCGAGTGTGGCCGGTACGGTGGCGGGCACGGGCATCCCGATCGGCTGCATCTCTCGCTTCACGCGGAGGGCGTTCCCTGGCTGGCCGACCCCGGGACGGGCTCCTACGTCTCGCGCGACCTCTTTTGGTACCGCTCGACGCTGGCGCACAACGCGCCGCGCCTGGACGGCGCGTCCCAGCCTCCGGACGACGCCATGTGCGAAGCGTTCGACGCGTCGGGCGAATGGGCCTGGGTACGAGGTCGCTTCGGCGAGATCACGCGCACCGTCGTTTCCGGCCCGCGGTACCTGCTCGATGTGGTCGAGCTGGCGAGTCGCACGGATCATATGCTCGAGCTGCCGTGGCACCTTCACGGGACAGGGGACGTGGCAGGGGGGACGTGGACCTCGGGAGATCTCGCGAACGAGTTCGTGTCGCGAGTGGAGACACTCGTCCCCGGCGGGACGGCGCCCGTCGGGCTCGAGCGGACCGTGGGCCAACGCACGCTGAGGGCGCTCTGGTCGTTCGATGGCGAGCTCGTGCGGGCCGAAGGACCCGGCCGCCCGGGAGAAACGACGCGGGAGAGCTTTTACGTTCAGCGTGCAACGGGCCGGAGTGCCCGCTTCGTGACTCTCCTCG
>Ga0066679_10000081_pt1 | contig 22344 bp, 18 predicted proteins | sample GraSoiAngelo_128_FD_62298 | JGI IMG/M metagenome (GOLD analysis project Ga0066679, IMG submission 62298) | Grasslands soil microbial communities from the Angelo Coastal Reserve, California, USA - 14_0927_12_20cm | ecosystem: Environmental > Terrestrial > Soil > Grasslands | place: USA... | reverse complement strand
TGCGGGCTTACCTTGAATGCCTTCCAGCAACACCACGGGCGACCAGAACAGATAACGGATAGTCATCACGAACCCGGGGATGATGAATAAGATCCACCCGATAAGAATTCGCAGAAAGACCCGCAGGCCGGTGCGCAAGAACGGCCGCCATCGCTGACGTAAAACATCAAAACCTATACGCAGCTCGACCGGTTTGAGAGGAGCGCCAGCCAACTGCGTGACAATCACCGCGGTGACCGCCGAAATCAGCCAGGCGGCGAACAAAGTCGCCGGGATTTGCAGCAGTCCAACGCAAGCCGCGGTTATGCCGAACGCGAGTTTCGAAAGACGCGGTTGGGCGATCTGAAGCGCGGCCAACATTATGGTCAGGATGATAACCGGAATATGGGCGAAAAATGATAGTCGCAGAAACTTCGGGAAATATTCACTGTAAAGGGCGAACGCCCGTCGATAAAGCGTGCCTAACCCATCGGCATTCGCGCGCATTGCGTTTGCGAAGGCCATTGCTGTTTGCGGGCGCGCGGCCGGATCTTTTTCCAAAGCCGACATTACTACGCGAGACACACGCTTCGGCAGTTTCTTGTTGAGTTCGCGCACGGGCGTGGGCTGAACTTCCTTGTGCGAGGTAATGATCGAAGTCGTCTCGCCGGTGAACGGCGTCGCGCCCGTCAGCATCTGATAAGCAATGATGCCGAGGCTGTAGATGTCCGAACGCGCATCGAGATGTTCGCCGCGACATTGTTCCGGCGACATGTAAAGCGGCGTTCCCAGAATCGAGCCGACGCGCGTCAACCCGCTTGCTGCTGCGGTCGAATTCGGCGCCATCGTCAAATATCCTCCGGCGACAGTTGGTCTCGCTCGGGAAGAGAGGCGCGTGTTCTGATCGTTTTCCTGCAGCAACTGAGTCGCCAGCGCATCTTCGTCCGGCGCGTCCTGCGGTTGAATCAAAGTTGCTGCTTCGAGATCGCCAATTGGTGCAGGCGCCGTGGCCGCAGAGGCGCCGGCCTTTCCCACGGCGCGAGACGACGGAATCAATGTCGCAGGTTCTTCTACTGAGGACGATTTAGGAAGAAACGCGGTTTCTGGCGTCGTTGCTTCGGCAAGTTTGGCGATTCCAAAATCGAGCACCTTCACGCGATAGCCGCCCAGGCCATTCGGTTCCAGCCAGATATTGTCAGGCTTCAGATCGCGATGCACGATCCCTTGCTGATGCGCTTCGTGCACAGCGGAACAAACTTGCTCGAGAATATCCACGACCCAATACAGCGGCAGGCGATTTTCTTCAGTGAGAACGTCGCTCAACGTACAACCATCCAGATATTCCATGACCAGATAGGCCACTCGATCGATACCGTCTCCTGAAAAACCAAAATCCGTAACATCGACGACATTCGGATGACGCAAGCGTCCGGCGGCGCGCGCTTCGCGTTTGAAGCGCTCGACGAATTCCTCGTTGCGCATGAATTGCGGCGCGATCAATTTCAACGCAACGTATCGTTCCGTGCCGAGGTGCGTGGCCAGGTACACTGCACCCATGCCGCCCTTGCCGAGCAAGCGCTCGAGGCGGTACTTCTCGTCTAAGACCTGTCCGACATATTGTTCGAGTTTGGTCATGCGATGAAGTTAGCCACGGAGAGGCTCTAAAAGCACAAAAGAATTCCTCATTAGGAATCTACTCGTTAGTAAACTGTTGGTTCTCTTTTTTTGAGCCTTTTGTGCCTTCTTGTGGCCGAAAGCTAATCCCAATACGGCTCGTGCCAATTGCGCTTTCGCAGTTGCTCGTCTGTCCAAAACCCTTTTAGCAATTCAATACGAGCGACGTCCTCGTCAGGTTTCGCCACCACCGTAACGACGTCGTAACGATAAGGCGCTTTCATCAAACCGAACATTCTACGATAGCCCCGCGCGGCCCGCGCAATTTGACGCTGCTTGCGCCGATCGACATTCGTTTGCGGGGGAGCGAACTGATCGGATGCGCGGGTTTTTACTTCGATGAAGCAGAGTAGCGGACCATCGTAAGCGACAATGTCGATCTCGGCATTGACGATCAGATCGCGAAGGTTCCGACCAATTGGCAAACTGAAATTCGCCGCGACGATGTGATAACCTGCGCGCTCTAAATGTTCGAGAGCCAAAGCCTCTCCGCGCTCTCCGAGTTCAAAGTGCTGAGCGCGCGCTGGTATTGATTGGACCGATTCGCGCATTCGTCGCCGTTATTCGTTCGGTTCCGATTCCTTCTTTTTGAAGATAGCTAGTTTGGCGGAAAACCCTCGTTCAGCTTCTCGTAAGAATTTCCCACGCGCCGGTAATATCCCGGACCATCCGGCCCGGTGGGATTATAGTCGCTGTACGAAGCTTCCCAATGGTCGCCCGTCGAAGGCGAATAGACATTTTGAAATCCCATCGTCGCCTCTTCTCGCTTCCGCGACATCTCGCGTTCGATTTGATCTTTCGAGCTGCCTTGCGGCCGTCGCGTGCTGCTTTCCTGCGCGGGAAACAAGTGCTTTGTACAGCGAATGGAAGCAGCTACATCGTACACGACGTTTTTGTTTTCCTCCCACTTCGACGCATCGGTCGCGCCCATGTGATACGCGACTATGTAGGAAGATGGATCGTCAGTCTCGAAAGTTTGATAGAGCACGAATCCCTGAACCGGTTTCCCGCGCATGTTCGCTCGCCAATAGCGCAACGTGTAGCCTTCGACTGAACGGGTGTCGTTGTCGAGCGCAAACCCTGTCGCGCCGTTCGCTTCGAGCATCGTTTGCAAAAATCTCTCGGGCGTTCCAGTGCCGTAGTAGTCCTGACCCAATGACGGTTCTGTGCGCGGCGCGGCCACGATTCCATACGACGCCGACATCGATTGATCCGGTGAAGCGAGATCGACACCGATGCCGACGCGTTGTTCGTTGCCGGCTATCGTCCAATCCGATGGAGCTAACGCGGTGCAACTGCTCCACGTCTTCGCGACGGTTTGGATACCGTGATCGTCGACCAGCTTCACATCTCCGCGGCTAAAAATTCCCGGGCGCGGACGGCGCGGTCCAGTGGCGCCAGAGCCGGGAAATCTGTAATACACAATACCCGCCGCGATTATGACGATCAGGACAGCCAATAGGCCAATGCTGCCGCAGCCGATCAAGATCCACGGTAAGTAGTTTGTTTCACCCGGTTGCTTCGGCGCTGGTTGATTCAGGGGACTTGTCATGTCGATTTACTTCTTCATTAATTCGAGCACGGCCGTCGTCATCGCTTTGATTCCCGTGCGCAGGGTTGGTTCGGGCAACGGCTCGAACAAACTTGAGTGCAGGGAAGGCAGAGGCTTACCTGACTTGCGGCTTGCTTCAATTCTTTCAGGCGCCATTGCGCCCAACCAGAAATAGAATGAAGGAATCTGGTGGTCCAGACTGAGGTGGCCGAAATCTTCACTGGCCATTAACGGCGACGATTTGATTACGTTGTCTGTGCCGATCGCTTTGCCGATCGCCGCCGCCAGTCGCTCCGTCAATTTTGGATCGTTGTAGAGCGACGGCGCATTCTCGCTCTCGATTACTTTCATAATCGGCGCGCGATCTTCAGGAACGCCGGCGGCCATTGCGACACCTTTTGCGATGCGTTCAATCGAAGCCAGGATGCGCTGGCGTACTTCTTCTTTGTAAGTTCTGATTGTTAGTTGCAGCACGACTTCGTCCGGGATGATGTTGCGTTTGGTACCGCCATGAATAGAGCCAATCGTCACGACCGCCGGATCGAGCGGCGAGTTTTCACGACTGATGATTGTTTGCAGAGCCAGAATCGTTTGCGAGGCGATCACGATTGGATCTTTGGTGGCTTCAGGTTTGGAGCCGTGCCCGCCGAGTCCGCGAATGATCAAATCGACTGAGGTGGAACTCGCCATGGCATAGCCGGGAACGTACAAGATCTTGCCTGCCTCTGCGTCTGCGCTATCGTGCAGACCGATTGTGAAATCAGGCTTCGGAAAGCGCGTGTACAGTCCGTCGGCCAGCATTGCTTTCGCTCCGTCGACGGTCTCCTCGGCGGGTTGGCCAATCAATACCAACGTGCCATGCCATTGATCTTTGAGCGTCGCCAGAATCTTCGCAACTCCGATCAGATTCGTAATGTGAACGTCGTGACCGCACGCGTGCATGACGCTAACTTCCTGCCCCGATTCGTTCTTTGTCTTTACTTTGCTGGCGTAGGGAACGTTGTTCTTCTCCTCAACCGGTAACGCGTCAATGTCCGCACGGACCAGAACGGTTGGACCATCGCCGTTCTTCATGACCGCGACAACGCCATAACCTGTGAACTGCGGCCGATCGTATTTACCGATATGTTCAGTCACCGCGTAACCGAACGAACGCAGCCGGCCGGCAAGGAACGCAGATGTTTTATCTTCGTAATGCGAAAGTTCCGGCGCGGCGTGCAGCATCTTGTAGGTGCCGACGAGTTGGGCGATCTCACGATCGATCACCGCGTCGAGCGATTGTTGGGCGAAGGCTGGAACTGCGCACAAGGTCGTAACCAGGATGGCAATAGCAATTGGTGTTTTCATTTTGATCCAACTGAAGGCGGACTTTTCGCCGTCAAGATACTCCAGTGAAATGTGTTAGGACAAGCGGCACGTTCACACGGCTGGATATTCGGGCGCCAGGGTTATGACGCCAAGTCGCGGTGCGGCCAACAGCAAGCCGATGATTGTCTTCGCATCCTCGATCTCGCCTTCGGTGATCATCTGCAGCGCGCGGTCGACGGGAACACGAACCACTTCGATGAACTCATCGTCTTCAAGGCGCTGCGCAGTTTCCGTGAGTTCGGTCGCGAGATACAGCCACATCTTTTCTTCACAGTAACCAGGGCTTACAAAAAACTCGGAAAGCTTTTCGAGTTTACCGGCGCGCACGCCAAGCTCTTCTTCGAGTTCGCGGGCGGCGCCAACTTCAGGGCATTCCCGGTCGTTAAGGGTCCCGGCTGGCAACTCCAGCAGATATTTCACCGCGGGATGACGATATTGGCGGACCAGCGCAATCGTCCCGTCATCGTAGGCCGGCAAGATAACCGCGCTGCCGGGATGATGGACAACCTCGCGAACGTAAGTCTGATCGCGTTCGCGAACGGTGTCGACCGTTACATCGAACACGCGCCCTGCGAAAACTTTTTTTGAATCAATGAATTCAGGTGTGTCAGGCATGATGTAGCACAATTTGGTAAATTGCGATGAGCGCGCAAATGATCAGTTCGCGACTCAAAGTCTAGTGCTGTATTTCGCGGCGAGCAACAGCGGCGATTTCGGCCTGAAGAATCTGCTGCGCCGCGCCCACCAGATAGAGCGAACCCGTTATTAAGATTAAGTCGTCAGCTTTGGTGATCTCGCGTGCAATTTGCAACGCCTCGTTTACCGATAATGATTCAAAGATTCTTCGTTGATCGAGATCGGACGGCACGGCAGTCCTTAAATCTTCGACTGACGCAGCGCGCGGATTATCGATCTCAGTCAGGATCAATTTGTTCGCATTTGGAAAAAGGATCGTCGCCATCTCGCTCAATCGTTTGTCGCGCATCGCGCCGAAGATCATCGTTATCGGTGGCTGAACGAATTCATCAAGATAATGTTTCAAAGCGGTCGCGGCTGCTGGATTATGCGCGCCGTCAAAGAGAATTTGCGGTTTGCTTTCCCAAAACTCCAGGCGTCCCGGATGCTTCGCGCCGCTCAACCCTTTGATAATTGCTTCCCGCGAAATTAGAAATCCACTTTCGCGCAAGACTTCAGCCAAGCCAACTGCCACCTCAGCGTTGTCAGTCTGATGGCGGCCAGGCAATCCTAACTGCAAGTCATCGTTAAGCGCGGTTCGAGGCTCGACGAGTCGCAGCGTGACCTCGACATCTTTACATCGCCGGATAATTACGGACACGGCTTCTGCCGCTTGCGGTGCGATCACCGCGGTCACGCCCGGCCGAATGATCGCTGCTTTCTCTGCCGCAATTTCTTCAATCGTGTGGCCGAGGTACTCTTCATGATCCATCGCGATTTGCGTAATTGCGACGATTTCGGCATGCGCTGCAGTCGTTGAATCAAGTCGCCCGCCGAGCCCGGTCTCAAGAATCGCCAATTGGACTCTTGCTTCACGAAATGCAAGCAGCGCTATAGCGGTCATGTGTTCGAAAAAAGTCGGAAGCGTTTCCAGCTCGCCGCTGCGCATAAGTTGTTCGGCGGTTGTCTTAACTTCGTTGGTGAGTCGCGCGAAATCGTCTTCTGAAATCGGCCGGCCATCGATCTTGATTCGCTCGGTGATAGAAACCAGGTGCGGAGAAGTGAAGAGCCCGGTTCGAATTCGAGCGGCGAGACAAATTGAATCGAGAAATGCAGCCGTCGAACCCTTTCCGTTCGTACCGGCAATCTGCACGGCGGGAAAACTGTGATGCGGACTTCCGAGAGCGTTAAGGAGCGTTTCAGTGTTTGTGAGGCCGAGCTTAATCGCGAGCGTCTCGTGACCGAGACTAAGGAGATATGAAAGGGCGTCTTCGAACCGCATGTTTCACGTTTCAAGTTCGCAAATCCGCAACCTGAAACTTCAAACTTGAAAGTTGAGACTTCTCCGTAAGATCCGGGTTCATCATGAAGTCAAGCGACTTGATCAGAAAGGGACGCATCTCGCGTCGATCGAGGATGGCGTCGAGCATTCCGTGATTCAAAAGAAATTCTGAGCGCTGAAAATCTTTGGGGAGTTTTTGCCGAATCGTTTGCTCGATCACTCGCGGCCCAGCGAAACCAATCAGCGCTTTCGGTTCGGCGATAATGATATCTCCGAGCATCGCGAAGCTCGCCGTCACGCCGCCGGTGGTTGGATCGGTGAGCACAGAGATGAATGGCAAGTGACGCTCTTCCAACGCCGCTAGCGCTGCGGAGATCTTCGCCATCTGCATCAGCGAGAGCGTGCCTTCCTGCATGCGCGCTCCGCCCGACGCGGCAAAGATAATCACCGCGCCACGTTCGCCAATCGCGCGCTCAATCAATCGCGTAATCTTTTCGCCGACGGCTGAACCCATCGAGCCGCCGATGAAATTCATATCCATCGCGCCGGCAAAGACGCGATGGCCCCCAATCTTTCCGCGCGCGGTGATCACGGCTTCAGGCAATCCGGTCGCGCGCTGAGCTTGCGAGATGCGTTTGGTGTAAGGCTTACTGTCAACGAAATTGAGCGGGTCAGTCGAAACTACTTCCTCGTCCAGCTCTTCACAGTGGTGATCGTCAAATATTTGCTCCAGCCGATCGTAGGCGCCCAGACGAAAGTGATAATTGCAGTGCACACAAACCTGCAACGCCTCTTCCAACTCTTTCTTGTAAAGGTGGGCCCCGCACTCGTCGCAACGCACGAAGACATTTTCCGTGCGCACGACGCGATCCTTGTCGCTTACCGGCTCGATCTTGCCTTTCTTTTTGCGAAACCAGGGCATAGCGAAACCAGAATTCAGGAGTCAGAATTCAGAAGTCAGCATCAAAAACAAGGTTCAATTAAGATTGAGGAAGGGTAGCACAAAGGCCGCGGTTACAGAACCGGGGAGTCGTAACGATTGGTTTCCCCGTTAACGGTTTAGTTAAGGGTTGAGGGCGCGCAAATATGACAACCCGGGCCAACAGCCAGGTACAGACGCGATCCGAACGCCGGGCACTGAGGGTGCGTAATAGACCGACAAATGAAGAAGGTTCACGTCGGACTTCACACCTTCAGTGCGCCGTCGTTCGCAAGTATGCAGTCACCGGGGCGATGACCAAAGCTCCTTCCTTTTAGCGACTGAGGAGCTTGACTCTCGTTACGCTCTGGCGGTTCCGATCGACTTAGAGCCAGTCGGTCAGGATACTAGATAACCCCATACGCTGACTTTGCGGACAGTCGGGGCCCGGTTGTAAACAAACACCTCAACAAAAGGCCCCATTACCGGAAGCCGAGCTATATAGCTACTGATGTTGGGTGGACTGCCATGCCACGAACCACTGCCTGAAACCTCAATGAAGTTCGTGGCTTGAGGGCCCGCCAAATTCGCCTCCAGACTGACGTAGCGCCGCGCGCCCATGCCTCCATTAGCGTCGAACGCGAAAACGACGCCTAGATCAACCGGCAGTTCGCTGGCGGTGTTTTGGTTGAACTGCACGAAGATATTAATGAAGCGATAGCCGTCGATGCCGGCGTACGGGGGCAAGCTGATGCCTACGCTCGCAGGCACCTCATGGTCCGTCATGAATTTTACGACTCTGGTGCAAGCAAGCTCACACGTGTTTACGCCATGGGTATCGACTGGCTTGCGGGTCGCGACACTCAGAATTTGACCTTGAGCATCCCGGTCAATCACATCCATCCCTCCGGTCGACGTAAAAACGCTGTGTGACGCATTACCGTTAATGTCAGTAACCGTCAGACCCATTGCCGTTCCTTCAGTGGTGACGGTAAAGCCTGACTCGGACTGGTTAAGGCTAAGCTGGGTGACCAGAAACGGCAGGAAACCGAAACGGTTGTGGGTCGTTCCTGTGTAAATACCTGATCCCTCAGCACGGTCGCCGGCCTCGCTGAAGGCGACTAATCCGCCGCCGCTATTCACAAAGTTGATTAGCTCGGCGGAACGGGAATTTAAGATATCCAGCTCGTCCTGTCGCAGCCAGCCACCGTAATCTGACGCAACCACGACCGCGTCATAGTCAGCGAAGTTCACGGTGGTCAGGTCCAAGGTGGTCGGCGAAGTTGCGTCTGAGCGCGGAGATGTCGGCGCCACAGCAATCTGGCACGGGAAGCCGGCATCGATCATGCCCAGGCGCGGGTCACTCTGGTCCCCATTTGGATTTCTCAAGTCGGTGACCAACAGCAACTTGGGGCTCGGTTTGTTGAAGGTGACATAGGCGACGGCCCGTTGGATGATGCGCCGTGCGCCTGTATTGTTGGCACCTGGTGTATGCGCATGATAATCGGGGTCATGCCCGGTGACGAAAATTCCTCCCATACTGTTTCTCCTCTCTTGTTTCTAGGTGAAGTAACGACGAGATGCTGTTTGGGCATCTCTGTTTGCGTCAACGTGAGGACTGCGATACCGGATCGCTGCCAACCGGTTTGGTGTTCCGGTGGTTACTTCCAGTCGCAACTCTCAGAGCAGACCTTTTCATGGTCTAGCTCGATGTCGGCCAAAGATTTTTATGTTCTATGAGCCGACATCCGTGCGGACAGTTATGGACTAGCGAGGACTAAGGACTTCAACAAAAGAAACTTTGCCTAACGTTCTAATAACTAATACATCGGCCTAACTTGGGACGGCCGAATCATACCAATGGGTCCGAACAATGACAAGGTTTGAGAGAGTCTGCAATGTTTCTCGCAGGCGTGAGGGATTATTCTCGTTGAAAAGCTTCGGCTAAGGCCTCTTCTTCGTCAGGCTCTGATCAATTTCAGCCTTAATGAGTTCAACACGATAAGGTTATGCGACTACAAAACAATGAAGGGAAACAGGCTGTCAAAACTCAATCCCTTTTTGCGCGCGAATGCCGGCCTGAAACGGATGTTTGATTTCCGTCATCTCGGTCACGAGGTCGGCAGCGTCGATCAATTCTTTCGGTGCGTCGCGGCCGGTGACGACGATATGGATCGAAGGTTGGCGTTCGCGCGCGGCGCGAATGTCTGCGAGCACTTCGTCGACGGCGAGCAGGTTGTAGCTCAGAACGTAAACCAGTTCATCGAACACCAGCAGATCGTACTCGCCGCTACGAAGTTTTTCGACGCAGAGATCCCAGGTGTGGCGCGCGGTTTGGCGATCCTGTTCGGGATTCTTTGTGTCCCAGGTGAAACCGTCGCCCATTGTGTGAACTTCGATTCCAAGCTTTTCGGCCGATAGGTGTTCGCCATAACGATCCTTACGCGATTTCATGAACTGAATCATGCAGCAGCGCAGATCTTGTCCGGCAGCCCGCATCATTAAGCCAAGGGCGCACGTCGTTTTGCCTTTTCCATTTCCGGTATGAACGATGAGGAGACCGCGAGTGTTTTCCTGATAATCAGCGCGACGCCATTTGTATTTCCGTTCGACCATGGAGTCAGGACGGCCTGCGGTAGCGGGCCGGCCGGTTTTATTTCGTACAGGAAGGCCCACCCGCTACCGGAGGCGGTTCTGACAAGGCATCTTCCGTGATGTCCTTCGATCCATTCGAGCGTTTCACTGCGTCCTGCAATAGCGGCACGAGCTGATTCTCGATCTCGTCGGAAGAACCTTTCAGTGTGCAGCCCGCGGCGTTGCGATGGCCGCCGCCACCGAACTTTTCGGCGATCTTAGCGACGTTCACGTCGCCTTTCGATCGAAGACTGGTGCGATAGACGCCGGGTGAAGTTTCTTTGAATAGAGCCGCAGCTTCAACTTCACCAACAGCGAGAGGATAGTTGACGAAACCGTCAGCGTCTTCGTCACAAGCTTTCGCTTTTTGCTGCATGTCCATGGTGTGCCACATCCACGCCACATGACCAGTTTCGTCGCGTTTAGCAGTCGACAGGACGTGACTCAACAACTCGATCTTGGGCCATTGGTAGCTGCCGAAAATGGCTTCTGCGGTTTTCGCCGGTTTCACGCCGGTGCGAACTAGTTCGGATGCAATCTTGAAAGTGCGTTCGGTGGTGTTCGAGTAATGAAATGATCCGGTATCGGTGAGCAAGGCCGTGTAGACGCACTCAGCGATCTCTTTCGTCACGCGCACGCCCGTGGCTTTGCACAGGTTATAGATCATCTCGCCGACGGCCGAGGCGGTGGAATCGATCCAGTTGATCGAGCCAAACAGTTCAGTCGTCGAATGATGATCGATATTAACCACGAACTGTTTTTCCAAATCGATTAATCCGGGCCGATCGATGTCGGAACACTCGATGACGAATACTGCGTCGTAGGTGCGGTCAACGGCGGGCGTCACGCGAATCGTCTCAGCGCCCGGCAATTGCTGGTACGCGTGCGGGGCCGCGTCGCGCATGGTGACTTCAACGTCTTTGTTTAGCGCTTTCAGCAGCCAGAAGAGGCCCAGAGAAGAGCCGAGACTATCGCCGTCGGGACGAACGTGGGAAGTAATCGCAAAGCGATCCTTTTTTTCAATCAGTTCAACTACCTGGCTAAGCATTAAGAGCAAGGATGAAGGATGAAGGATAAAGGATGAACCACGAAAGCGAATCGGCGCTTTCATGTCTCATTCTTCCGCCTTCATCCCTTCAATTCATCCCTCTTCCTTTCCAATTCCTTCAAGCAACGCATCGACGCGCGAGGCCTTCTCTTCGACGGTGTCGCGCACGAAGTGAAGCGCGGGAGTATGCCGCAAATTCAGCGCAAAGCCAAGTTGCTTGCGCACGTATGGCGCGGCCTGACTTAGAGCCAGCAGCGCCTTTTCATGTTCCTGCTCGTCACCCTGGACGGTCACGTAAACGCTCGCGTCGCGCAAGTCATCGGCGACCCGAACTTCTGTGACTGTGACGATCGCCAGTCGCGGATCCTCAAGTTCGTAACCGACAATCTGCGCGATTTCTTCGCGCAAAGTTTCGGCGATTCGCTCTGGCCTACGCATATCACAATGATGAACGATGAACGCGGAGTGATGAACTATTTCTGAAGATTCAGCGTTCATCATTCATAGTTCATCGTTGATTCCTACAACTCCGTCGCCGCGATCTTCTCGATCACGTAGCACTCGATCTGATCGCTGAGTTTGATGTCGTTGAAGTTTTCGAGGCCGATACCGCACTCGAAACCTTCGCGCACCTCGGAAGCGTCATCCTTAAAGCGTCGCAGCGACGCGATGTTGCCCTCCCAGGTCACGACGCCGTCGCGAATCAGACGCGCGCGTGCGTTGCGGCGGATGATTCCGTCAATAACCATGCAGCCGGCGACGGCGCCAACTCGCGGCACGCGGAAGACCTCGCGCACGTCTGCCTTGCCGAGAATTTTCTCCTTCTCGATCTTCTCGAGCATGCCGATCATTGCGGCCTTAATTTCTTCTTCGACCTTGTAGATAATCGAGTGCAGCCGAATATCGACACTCTCCTGTTTCGCCAAGTCGTTCGCGCGCGATTCAGGCCGCACGTTGAAGCCGATGATCACAACCGCCGTGGACGTCGCTCCGGCCTGGGTCGCTGAAGCGAGCAAAACGTCGGATTCCGTGATGGCGCCAACGCCGGAGCGAATGACTTTAACTTTGACGCGTTCGCTCGACATCTTTTGCAGCGTTGATTTCAAAACTTCGACAGAGCCCTGCACGTCCGCCTTGATGATGACGAGCAGTTCCTTGACGTCAGTTTCGCCAAGCGCCTCAATACCGCGCTTGGTGGTCTTGACGAGGGTGCGCTGACGCTCAGCGGCCTGTCGCTGACTGGAAATCTGCTGCGCGCGAGTGACGTCGGCAACTACTTGGAACGACTCACCGGCTTGCGGCACGCCTTGCAGTCCGAGCACTTCGACAGGGGTTGCCGGTCCGACTTCCGTCACCGGTTCGCCGCGATCATTGAACATCGCGCGGACCTTCCCGAAGATTTGGCCCACGATAAACGGATCGCCGACGTGCAGCGTACCTTGCTGAACGAGTGCGGTCGCGACCGACCCACGACCCCGATCGAGTTTTGCTTCCAAGACCACGCCCGAAGCCAAACGCGTGGTGCTCGCTCGCAAATTCAAAATGTCCGAGGTCAGCAGAATCGTTTCGAGCAGCGTCTCGAGGTTCTGTTTCTTCTTCGCGGACACCTCGACCATTTCCGTCTCGCCGCCCCACGCAACCGGGTTCAGACCTTGCTGTGAAAGTTCCTGTCGAACTCGATCAGGATTTGCGTCGGGCTTATCGATCTTGTTAATCGCAACAATGATTGGCACGCCCGCCGCGCGCGAGTGCTCGATCGCTTCGATTGTCTGCGGCATGACACCGTCGTCTGCAGCGACGACCAGCACGACCACGTCGGTCGCTTTGGCGCCCCGTGCGCGCATCAAAGTGAACGCTTCGTGACCCGGCGTATCGAGGAACACGACGCGACGTTTCTCGTCCGGATTGTCGGGGCTGGGAACCTCGACGCTATACGCGCCGATGTGTTGTGTGATGCCGCCGGCTTCACCGCCGGCGACATTTGTGATGCGAATCGCATCTAGCAGTGAAGTCTTTCCGTGATCGACGTGGCCCATCACAGTTACAACGGGCGCGCGTGGCACCTCGACGTCATCGGCATCAGTCGCGATCAGCTCTTCGAACTCTTCTTCAGCAACCATCTCTTCGAAAGGCACGAAGGCCACGTCGTAACCGAAACGCTTGCCCAGATCGGCAGCGACTTCGTCATTCAAAGCCTGGTTGATCGTCGCGAACACACCACGTTGGAGCAGTAGGCCCACGACCTCTTTCGGCTTGATACCGAGCTTCTCTGCGAACTCTTTCACCGTTGAGCCTTCCACCAAGCGGACGGACTTTAACTCGCCGGGAACGGTTGCTACGTCAAGGCGTCCGGCAATGCGTTGCTCGAGCGTCAGCGCCTGCGGTGGTGGAATGAAATCCCGGTCGAACCTGCCGCCTTTGCCGTCAGCAGCTCGCTTGCCGCCTCGCGTTGAACCGCGCCGCGAACGACGTCGACCCGCATCCGGCGGAGGAATATAAGTCGTTTGCGGCGTCGCGGTCTCGCCGGGTGTTCCGGTGTATTCAACGCGGCCGCGAGTCGTGCGCTCTCGCACGGCGCGCGTTGCTGGCGCGGCTGTCGGTGGTGGCGCCGGCGCCGGCGCGCGCTCTCCAGGCCGAATGCCCGCATTGAGCGCCGCGGCGGTAGGTCGCAGCACGCGAACTTGCCTACCCGTAGGCAAAATAGTTTCGACCGGAGCAGGCGTGGGCGCAGCTGCTTCAGCCGGCGGCGGTGGCGGAGCTTCTTCTGCTGGAGTTGTTTCCACGGTTGTGGCCGGTGCGGGTTTGGCGGCGCGCACAGCCGGAGAGAGTTTGCGCACGACATGCGCTGTTGTTTGCGGAGCCTCGGGCTCTGCTTCGATCTCGGGCGGCTCGGGCTCAGAAACCTCGATGGTTTGGGTGGCCTCTTCAGGCGCCGCCTCGACGGTCTCAGGCGTCTCTTCGACGACTGGCCGCGCCGCCTTCTTCACCACGCGAACCGCGCGTTTCACAGCGGTATCTTTTTTTGGAAAGTACTTGTCGCGAATTTTTTCTGCGAGTTCTTTCGAGACGGAATTCGAGGGGACACTGACGTCGACACCTTCGCGCCGCACCTCTTCAATCAGGCGCTTGGTATCAATCTTCAGCTCTTTGGCTAGATCGTAAAGACGAACTTTTGAAGTTACTGCTGACATGCTCTCCTTGCTGCTTGCGTAAGCGTGGCCGGCGACCACCTTTCGCAAGCAGGCTCAAAGAGCGCTGCTACAGCAGGCGTCGCAGGCGAGGCGTACGCATCCGTGCGCGCACGCGACAAATATTTGGCCGCTCTATCAGAAGCATTTCATCGCTTCTCGTCCTTTGAGCTTTCGTCCGTGGCGGCCACTTCGTCGGAAGACGGAGCGAAAGATTGTTCTTCTGGCGAGTTAGCTTCCATCATCGCTCGCTCGAGCGCTTCGGAATCAATCGCCAGATTCATATCGGGAGACGGAGTTACCACGTCCGGGCGCAAGTCGCGACCGGGTTCTTGCAAAATCAATTCGTCGACAGTCATCGGATCGGCTTCGGTGAGCGCGACCGGATCGGCTGAATCTTCTGCGCGAATTTTTTCTTCGGCGCGATAAGGCACGCCACGCTCGACTGCTTCATCGTAACCAGCCGCGGTCATTTCGTCATTAGGCTCGATCTCAGCAGGCGCCGCATCTTCATCGAATTCAGCCGAGGCTGCGTGCTGTTCAATCTCGGGTTGGGCTTCGGCTTCAGTTGCCGCGCCCTCAGCGGTTTCGTCTCCGGGGGCCTGCAAGCTGCGATCGCGCACCTGAATCACTGAACGCGCAGCTTCGAGCATCTTTTCAGCCTCATCCAAACTAACGTCAAGAAACTCAACCAGATCGTCGACCGTCGTGTTCGCCAGGCCGTCGATGTCGGTTACTCCGTGCTCAGCCAACGCGTCAGCTTGTAGTGACGTGACGCCTTCAATCGCTGAAAGCGGCACCGGCGCACCGGAAGCGATCATCGCTCCCATCGCCTCGGCGACTTCCTTCTTCAGTTCTTCCTCGCTGCGAATGTCGATGTTCCAGCCGACAAGTTTCGTCGCCAAACGCACGTTCTGCCCGCGTTTGCCGATAGCCAGACTGAGTTGATCTTCGTTGACGATCACTTCCATCTGCCGATTTTCAATGTCAGTTATGCGCACTTGATTGACCTTCGCCGGGGAAAGGGAATTGGCGGCAAAAACTGAGGGTTCTTCGGACCATTCGATGATGTCGATCTTTTCGCCGCGCAGCTCACGGATGATCGCCTGGACACGCGATCCCTTCATCCCAACGCAGGCGCCGACCGGATCAACGTCGCGTTCGTTCGAGACGACGGCGATTTTTGCGCGCTCGCCGGGTTCGCGGACGCACGACTTGATAACGACCGTGCCATCGTAGATTTCAGGAACTTCCATTTCGAACAGACGCTCGAGAAGTTCGGGTGAGGTGCGCGAGACTTCGATCTGAGGACCTTTGGATTCTTTTGAAACGTTGGTGATGACGACGCGGATGCGTTCGCCCTGGTTCCACTGTTCACCGCGAGACTGCTGCGAGCGGGGCAGGATTGCTTCCAGGTTTCCGAGATCGACAATCATATTGCCGCGCTCGAAACGCTTCACAAAGCCATTGACCAATTCACCAACACGATCGATGTACTGCTCGTAAACGTTCGAGCGAACGGCATCGCGAACTTTTTGAAACAGAATTTGTTTCGCAGTTTGTGCAGCGATGCGTCCCAACTCTTCCATCGGCATTGGCAGCAGCAGAGCATCCCCCACTTCGACTTCATCGCCGCCGAGCTCGCGCGCTTCGGCAATCGAAAGCTCAGTCGAGGCGTCAGCGACTTCTTCGACCACGACTTTCGAAGCTGAGAGTTCCAGCCCGGTTTCAGGACTCCAGTCAACCTGAATGTCCTCGCCGCCTTTGAACTGCTTTTTGGCAGCCGCTCGCACGGCTTCCTTGATCGCTTCGACTACCAAATCGCGATCAATGCCTTGCTCCTGGCAAAGGGCTTCGATGTTCTGCGCTATGCTCGTGCTCATTTACTTCAGTTTTCTCTCGCAGCCTACCTGCGATTCCTGTCTATTAGATCTCGATCGACTGCTTCTCGTTCGCGCGCTTGGCGAAATTCGTTTTCGACATCAATTTCCAAATTGGCTTTGACGATCGAATCAAAGGGAATCATGATGCGCCCGCTGGTTCGATCCTCAAAAACAACGCCCTGGTTTTCAACTCCGCTAATTCGTCCCTGAAAATTTCGCTGATTCTTGATCGGCGCGCGCGTTTTCAACTTCGCCGTGCTACCCGCAAACCGTTGATAGTCAGCGAGTTTGTAAAGCCCGCGCTCCAGACCCGGCGACGAAACTTCCAACGTGTAAGCCGAGTGGATGAAATCCTCGACGTCCAACACGGTGCCGATTTGCGTGCTCACGCCGGAGCAATCTTCGTGTGTCACACCACCCGGCTTATCAATGAACACGCGGATAATCGGGTGGCCCTCGGGACCGGCAATTTCGACGTGAACAAGTTCGAGCCCGTGGTCGATTGCGGCCTGCTCAGCAACTGTCCGCACGCGATCTGCAATCGAACCTGAGTCCATGACAACGGCTCGAATTGCGAATTTACGCCAACTTTCGCCCAAAAGAAAAAGTGGGCCAAAACCCACCGGACAACGCATCCGAAGATCCGAGCAAGAGCGAAATTATACGATCCCGGTTAGGGGGAAGCAAGCGACCAGCAGGGCCGTGTCGAAGAGGGTCGAACTTAAGCGGACTTGTCGTAGCGAACCTTTTCACTCGCCGCGGGCAGCGCCGGCATAGACCACATGTCTGCGGTTCGATCGAGAGTCAGATCCGGTGAGGCCCCAAATGAGCGAACGCGTGACGCGGCATACTGTCTCAGGGCCACAAGCAAGATGAAGATCGAAATGGCGACCCAGACGATCGCCCACAGGATGGCGGGAACGCCCGTCGCATTCGCCATGTTTACCGCATCCGTTGGAACGCTCGCGGCAAAAGGTGAAGAGAGAAAGAAAACGGTTTTCAAATCAAGCAGGGCATTCAGCACACATTGAACTGCGAGCAGACTGACAACAAAAGTCGCAACGCGGGCGCTGGCAAATCGCGCAACCGCGAACAGACCGATCGAAAGCAGCACGCCAGCAACAAGCGTGAACGGAAGTCCGGCCAGCGAACCCCAGGTGCCGGCGAAAATTGGCTTAATGACTCCGAAGATTATTGTCAAACCAAGCACGACTGCTGATGAACTCGCCAGGACAATCCGCGCGGCGACCGATCGGCGTATCAGAACGAGCAGCAACGCGCCGTAAGTCATCGCGCCCAGATAGCCCGCGCTCGAAACGAGCATCTGCGAGAGAACTCCGCCTTGTGTCGTGTAAGTTTCACCGCTGCCGTTCATCGCGACGCTCAAACTTTGCACCGAGTTGCCGGTCAGCAAGGCGGCGATCGCGTGGCCGCCTTCATGAATAAAGGTTACGAAGATTCGGAATGGATAGCTGAGGATCTCAGCGAATGGAATGAACCAGAGAGCGATCGACAGAATCGCCGCGAGCAGCAACGTCATCGCCTGTGGCCGCGCATCATTTGAAAGCTTGTAATTCATGACCGACCTCGATTGAAACCGTACGCGCCGGTGCATCCGTTCGACGACTTACCAAATTCGTCCGCGCGCTCCACAGTCCAGAACGATGTTCGCGCTCAGCTTGTTCCGTCCGTGTTGTCTTCGCGTCGATAGTCGCCGGATTTTCCACCCGTCTTGAGTTCCAGGCGGACATCGCTGATTACCATTGACTTATCCAGAGCCTTGCACATGTCGTAGACGGTCAGCGCCGCGACTGAAACCGCAGTCAGCGCTTCCATCTCAACGCCGGTTTGCGCATGTGTCGTAACTTCCGACTCGAGATAGACGGCATCGTCGCGCAGTTCAGCGCGAACCTCAACGTGAGTCAGAGGCAGCGGATGACACAGCGGAACGAGTTCGGCGGTGCGTTTCGCGGCGATGATTCCTGCGAGCCGGGCCGTTTCCAACGGATCGCCTTTCGGTGTTTGATGTTCGCGGATTGCTTGTAGCGTTTGCGCAGACATCAACACCCGACCCGAGGCAATCGCTCGCCGCGTCGTCGCGGACTTCTCGGTCGTGTCAACCATCTTCGCGCGGCCCTGTTCGTCGACGTGAGTGAGTTTGCTCATAGCTTATTGAGAGCAGCGTGAACGATTAAGGTATTACCACCTAACAGAACTTCATCGGATGTCAGCTCGTTCGTCCATCTTTCACTCTGTTTTTTCTGAGGTGTCAGCGCAGCGAGCAGCCTAATTATCATTACGACCGGCCAGTACAGCCATGTCTTCGCTTTTGGCTTATCTCGATGCACACTCGCGATTTCGAATCCGTGCTTCTCCAGAATGTAACGCAATTCAGAGTAGCCAATCGGATTGACGTGCGCGGCGATCTCTTCGCGATCGTCGTAGTCAGATCGCAATTGTTCACGACCCGCGCGGGTAATCGGTTTGAAGTGCGAAGTGTATCCGTAGAGCAACCACTTCAAACGTTCTTCGATGTTGAGAATGTTCGGCACGCTGACGATCAGATGACCGCCGGGCTTCAGCACGCGCGCGAATTCGCGCATCGCCTGCTGTGGATTTTCAATGTGCTCGAGGCCTTCGAGACAGGTGACGTAATCAAAAGACTGATCACCGAACGGGAGTTCTGCATCAAGATTCCCCCGATGAATATCGACCCCGTCGAGCCGAAAGATTTCCGGATAAAGATCGCAACAGCGCACTTCGAAGCCGGCATCGATCAGCCGAGCGGCCAGCGCTCCTTCACCCGCGGGCACGTCGAGCAGAGCGCCGCGCGGTTCATCAGTAAGAATGCGCACGACAGTGTCGTGGATCGCCTGATGCGCGAGTGGTGTTGGTGACGCGCTGTGCTTGGCTGTTGCGGCTGCCTGCATAGATTAGTTTGGCAAGTGTACTACGCGCACGACTGAACCAGCCGCGATTTTCTGGTCTCCTGCAGGGACATTAATTAGCGCTATCGCGCGCGCGAACGAAACGAAATCCGAAGAGCCGCCCCATTTCAAGGGCTCGGCTATTAACGATCCCTTTTCATTGGTTCGCAAAGCGGCGGGCAAGTAGCTTTCGCGATCGATCGATCCTTTGATATCCCGCGCCAGCACGGCACGTTCGTGGGCGAGCATTGGATCGGTTGCGCCTTGCATCGCACGCAATGCCGTTCGCGCGAACAGATTGAAAGTCACCGCCACTGAAACCGGATTACCTGGAAGCCCAAATACCAAAGTTTTGCCGAGTCGAGCAAACACAGTCGGTTTTCCCGGGCGCAAAGCAACTCGCTCGAAGAAAATCTCTGCGCCGAGTTCCTTAAGCGCTGCCTTTGTGAAATCGTAAACACCCACAGACACGCCGCCGGAGGTAATCAAGACGTCTGACGTCTCGACGGCGCGCGCCATTTGTCTCTTCAATTCTTCTGTGTGATCGCCGGCAAGCGGCAGCCGTTCGACAAGCGCATTCGATTGAGCAGCATAAGCAGCGAGCGTGTAGTTGTTAGAATCGCGAATTTGGTCGGCGCCGGGTTTTTCATCAACATTAACCAGTTCGCTGCCGGTAGCCATCACTGCGACCCGCGGTCGCTGGCCGACTTTCACCTGTGCGTAGCCAAACGAGGCGAGCGTCGCGATCGTTTCAGTGGTAATTCGCTCGCCGGCACGCAGGACAGTTTCGCCGGATTTGATTTCGGCGGCGCGTCTGACGATCGATCGTCCGGCTTCGACTGATTCAAGGATCTCGACCTGCGAACCCGATTCAATCTCACGCGTCAATTCAACTTGCTGCACGGCATCAGCGCCGGCAGGAACCGGCGCGCCAGTCATGATGCGCACGGCTTCTCCCGCATTCATCTTGTTGTGCCAACCAGCCCCGGCGGCTGACTCGCCAACAATTTTCAGGCTCGCCGGTGCGTTTGCGATATCTTTCGCGCGCACGGCATAACCATCCATCTGCGCGCGATCGAAGGGCGGCAGATCCGTATCCGCTACGATCTCTTCAGAGAGAATCCGGCCGCGCGCATGAGAAATGGAAACAGATTCCGTCGGGAGCTGCGGAGTTTGCTGAAGGACAATTTGAATAGCTTCTGTGACGGGAATCATTGGGAATGAGTCTAAAAGCAAAAGCGGCTGCTCTCCAAATGAAAAGCAACCGCTTCGATTAATGGCGGAGCCGACGGGACTCGAACCCGCGACCTCCGACGTGACAGGCCGGCGTTCTAACCAACTGAACTACGACTCCGCAGAAATGCAGATGTTAGAGATCAGAGAATAGAGGTTAGTAAGAAATGGACTGACCTCTAACCTCTGATCTCTGACCTCTGCTGCACTTGGTGGGCGCGGAGGGACTCGAACCCCCAACCTCTTCCTTGTAAGGGAAGCCGTCTACCATTGACATACGTGCCCATTTCAAAAATCAATTCGGAACTACTGTGTCACGACGAAGTGTGATCGTAAGGAAAGGACGGAAGGGTGTCAAGGTAGCGTCCGCGGCGACTTTGTTAGAAGCCCCGAGCGATAATGCGGGGATCGGCCCATCACCGTCGCTTATGATCCGGCGGCCACGGTTCCCGGTCCGACCCGCTTTGGGGATCGCTGCGACTTGCGTTTATATTTATCGAACCCAGACCGCTCGGTACGTCACTTCATGAACGCAAGATCAACACAGACCAGATTATTTGCGTTTGCTCTGTCGAGCGCAGTTTTCTTTGCATTACTGTTCGTTCGCGCAGATGCTTCGAAGCAGCAGGGGCCAGGTCAACAACGCCCGCGGACAGTTGGTTCGAATCAAAACACGAATAGACCGCGGCCGCAGCCAACGAATTCATCCAGTGAAGAGGTGGATGAAGGCGACGTGGTTCGCGTTGAAACACAACTCGTAACCGTACGGGCGGTCGTCGCCGACAAGACGGGCCGGCCGATTTCAACTTTGCGACAAGAGAACTTCACCGTGTTGGAAGATGGGCAGCCGCAGCGTCTGACTAACTTCGCGACGACCGAAGCGCCATTCGAGATCGCTTTGTTGCTCGATACTTCAGGATCGACGCGGGAAGAGCTTGGCCTGATCCGTGACGCGGCGAATGCTTTTCTCAGCGCGCTGCGTGCCGGCGATCGTGTCGCCATAATTGGTTTCAATAATTCGCGCGGCGCAAACGGCACGGTCGCGACGGTCGAAGTCCTGTCGTCGCTGACCGACAAACGCACAGTGCTGCGGAGTGCCATTGCGACGCTCGGCACCAGTAATGGAACGCCTTTCTATGACGCATTGGACCGAGTCGCCGACGAAGTCTTTCGCAGTGCGGCGACGGAACAATTTCGCGGGCGCCGCGCAGTGGTGGCGTTGACTGATGGCGTAGATTCCAGCAGCAATTCCGATTACAACACTGCGCGAGCAAAACTCGCCGATGCGGGTGTCGCAACTTATTTCATTCAAGTGAGCACCGAAGACTATGTCGAAGATCGGCTCTTGAAAGATTGTCAGGACGATGGTCGTCTGACGCTTTCCGCGAAACAATTGGAGCGATTCAGGCAACTGTTTGTGCCCGGCGCGCAGAAAGAAGATTACGCCGATTTCTGTCGGCTGGGCCAATTTGAACGAATGGACATCAGTCGTCAGCTTTACAACCTTGCGCGCCGAGAGATGGGTGAACTGGCACGCTCGAGCGGCGGCAAGAATTTTTCCGCGGCGAGTTTGGGGGAAGCACGTTCAGCGTTCGCCGAAGTCGCAAACGAAATCGGAACTCAATACAGTTTGGGCTACTATCCATCGAACAAAACTCGCGACGGGCGCTTTCGCCAAATCAAAGTTGAATTGCGCGGCGTGAAGGACGCGAGCGTGCGGGCGCGAGAAGGGTATTATGCGCCGAAGCCGTAAAATGGAAGCTGCGAAGATGGGCTAAGACATATGACTGATCCTGCCGATTCAAAAGCGCTCAAAGATCCGAACGCTGTCGGACTCGCCAAACTCAATCTTGAAGTAGAGAAAATCACGCTCGAAATTAAGAGTCTGAAGCGATGGCCGATCTTGCATCCGAGCGCTTTCATTCCCATTTTGGTGGCACTTGTAAGCCTTGCAGGTGGATTAGCCAATATCTACTTCACGG
>Ga0066679_10000069_pt1 | contig 23453 bp, 17 predicted proteins | sample GraSoiAngelo_128_FD_62298 | JGI IMG/M metagenome (GOLD analysis project Ga0066679, IMG submission 62298) | Grasslands soil microbial communities from the Angelo Coastal Reserve, California, USA - 14_0927_12_20cm | ecosystem: Environmental > Terrestrial > Soil > Grasslands | place: USA... | reverse complement strand
ATGCTCATGGTTCCGAACCGCGCGCTCAGTCTTCTGCGGCTTGACCGCAATAATGGGGAAATCCCCCGAGGTCGCCGTCCTCCTTAACGACGGTGTCACACACCAGCAGATCGGCTACTCATCACCTTTAGTATTCAATGACCATGTATACATCGGGGCTGCCGATCACTGCGACAACCCGATTCAAAGAGGGAAGGTCGTGGCGGTCCATCTGAGCAATGGCACGATTGAGGCAGGATTCAGTTTCAACAGCACCGGGCCCCCACGCGGTGGCGGAGTATGGAGCTCAGTCGCAGGTTGGGACGATCTCTATGTAACCACGGGCAACGCCAATATCGGTGCTGCCGAGCCGGCAATCCGGTTTGGCAGTGGCAGCCCGTCCCCTATGCGCTGGATAACGATCCGGATTGGAGCGCGACGCCCAGCGTCATGCTCGGCAGTTGCTCAACCATGGCTGTCTCCACTCAGAAGGACGGTTGGACCTGGGCCGTGAATGCGGGTACCGGAACTCCAGGACCGGCCAGCGTACGGTGGGCGTTTCCACCGGGATCATGGAGCAGCAGCGGCTTCAACCCGGCTGACGGTACTTACCACGGTGACAGCCGCTATTTGCGGCCAGGCGCGGTATGGGACGATGTTTACATCGTGCAGACTGGCGGCTACACCGTGACAACCGATGTATACGAATGGTTCCACCATCTTTACGCGCTCAACGGATGCGCTTCCGACGCGGAGCGCGTCCGCTGGATCAAAGATGTGCCCAACGCATCTGGTTTCGAATACGATCTGGGACCGCCTACAGTCACGCATGGCATTATTTTTGTGGGCACAGACCAGGGTCATCTGGTCGTCATCGGAGATCCGAGTGTCACGCCGGCCACTGGGTGGCGCTGCAACAACCCGGCCATCCCCACCGCCAACTGCGTAGCCAATGGCTTCTTCCTGGTACCGGACCCGGCCGTTCTGGCCGATATTAACTTGGGCGCGGGAGCCATCAATACCGAACCAGCCATCGTGGGAGACCCTGTGTTCGTTTCCACCGAGGGCGGAAAAGTATTCATGCTTAAACCGAACTGATCCGTAAGGGGGACTATATGAAATACCTGCCCAGGCACAGATCAATGCTGTTTCTGGCCGCGGTTCTAATGACTGGAGCATTGTGGGGGCAAAAGAATAACGCTCAGCCACAGCGGGAGGGAGCGCCAGACACTCAGGCGGCTGCACCTCTGCTTCCCGTGCAGCGGTTCGAGGGTAAAGCCGTTCTGAAGTTAAAGACAGGCCGCGCTCAAGAGCTGCCCGTTGTACTTCGAAGTTGGGGTATTCACGGTCAACAGCACGTTGCGAAATTTCCCGACCAGGGCTTCCTGGTAGTACACCTACACTCGGGAAAGGTAGTGACAGTGATCAATGGCAAGAAGGAACAGCGCAAGGGCGGCGACTTTTGGACGGTGCCGGCAGGGGGGACGATGTCGGTGCAGGTGAAGAGTGAATCGGCAGTGTTACAGACCTTGGCAATTAAGAAGTAAAGGAATCGGCCAACAGATCAAGACCCTTAGCCTCCCCAGCCTGGTCAACGACTCCTCGGAAGGGAAGAATCGCAGACTGGTCCTCAACGATGGCATTCTGAGCCGATTGCTCCGTTTTCTCCAATCCGCTACTGGTATCTTTCCCGAGTAAACTCAGCGATCGACCGGTAGGCCTTGGTCAGAGTCTGCTCATCGGGTAGGAAGACGATGCGAAAGTGCTTCGTGCCAGGCTTCTGGCCGAAGCCGGAGCCGTGTACCACCAGCACATGTTTTTTCAGCAGCAGTTCTTTGACGAAGACGTCGTCCCCTTCGGGAATGTCAAGGCGCGGGTAGGCATAGAAAGCGCCACGCGGTGCGACGCAGCTCACGCGCGGCGTAGAGTTGCACCACTTCACCGTCAGGTCACGCCGGGCACGCAGCTTCTTGAGCACTCTGGGCAAATGGTCTTGCGGTCCTTCGAGCGCAGGTTTGATGGCGTACTGTTCGGGATGATTGGCACACAGCCGCGAGCGCAACAGGCGGTGAATGCCCTCGATATAAGGTTTTACTGCGGCAGCTTCACCACTGACGATTCCCCACCCGATTCTCCAGCCTGGGGCTAGATAATTTTTAGAAAGGCCCCCGAATGTCACGACTGGAAGGTCGGGCGCGACGCTCGCCATTGAGATGTGCCTGGCATTTTCTGGTTCGTCGCCCGCTCTTGATTCGCTCGCATCCAAAATCAACTTATCGTAGATTTCATCGGCGAAGACGACGAGATTGTTGCGGCGGGCCAACTCCGCAACCTGTTCCAACAGTTCGCGCGAGCACACCGATCCGGTGGGATTGTTGGGATTGATGAGCACGATGGCGCGAGTTCGCGAATTGATTTTGCGGTGAACGTCGATCAGATCGGGCTGCCAGGCGTCGTCTTCGTTCAAGTCGTAAGTATTGAGATCAATACCGAGTTTGGCGAGCACCGCGGAGTAAAGCGGATAGTCAGGACTGGGAGTTAATACGTTCTCTCCAGGATTGACCAGCGCCGCGAGACAGACGTCCACACTCTCGCTGACGCCCGAGGTCACGAATACGTCCTGTAGGCTCTCGATGCCCTTGCGGACGGCCTCGGCGCGGATAGCCTCCAACGCCTCCTTGATGCCGGGAGAAGGCGCGTAGCCGTTTTTGCCGTCACGCATCGCCTTGTAGACGGCTTCAATCAAGTGCGCCGGCGTCTCGAAATCAAAGTTGATAGGATCGCCGATATTCAGCGGCAGAACCTTGTGTCCCTGCTTTACGACTTCGTCCGCAATGCACGCCAGATCACGAATGGCATAACGGACGTTCTCCAACCGTCGCGCCGCAGCCACTTCGCGAGTTTGTGTTGTCGGCATGTGACGTCAAAAATCTTGACCGCAGAGGACACGGCGTAAGAGTTGACCAACTCTGCGCCAAAAGGTTTTATTCTGGGCGATCGATCTGCGCCCGCTGTAAACGATCCGAATAATCCACGTAAATGCTCTTCCATTCGCTATAAAAATCGATGGCGCCTATGCCTCCCTCGCGATGACCGTTGCCCGTGGCTTTGACGCCCCCGAAGGGCAAGTGCACTTCGGCGCCAATCGTCGGCGCATTGATATAAGTGATGCCCGCGGAAAGGTCGCGCATGGCGGCGAAGGCTTTGTTGACATCTTTGGTGTAGAGCGAGGAGGACAGGCCGTACTCGATGTTGTTGGCGATGGCGATAGCATCTTCGAGGTCATCGCAAGGGATGATAGAGACTACCGGCCCGAAAATCTCTTCCTGCGCGATGCGCATTTTGGGATCGACGTCTACAAAGACCGTTGGCTCCATGAACCAGCCATTTTGATATTCCCCTTTGTTGAGGCGGTGGCCTCCGCAGACCAGTTTGGCGCCCTCGTCTTTCCCGATGTCCACGTAGCTCAAGTCGGTCTTCAATTGGGCTTCGTTGATGGCCGGACCCATGTCCACATTCTCATCGAGGCCGTTGCCGACTTTGAGACCTTGGGCCCGGTGCACGTAGCGTTCGACGAATTCGTTGTAGACTCCTTTTTGCACGATGATGCGGCTGGTGGCCGTGCAACGCTGGCCAGTAGTGCCGAAGCCGCCCCAGAGTCCGCCCTCGATGGCGAGGTCGAGGTTGGCATCGTCGAGCACGATCATAGGGTTCTTGCCGCCGAGTTCGAGGGAGCAATGCTTGAACGATTTGGCGGCAGTGGTGCCGACGATCCGTCCCACTTCGGTCGAGCCGGTCAGCGAGACAGCGCGTACTTCGGGATGCTCAAGCAGCGGCGCGCCGATGCGAGAGCCGAAGCCGCTGACAATGTTGATGACGCCCCTGGGGATGCCGGCGTCGGCGAGCGTGCGCACCAGATTGAACGTTGACAGAGGAGTATCCTGCGCGGGCTTGATCACACAGGTGTTGCCACACACGATTGCGGGCAAAAGTTTCCACGAGGGGATCGCCATGGGAAAGTTCCAGGGCGTGATCATGGCGCAAACGCCGAGCGGCTGGCGCACGGCCATAGCAAATTTGTTGGGCAGTTCGGAAGGCGTCGTGGGTCCGAAGAGGCGGCGTCCTTCGCCGGCCATGTAGTAAGCGGTGTCGATGGCTTCCTGCACATCGCCGCGCGTTTCTTTCAGAATCTTGCCCATCTCGCGGGTCATATCGCGGGAATATTCTTCCTTGCGCTCGATGAGCATCTCGGCGGCTTTGTATACCACCTCGGCGCGGCGGGGAGCGGGCACCAGGCGCCACTTGGCGAAGGCACGGGCGGCGGCAGCGATGGCGGCGTCAACGTCCTCTTTGCCGGATTTCTGAAAAATGCCCACAACCTCGCGGGTGTCGGCGGGATTGCGGTTTTCGAAAGTCTCTCCGGTCGAAGACTCGACCCACTCGCCATCTATAAAGTTCTTGAAGATTTTGGTTCTGGTGGTGCTGCCAAGAATGGTGGGACCAGTGAGGATGTCGGTTGCCATGAGGCCTCCTTAAGAATGGCCGAACATTTTATGCTACAGGGTGGGGTGAAGCGCGGCAAGGGAGGGGCCCCGAGGGTAGTGGACTCCTTAGCTCGGGGGTAGATCATTCTGACTGAGCTGCGCCTTAGCCCAGAAATCCGTAGGGGCCAAGACGGGAACGATTTCAAAGTCGATTAAGTCGTCCCAGCGGCTCACCCAGCTATTCAACAATTCTGGACGCGGCGCTTCCATGACCTGGAAACAGCCTGTGCCCGCTGAATCCACCCAGCTCGCGTGGTAAGTGAGGTCCTCTGGAAGCATTCGACCACTGCGTTTTGAAGCGTTCGCCGATAGGCTTGGGATCGGCGTTTCTAAAGCGTTCGATCACCATAAAGAGCATGACGCAGTGTACCGTTACTCGTGACTACCCCTCAAATTTTCCTGAACCACCCAAGGGCGGGTAGTGTCTCACCTTGCAGATGATCAATTCTTTCAAAACGGCAGACGTGGACCGAACTTCGCCCCCGCTTCGATTGAACAGGGGATCCGGGAATTAAGGAGCAACCGTAGGGCTGAGCCGGGGGATCGAGTTGCGCACCGCTGCCGTCCTCTGCCAGTGTTCGTGCACCCAGGCGGGCAGGACAAGGCTGAGTGTCGATCCCAAGACGAAAAGTATCTGCCACACCGGCGACAGCGAATGCCACGGCTGTTTGAAACTGAAGGCGACGTAAGACAGGAAAATTGACCAGACAAAGACCTGGAGGGAATGTCTGCCGAGGTAACGGAGGAAGCGAGACAGCGATAGCTGGTGGAATCTTTGGTCCACGGATCGTGGCAGATACCACAGGATGTAGGCGTAAGCGGCGAAATTGATCAGGCGGAAGGGATGGTTGATGGATCTCCACTCCTGCAGCATGATCTCGGTATTGAAAAGCGGCGAAGTTCTTCCTAGCAACACGCCTTGATGACGCAGGGTGAATAGCACAATCACTACCACGAGACAGAAGGTGAAAAGCAGGCGCGAGGCGGGGACAGGCGAGGGCTGGCCGGTCGCCTTGCGATATCCAAAGTAAGCGCCCGCAACGAACAGAAGTTGCCAGGCCAGGATGTTAAAAAATCCAAGGTTAAGCCATGACGGGTTGTGAGCCGGACCTCCGATGCCCCATTGCGCTAAGAGCCACAGGGTGATGCTGAAGAGCCAAACGAGCACATTTCGGCCTCGCGCCATCTGCTCAACTACGAAGGGGACGAGCAGGAGGAAGACGCAATACATGGGCAGAATGTCGAACAAGTTGGGCTGGTAAATCAAGGTTGCGCCGTGCCACCAGGCTGTCCACAAAGAAGAGAAGCGCGGAGCAATGGACAAGCCTCCCCAGAGGCCGGCGAGAAGAGCAAAGGTGTAAAGGCAGAGATGAGCCAGATAAAGATCGCGGGCGCGACGTAGGGCGCGATGGCGGAGAGCAGTCCGGCCGGACTTGACCAATGTGCGTCCGTATACCATCCCAGTAACCAAACCTGACATGAACACAAAGCCTTCAGCCACCGAGACAAAGCCGAAGACTTGACTTACAAAACGGTGTAGGGGATGCCGCGGCAGGTGGTTGACCATTATTAAGACGAGGAGAAATCCGCGTAGCGCGTCTACCCGTGCGTCGCGACCGATGGGACCGAGCCAGACGCTTCGCTCCGATGGATGGTTCTTCTTGAGAACAATGGTGCGGTCCGCAAGTTCGGTCGCGCTGGTCGTCACTGTGGGGTTTTCACGAGTCCTGCAACATTTGCGAGGTCGAGTGATTGTAATCCCGAGTCCGCGATCAAGCTGGCAATTAAGAGTGGCCTGTCGGATTTTGGGGAAATTGGTTGCAAGCACTGCGAACAGTGCACTTTAGCTGCCAACCTCGGCAGGCTGATGCTAAGCCATTGGTGCGTCGAACAGATGCATCGAGTGGGGGAATCACGATTCCGGTGAAATGCTCCAGGGTTCCCGGCTACATGTGAAATCTATTGCGGTTTTGTTGGCGGTTCGCGAACGCGAGGTCCGCACTCTTGTACATGGCCCCTGGGCAACGGAACCAAGGTAACTACCCGTTCCGGCGTCTGATCGGCTTGTGGTAGTGTTGCAAATACCCCCAATTTCCTAAATTTGGCTGGTTTTAGTGCCCTCCGTGTCGGAGAAATCGAAGCCGGGAATTTACGTCGCCTGGAAGACGGTGACTTACCGCAGCGTGCTGCTCATTCTGCTGGCGGTGGTGTTTATCTTCGCCGTCGGGCTGCATTTTGCATTCCCGCAGTTCACTGAAGCGGGACTGAAGACCGCGAATAAGTTGGCCACGGGCATTTTGGAGAAGGTAGCCGGCGCTGCCCCCGGTCCAGAGAAGTCACCCGGTGGCAACGCGCAGCAGGCGCACTTCACGGCGATCGATGGAACGGTAAGAATCAAGAAATCCAGCAGCAATAGCTGGATGACGGCTGACTACAGCTTGCCCCTGGAGCAGGGCGATGTAGTGCAGACCGGGTCCGAAGGCATGGCCAAGATCGTCTTCAATGACGGCACCAACTATACAGTTAAGCAGGACTCGCTGATTGTGATCGAGGAGAACTCGGCCAATGATAAGCAGCAGACCAACGTAGCGGTCGCGGTCAGCACCGGCACGGTGGATCTGACCACAGCTACGTACGTCCAAGGGTCGAGGTCACAAGTAATCGTGGATGGAGCGACGGCTTCACTGGCTCCGGAGAGCGCCGCGATCGTGCACAATGATCCCAAGAGTGATCAGCACGAAATTTTGATGAAGAAGGGCAGCAGCAACATTGCCCGTAATGGGGAAACGGTGCGCTTGTCGGATTGGGAAAAGGTGAGCTTCCAGGCCCAGTCTCCGCGAATGGCAAAAGTAAAGGAAATTGGGCCGCCCACGCCGATTTCTCCCGCCAACATGATGCCGATTTTCATTTCAGGGGAACCGAAACCAGTCGAATTCTCCTGGACCCCAATGACAAATGCTGCCGGATACCGGCTGCGAGTTTCCCGCAACCCGTACTTTTCTTCCACCATTGTCGATCGCAAGGTGCCGACGGCCGATGTTAACGTCACGGGACTGGGGGAAGGCGCGTATTACTGGATGGTGCAGTCTTATGACGTTGATAATAAGGAGTCGGTAGAAAGCGAGAAGAACCGGTTCACCATAATTCCCAAAGGGAAGGATACGGTCGCCATTAACCTGGATTTGGACCCTTTTATTCAACACGGACATGTGATCGAAGTGACCGGCAAAACCGAAGCGGGCGCCCGGGTCATGGTGAATGGCCGGGAAGTGCCGATGATAACCAATGACGGCAGCTTTCACTACTTCACTCCGTCGCTGCCGCCGGGAGAGAGCGTAATTACTGTGACCGCACAAAATTCTCAAGGCGGAGTCAATACCCAACAGAAGAAGGTTGTGATTCAGTAGGCGGGATGTGGGGAGTTGCCAGTAAGTCAACAGGTCAAGGGCTTTCGTTTCCGACAAGGATATGTAACATCCCATAGAATGAAGAAACGCTGGTTTCAGAAGAAGAAATGAAGAGCCGGAACCGGAAACACAGGGGTTAAAGAGCAAAGAGTCATGTCATCGAACGGATTTCATTCCAGCGCATCGCGCTTCCACAACCTGAGATCTCTATTCAGTGTCTTTTCCAGTGACTTGGCTATAGACCTGGGTACGGCCAACACGCTGGTGTACGCGCGCGGCAAAGGGATCGTCGTCAACGAACCCTCGATCGTGGCCATCAATAAGAACACCGGAGAAGTAGAAGCGGTTGGTAAAGAAGCCAAGGAGATGCTGGGCCGCACTCCGGGGAACATTGTAGCCATCAAGCCGATGAAAGATGGCGTGATTGCAGACTTCAAAGTCACCGAAAAAATGTTGAATTACTTCATCCAGAAGGCACACAACCGGAAAATGCTGGTGCATCCGCGAATCGTAATCGGCGTGCCTTCAGAGATTACGCAGGTAGAAAAGCGGGCGGTGATGGACTCTGCCTACCGCGCCAAAGCCAGCGAAGTTTACCTGGTGGAACAGGCCATGGTGGCGGCCATCGGCGCGGGACTGCCGATCACCGAGCCCAGTGGCAACATGGTGGTGGACATCGGTGGAGGCACGACTGATATTGCGGTGATTTCGCTGAGCGGCATCGTCTATTCGCGTTCCGTGCGTATGGCCGGAAACCAAATGGATGAGGCCATCATGAACTACCTCAAGCGCAAATATAATTTACTCATCGGCGAGCGCACCGCGGAACAGATTAAGATTGAAATTGGAAGCGGTTACCCGCTGGATAAACCGCTCACCATGGAGATCAAGGGCCGCAACCTGATCGAGGGCGTGCCCAAAACCATCACCGTGGACGACAGCGAGATTCGCGAGGCGCTCAGCGAATGCGTTTCGACCATCATGAATGCGATTCGCGTGGCGCTGGAGCGTACACCGCCCGAACTTTCGGCCGACATCAGCGATCGCGGTATCGTCCTTACCGGCGGTGGCGCGCTGTTGAAGAATTTGGATAAACGTATCCGCGAAGAAACCGGGTTGCCGGTCTCGATTGCCGATGATCCGCTCTGCAGTGTGGTGCTGGGCACCGGCAAGATGCTCAGCGACTTTAAGCTTCTGAGAAAGATCTCGATCGAATAGCAGTTTCGAGTTCCTGCTTCGAGTTTCAGACAGTGAATCGGAAACACGGTAGAAACTTGAAACCAGAACCTTGAAACTGGAGTCATGGAATCCGTTCTCGCCCGCTATCGAAACCTCATCGTGCTCATGGCAGTTCTGTTTGTCCAAGTGCTCGGGTTGGGCGTGCAGGTCAGGCGTGCCGCCGAGGACGAACCCAGCCGCCTTATCCGCATCTGGACGGTGAGCGCTGTCACCCCCGTCGAAAAAGGACTGGTGTGGATACAGAGCGGCACCAGCTATTTGTGGCATAACTATTTTTACTTGCGTGGGGTCCGCGCAGAAAACCGCGAGCTAAAAGAAGAGATCGAACGTCTGCGGGTGCAACAAGTGCGCCTGAGTGAAGATGCTGAGCAAGCACGCCGCTTGCAGGCTTTGCTGGCCTTTAAGGAACAATTCATCTCGAAAACCACTGCAGCGCAAGTAATCGGGTCCAGTGGCAGCGCGCAGTCGCGGTCGATTTACATCGATAAAGGATCGGGTGACGGAGTCAAGCCGGATATGGCTGTGATTACCGCTGACGGCATCGTGGGCAAGGTGCTGCGAGTATTCAATTCGACATCGCTAGTGCTGCTAATCGACGACCAGAGCAGTGGGGTAGGAGCATTGCTAGCCAAATCGCGGTTGCAGGGCGTGCTGCGCGGCACCCCAGCCGGTGAGATTCGCTTAGAAAATGTAACCAATGACCAAGCCGTGCAGCCCGGCGAGACCGTGGTCACCAGCGGGGGCGATCGCATTTTCCCCAAGGGGTTGCCAGTGGGCACCGTCAGCAAAGCTTCCCAGGGCAAGGAAACTTTTCTCGACATTCGGGTGAAGCCTGCTGCCAATCTGGGCAAGTTGGAAGAAGTGCTGGTGATTACGCAAAAGGACGAGCGCACCCCATTGCTGAGCGAGACAGCTCCCTCGCGTGCTGTGGATGTGCTGGCCTCGCGATTGCCATCGGTGCCGGAAAAGCCGGTGGCGAATGATCCTGGTAAGGTGACCACTGGTAAGGTGACCACTGGGGCTACCGGTATTGCAATGGCTCCGCAGGTGGACAGCCAGCTCTCAAAAAGCGTTGTGCTGGGCACAACTTCCAGATCGGCGCAAAATTCACCAGCACCAGCAGTGAGATCTCCCCAGGTGAACCTGACTACGACGGTGGCGCCAGGGGGGATGGCGACAAAGGCACCAGCAAATGCGTCCGCAACGGCTACAAGTCAGTCGAAAATCGTTACGAACCCGCCCGCGGTGGTGAAATCGGCGACGACTCAGAAGCCAGTGCCCGCACCTGCGCTGACGGTCGTGGATAACGGCGCGAAACAGGTGCCGATCCAACCCAAACCGGCCCAATCCAAACCGATCCAATCGAACGGGCAATCCAAAACAGATCAGACACCGCGGGATCCGGCCAAACCTAACCAATCGGCTCAGTTTCCCTCTGCAAAGCAACCTGGTCAGGGTCAGCCCAGTCAGGGGCAGCCAGGCCAGGCTCAAGCGCAGGAGGACAAGCCACAATAGCCGTGCCGATCACCTACACATCAGGGGAGCAAGTTGAAGTCTACCGGTTCAGCGTGCCGGTTACGATCGGTGTCCCCTTGCTCGCTCTTTTCCTGCAAGCGTGGCTGCCGTTGCGTTTGCACTTCTTTTCGATTTTCGATCTGCCCCTGCTGGTCACGATTTTCTTCGCCATGGCGCGCCGCAGCCAGGTTTCAGGACTGCTGACCGGATCGATTGTCGGCCTACTGCAAGATTCGCTTACCCATCAGCCAATTGGAGTCTATGGAATTGCGAAGACTGTCGTGGGCTACGGCGCTTCTTCGCTCGGCATCAAGCTGGACGTGGAGAATGCCGGGACGCGTCTGCTGGTCACCTGGCTTTTCTACGTGGTCCACGAGATTGTTTATTTCCTGGTGGCTCGCGGCCTGGTGGGGTTAACGGTGCAATGGAGTTGGCCGCATGAGTTTTGGTCCGCACTGGCCAACGGTTTGGTAGGAGTATTCTTGTTTGCCCTGCTCGACAAGTTCAAGCGAAGAACATAATAGAGGAGCAGTTCTCAGGTTCAGTCGATAGATTCGCGAAGACGGCGTTCCCAGCGGCTCTGTCCTTTCGTCATCTAAAGTCTCAACTCCTACAAATTAATGCAAGCGTTACAATGAAGTTACCTCCGCCAATTGCGTCCACGAGGACGAACTGTGTCCGGGATAACATGCGTGGTGAAAAAGCTGCGCCGGAATGATCCTTGATTAAGAACAGGCAAGTGGGAACCGAGAATTGATGTTTGGCCGCGACGAAAAACTGTCGTCTGTCCGCCTTACGGCGGTGCAGTACATTATCCTCGCCATCTTTCTGATCCTCGCCTACGGGCTGTGGCGGTTGCAGGTGATGCAGAGTGAGTTCTATGCAGGCCTGGCAGAGAGGAACCGGGTACGCACCGTACCCATCCTGGCGCCGCGCGGCAAAATCCTGGACCGCGAAGGCCGCGTTATCGTGGATAACTATCCTTCGTTTACAGCACTGTTGTTGCGTGATTCATTACGCGACCTCAGTGCTGATGCCGACTTGATCGCCAAGGGCCTGAACATGAATCCCAGCGAGGTCCGTGAGCATATTCGGAAATTCGCGTCCATGCCGCAATACCAGCCAATTTTCCTCAAGGACGACATCACGCCCGACGAACTGGCTTTCGTCGAGTCTCATCGCAACGAATTACCTGAGCTCGATACCATCATGGCCCACCGCCGCCTCTATCCGCGCAAGGGATTTATGGCCCACCTCGTGGGGTACGTTGGTGAAGTCAGCGAGGACATGCTGAACCAACCCCAGTGGGAGTTCTACAACCCGGGCGACGTAGTAGGAAGGTCAGGCATAGAACTCCAGTACAACCAGATGTTGATGGGCAAGAACGGCGCGCGGCGGACTATCGTCAACAGCCGCGGCAAAGAAGTGCAAAGTCTAAGCGAAACGCCTGCCGTTCCCGGCACCCAGCTCAAGTTGACAGTGGATATTGACCTGCAGATTGCGGCTGAGGAAGCGATTGAAGGCAAGAATGGAGCCATTATCGCAATGGATCCCCGGACGGGAGAGATTCTCGCGATGGTGAGCCGCCCGACCTTCGACCCCAATAATTTCGCGGTTCGAATCTCCCGCGGCGAGTGGAACAAGCTGGTCACCGATCCTGACAAACCGCTGCTGAACAAAGCCATCCAGGCGCAACTGGCGCCCGGTTCCACCTTCAAGATCATTATGTCAGTCGCCGGCTGGCAGGAAGGGGTCGCCCAATCTCTTAATGTGCACTGTAACGGCGGTGCTAATTTTTATGGCCGGCGCTTCGGGTGCTGGGTGAAGCAAGGCCACGGCGCAGTCGATCTGACAAAAGCAATTTACCAATCCTGCGATGTCTTCTTTTACACCCTGGCCGAAAAGCTGGGCATCAACCGCATCGCCAAATATGCTACGGCTCTTGGATTGGGACAGAAGACGGGGATTGATCTGCCCCAGGAAGTAAGCGGAGTAATGCCCTCCGAGGAATGGAAGATTCGCAATTTCAAGCAGAAGTGGTTTGCCGGTGAAACCATTTCGGTCGGCATCGGCCAGGGCGCAGTGGCGACGACGCCCGTGCAGCTTATGCGTGCCATTGCCGCGATCTCGATGGGGGGACGCATGGTCGTTCCCCATGTCGCAAACCCGTCTGAATTTCCGCAAGCCTACGTCGCCGCCAATCACTATATGGACGTGAAGAACATTCCAATTGAACCGAGCGGATGGAACCTGATCACAGACGCGATGGGGAGAGTACTGCTGCCAGAAGGTACGGCGCCATCGGCGCACATCCCCGGAATAGATATAGCCGGAAAAACGGGATCGGCGCAGATCGTCTCGCTGGCCACTCGCGCCAAGCATGAGAACAGCGAAGCTCTCGCGCAGAACGGGTGGTTCGTGGGATTCACGCCACGACGCAATCCAGAGATCATTGTCGCCGTGTTGTTCGAAGGGGGTGAGCACGGCAGGTTGGCGGCGCGTCTGGCGACCCAGGTGATCAAGGCCTACGTAGACAAGCAACGCCGGCTGCCCTCCAAGGTAGCGAAACAAGACCACAAAGTGGATGTGGGAGCGATTTGGAATGAGGCTGGCGACGAAGAGTTTCATGGAGGACGTTTCTTGATTGACGTTGCCAAGCCCCGATTGCCGTTGGCTACGGCCGCGCCGGGGCTCAGGTAATCACATGTCCCGATATGTTTCATTCCGCGATTTTGATTGGCTACTGCTGATTTTCGTGCTGATGATCTGTGGGCTCGGCATTATGGAGATCCGCAGCGCCACCGCGCACACGCAGTTTGCAGGTGCGCACATCAAGCAAGTTTATTGGGTCATGGGAGGAGTCGGGGCCATGTTCCTGATGAGCCTGATTAACTACCAGGCCATGCTCGACAAAGTGCATTGGTTGTACATTGCGGCTCTCACGTCATTAATGTTGGTACTCATCTTCGGACAAAAGTACAAAGGGGCGCGGCGCTGGGTCAAACTACCCGGGATGCACTTTCAACCGTCTGAATGGGTCAAGTTGATCCTCATTTTGGCGGTGGCCAAGTATTTCGCGGACTTGCAACAAAGGGAGCTGTCCTGGCCGGAGTTCATTAAGGCCGGAGCCATCGTAGGCGTGCCGATGCTCATGGTGCTAAGGCAGCCGGATCTGGGAACTGCTCTCACCTACTTGCCCATCGCGGTCATTGGTTCATTCCTAGGAGGGGTCCGGCTCAAGCAGGCATTGATCGTGATTTTGGCGGCGGTGTTGCTGATGCCGCTGGCGTGGCACGCCTTAAAGCCCTATCAGCGCGATCGCCTCACCAGTTTCATGCATCCTGACGCCGACAGTCAGGACAAAGGCTACCAGGTGAACCAATCGTTGATAGCGGTCGGGTCAGGGGGGATCTGGGGCAGTACGGAAGGCTCGCAGACTCATCTGGCCTTTCTGCCCGTTCCCCAAACCGACTTTATTTTCGCGGCTTTTGCCGAGGAACACGGATTTGTGGGGGCATTAGGGGTTCTGCTGTTATACTTTATTGTGCTGATGCGTTTGACGCAGAACGCGCAGACGGCGCCCGACCGCGCCGGCACGTTCGTGGTCATGGGTGTGGTGGCTGTGCTTAGTTTTCACATCCTGGTCAACGTCGGCATGGTGGTCGGCTTTATGCCGGTCACGGGAATACCCTTGCCATTAATGAGTTATGGCGGGTCTTCCGTCCTGTTTATCTTTCTGGCGCTGGGCATGGTAATGAACGTCCACATGCGCCGTTTCGTGAACTGAGGCAGGGCGGAGACGGCAAGGATGATGCGGCGCTTGCCATAGCGCGGACAGAAAACAAGATCCGATTACGACCGCCCTCGCGTTAGAAGGGCACTCACCGGCCAGAAACAGAGTTAGAGGCCGGGCAGGATTGAAGCAAAGGCGCTGCCAGGCGGGTAACGGCCCCCCAGATCTCTGAGAACGAGATTGAGAGAGCGGTCACAAACTTGGTGAAGCGCACATGCGATAAGTGCAAAAGATTCCAAAGCTTGCGCAATGGATTCGGCCCCCGAGGGTACTCCGGGGACTAAGCCGTTCGCCGTCCGTATTTCCGGCGGCGTTTGTAATCGCTAGGCTCGATCCTCCCTGTCTTTTCCTCTCTTTGTTCCGGTGAACTTCCACCGCCGCTTGGCGGCAGGACCGGAGTTCGAATGACAAAAGAATTGTTTGTGTCTTCCACGCCTCATGAAACCAAAGTGGGGATGGTGGAAGAGGATCAGCTCGCTGAGATCTATCTCGAGCGAGAAAACGAATATACCCTGGCTGGTTCCATCTACAAAGGCAGAGTCACCCGCGTACTTCCCGGCATGCAGTCCGCCTTTGTGGATATCGGCCTGGAACGCGATGCTTTCCTCTATGTCTCCGATTTCATGGAGTTAAGCGAGCACGACGACGACTTGGATGAAGTGATTCCCGCGCCTCGTCAATTCCAGGATCATCAAGTTCGCGAGCACACCTTCAAGCAGCCGGGGCTAGAGGGTGGGGCTGCAGCAGCGGCGCCTGCCGTGGCAGTGGAGCCGGAAGCACGACTTGAGGGTCAAGACCCGACGAGTGGAATGGCGTCCATTACGGAGGTATCGCCAGTCGGCGGCGTTCCATCTGAAGTCCAGAGTTCCGAGCAGGATCAGGATAAAGATCAGCGCGGGGGATGGCGGGGCCGCCGTCGCCGCGGCCGCGGGGGCCGTCGGAACATGCCTGAGTCCCGTTTTGCGCGGCCTCCGGAAAGCTCAAATCCTGGTCGCGGTTCGGAAGCCCGCGGCACCGAAAGTCGCTCTCATCAGAGCAGAAGTCCGGAATACGGCCCACCTCCGGGATACCAACCCATCATTCTCCCTGGCGAGTCCATTTCCAAATACCAACGTTTGCAGCAGCCGCCCCGGCCGGCTGGTGGGCGTACCAGTGCGGCTCAGCATTCCGATGTATCGCCCGGGATCGCAGGAAGTTTTCCCGAAGATGAGCCTTTGTTTGCCAAGAACCAGGCCGAACCTCTGCACGAGCAACACGATCCACATCTGGCAGTGGAACCACAGCAGCAGGAGTCTCAGCAGCACGCATATGAGCGTGAGCAAGAACGCTTGGAACGCATGAATGTGGCTTCGATCTTTGGCGGGGATGCCGCGGAGACGGGCGACTCGGAAACCGAAGAGGAGGTTATCGAAAAGGAGGACTCGCGAGCGGGCTACCCCATTTCCAGCCCGAGCGGGCACTTGCCGACCTCCTATGTGGGTGCGGCGGGAACTGTTGCCGAAGAAGAGATTGAAGAAGAGGAAGCCGACCTGGCGAATTATGCCGAGCAGCTCGAAGAAGATGACGCTTTTGAAGAACTGGAAGAAGAGACTAGTGCCGCTGAAGACTATCGCGAGCCGATAACGGCGCAGGTCGCCACGACGGGTGGGCAACTCCAGCAGGTGACTCCGCTTGAGACATTCCCACACGAGGCGAAACAACCAACCAGCGAGGAAAGCGAGGAAGAAGACAGCGAACTGGAGATCGAGGAAGCGCAGGCCGAAGCCGAAGCCCTGTTGGACGCCGAGGCTGAGGGAAATACAAATCTGGAAGCTCGGGCTGAAGTGCGTGCCCCGGCAGGTACCGCAGGCTACACGCAACGCGCGCCCCGGCCGGCATTTGACCCACGCCGCCAGCGTGGACGCCGTGGCGGGCGCCGCTTCCGCCGGCAGGATTCCCGTCCCACGCCCCTGATTACTGATTTGCTCAAGGAAGGCCAGGAAATTCTGGTGCAGATCGCCAAGGAGCCCATCGGCAAAAAAGGCGCGCGCATCACCAGTCACATTGCGTTGCCCGGACGCTTTCTGGTGTACATGCCAACGGTGAATCACACCGGGGTGTCGCGCAAGATTTCTTCGGAAGATGAGCGCCAGCGGCTTAAGCGGCTGGTTCTCAGCGAACGCGAGAATGGACATGGCGGGTTCATCGTACGTACCGCCGCTCAAGGCGCGTCGGAAGATGAGCTACGCGCTGACATCCGTTTTCTCAAGAATCTGTGGTCAGAGATCAAGAGCCGGGCGGAGAGTGGCAAATCCCCGGCGCTGATCTATCACGACCTGAATGTCGTGGAACGAGTGTTGCGCGACCAGGTCACCTCTGATTTCACCGCCATCTGGGTGGACAATGAGCAGGAGTACGAGCGCATTTTGCGTTTTGCCAACCGTTTCCAGCCTGCGCTGGTCAGGCGGGTGAAGCTCTACACCAAAGAAACGCCGCTGTTCGAACAATTCGGGTTGACCGAGGAGATTAATAAAGCCCTGAAGTCGAAAGTATGGCTGAAGAGCGGCGGCTACATCGTGATCAATCAAACGGAAGCGTTAGTGGCGATAGACGTCAATACGGGCAAGTTTGTTGGCAAGACGGCCCGGTTGGAAGACACCATCGTCAAGACCAACGTCGATGCCATCAAAGAGATCGTGCGGCAGATTCGGCTGCGCGACCTGGGCGGCATCATCGTCATTGACTTCATTGATATGGACGAGCGCCGCAACCGTCAGAAGGTCATGCAGGCGCTGGAAGAAGCTCTGAGGCATGACCGCGCGCCGTCGAAGGTTCTTCAGTTTAACGATTTTGGATTGGTAGCGATTACACGCAAACGCGTCAAGCAATCGCTGGAGCGCACCATCGGTTCACCGTGTCCCTATTGCGAGTCCACGGGATTTGTGAAGTCGGTAACCACGATATGCGACGAGATTTACATGGAAATGCGCAAGTTGGCGAAACATTTTGAACACAGCGACGTGATGCTGCGGGTAAACCCGGAAGTCGCCAAAGTGCTGAAGGCGAACAATGGACGCTGGCTGAGCGAGATGGAAGAGCTCATCAAGAAGACCATTATTGTCAAGTCAGATCCGGCGCTGCACCAGGAGAAGTTCGATATTAATTAGTGAAATAGAGCATGCCGCTTCGTAAGAAGCGGCATGCTTCCCAACCCGGAGCCCGCCCTCCGCGATTAGTCGGAGTTGATCCCTGGCTCTTCCTTAGAATCCCCTCGTACCGTTGGGTGTTTATCCCAGCTTCTGCCAACTCCCTCATCCTAAAAGGTCATCCAAACACTCGGTTAACGACCCGAATGGCTAAAAAGCCGGAGGGGACAACAGTGCGAGCACATTGAACCACGTTGAATGTGCATATGGCCTGAGAACGGAGCGTGTATGGGAACCCAGGGAATCGTTACCACAATTACTCGTCAGGAATGGCTTGAGCCCGCGGAAGTGCGCGTTCAAAAACTGCTGCACAACGCTTTTGCAAGCGGAGGACGAGGTGGACAAAAGGTTAAGAACTTCCTACATGGCACATGGCTGGGTCATCCCCTACACGTGATACTCACCGATGTGCCCATCGGCGCCTGGACGGCGGCGCTGGTGTTTGATCTCTTAGAAGTAACTAGCCAGCGAAGAGAGTTTGCCGTAGCGGCCGAAAAATCCATTGCGGTGGGTCTGGTGGGCGCAGCTGGGGCGGCTGTGACGGGTCTAACCGATTGGCAGGATATTGACCCACCTGCACGGCGAGTTGGCCTTGTCCATGGTTTGATAAATGTTGCCGGGGTTGCACTGTTTGCGACTTCCCTGATACTGCGCAAGCGCAAGGCGCGATCTTCTGGACGTATTTTGGCCGCGCTGGGATATGCGGTAGCGACGGCTGCTGCCTATCTCGGGGGGAACCTCGTCTATGAGCAGGGCATCGGTGTCGATCACGCAAACAGAGAAAAGCTGCCGGAAAAATTCGTTCCCGTCTTTTCGGAATCGGAGTTAGGTGACGGCGAATTAAGGCGCGCGGAGCATGATGGAGTGCCCATCCTGCTGGTGCGTCGTGGTAAGCGAATCTTCGCGCTGGCTGAGACGTGCTCCCATTTGGGCGGACCGCTGTCTGAAGGGAAACTCAGGGGTAACAGTGTGCAATGTCCCTGGCACGGTTCGCGGTTTGCGCTGGAAGATGGCCGCGTTCTAGATGGGCCTGCGGTCCATCCTCAGCCCTGCCTTGAGGCCCGCGTACGAAACGGAAAAATCGAACTGCGCAGGTTCAAGCCTGACGCCGAGAGAAAAATGGCTCCAAGTAAGGCGAGTCCATCGAAGTCCTCAGACGCTCAGGAGTCAGAAGAGAAAACCGGTACGGGAGGCTGAACAATAGCGCTGGGCTACTAAATCAACTCATCGTTTTCCGAGGACTTGGAAAGCGATATAGAACAATTGCGCGATGGTCGCTGCAACCATCACGTAAGTGGCTAGTTCCATTCTTCTGCCTGACTCCCTGACTCCACGGACTACGTCAACCATATCGTTTGTAATCTCTAGCAATGTTTCCGTGAGTCGCTCCAGGTGGTCGACGGACAGCCGCATTTTGTCGGACACGCGGGCCGTATCGGTCAGGGCCGTTGCCGTGCGTTCACTGTTACGGATATCGAGCTCGGTCTTGCACGCGGCCCACCACGGACTTCCTGGAGGATTGTCGTACATCCGCTGGCGAATCTCTTCGTAGGAGCGGCCACGCAACAATTGCACCAGCGCCTGTACGCTGGTGAGTTCCGGAGGGTTCTGTGTCGTGGTCGCCATTCGCCCTGTAAGGGTAGCAGCAAAAGACAATTCGGCTCAGATGACCGAAGTCCAATGGCCTCTAGCACTTTCAGGGCTTTCTGGCTTGAATTTCGGGATTTAAACCAGTGCTAGAGAACACGCAATATCGCTGAGAAAGCAGGGAGCGATGCCGCCTGGAAGCGGTCGCATTCCATGCCGGCGTTACCTACAGGCTCTCTCGTATGGTGAGATCACCAGCGCCGAGGTGGGCGTGCAACCGGTACTTGCCCGGACCTTTTTGCTGAAACGAACGAAATAAGCCTTCTTTGGAAATGTTGAATGCCGAGGCGTCAATGTCACCGGCGAGCACGGAGGCGTCGCGGTAACCGTACTCCTCGGGATGGGCGATTTGGATTTCGAGATCACCGGCGTGGGCTTCAACGTCTTTGTTGCCTTCGATACTCTCGATCTTCATGTCACCAGCGGTAAGGCGCACCCAGAGATCGGAGTGCCGCGGCACCTCGATGGTGGCGTGGAAATTGTTGTGTGGCGTGTCGGTGACGGCAATTTCCGCCCCGGATCCGTTGGTCTTAATCTGCACTTTGATTTTCTTGAGTCGCTCCCGGGTGCCAGCCCGATAGGTCACGACGATGGCACTTGAGTCGCTGCCGCTGATGGTGTAATCGCCGGCACTCAGACGCATGCGAATCGACCCGCCAGGGGAGAACTTCTGCTCGACTACGGCTTCATTTTGGCTCCGCTGCGCGGCGACGGTACTGGCGGTAAGCAATAAGGTGAGGAGAACCAGGCGTTTCATAAACACCTCTGCAAGATAGGATACGCACGGCTGGCGATGTTAGTTCCGGAAAAGGATAGCAGCAGTCCGGTCGGTCTACTCTAGTGGCCTTCGAGCCCTCCCTGGGCAAGCGTCTTCACGACCACTTCTGAACGTTCGCCGAGCTTTTGTAAAGAAGCTTTAATGGCTTCGGCTTGATCTTGCATACCGCCTCGCTGGGTGGCGAGCCCGAGTGCCGTACCGGCTTCTTCGGTGAGGGCGCGGGCAATTTCGAGCAGAACCAGCAACCCATCGGCGTGGAGTTTCCACACTGAGGCTGAATTCTGGGAGCGCTTAAGTTCCTCAATTTCTGTGCCTATACGAGCGATTACAGCGACGATTCGCAGCAGGATACGCGCGACATCAGCACGAAGACTCTTTTCCTCAAGATAGCCGGCGCAGTAGGCATCAACTTCCGCGGGGCTCAGCGTCAGGTTGAAGAAGCGCATGGGCACGACCTGACGAAATTTGGGGTCCGCCACACGCACGAAAACCCGGATTGACTCTTCAATTCTTCGTAGCTTGCTCTGTTCCATGGAGAGCTGTTGAGGAGTGATTGGTGGAGCAATTGTCGTAGCAAAATTCTTAAATGGCGTCGGAGGGTTGTGCCGCTCGCGGCTTGAATTACCGCCCGCGGCGGCGGCAGCGGCGGCGGTGCGCGGGGTCGTGCGGCGTATCGGAGGCCGACGATCGAGTGCCTTCTTGAGGTTGGAAACCCGCTGGAATTTTTCCAAAGCGCTGCCGTAGTCACTCTTAAGCAGTTCGGACTGGTTCATCGCTGCCACATGCTCCACTGTCACATCCATGCCATCCACATTGCCGAGAATACTGCCGCCTTGTTCTTCCAGGGCCACGGCGAAATTTTGGATTTCGGAAGCGGCCAGCCGAAACAGTTCGTCGAATTTTTTGCCGAAGGCAGCGTTATAAGGGGCAATCGTGGCTAGCACACCCGGATGGTAGAACGACGAGTCGAGCGACTGTTTTAGCTCGCGGACCCGCTGAATTATGCCGGAATCGATCAACGAGTTGAAGTCTGGGAAACTCTCCACCTCCTGTTGTAGCGGATCGAAGCGGCGCAACAGTTGGACGTGCTCTTCCGGCAGCGACGGCACATCGGTGTCCGCCAGGATCTCGATTAGAGCAATTTCATAGGGCGAAAGTGGCAGAGAGCCATCCAAACCGTAACCACGGCGCTCCCATTGTCCAGGAACCCGTGGGTAACGGTACAAAAAGGTCGCTATCAGATCGGTCTTGTCACGGTTGACGTCGGTCAGTTCTTTCTTGCGGGTGAAATAGCGAAGCATGGCTTCGGCAGATTCGGGATCGGTATCGGCGGTGAAGCCCCGGCGGAGCATGGCAGGGGTGATGGCCAAGTCGAGCAGTCGCAGCCAGCGCCGCATCTTGCCGAGGGTCTCGTGAACATCGCCTTCACTCTGTTGCAGGGAAATTGCTTCCAGCCCAAGCGGGACGGGAACCTCCCCGTCAATGGAACTCTGTAGGAGCTTCTCGAAGAAGCCCTGCACAGTGGCAAGAATAGCCAGTTCCCACTTAGGATCCTCGACCACACCGGCTCCTCGGAACCTGAGTCTCCCTCAGGCGGTTTGGGTTAACAGTTGGTAATATTTAGTTAAGCCGAAAGCTTGATGCTGCGCAAGTTACTCCCGATAGGAGCGCCCGATGGGGCTCGAGTGACGCTAAACGCCGGTTTGGAAGACAGGCAGCACCCCCAGATAGATTGGCTTTAGCAGTCTGTGGAAATAAATTCACCCACCATTCATCAAAAACGCAACCTTCCCGTAATACGAGCTGCCTAGCATCGACCTATCGTCACTCTCAGCGCACTCTGGAGGTAGGTTATGCGTAAGTCTCTGTGCTCCCTATTCCTGATGGCATTGATTTCGAGCGTGCTCTGGCTGAGCCCAGCCACAGCCCAGGTAGACCGGGGCTCGATAGTCGGCACGGTGAAGGATTCGACAAATGCAGTGTTGCCGGGTGCGCGCGTGGAGCTGCAGCAGAAGGGGCCCTCGGCTGTGTCGGACAACCAAGGTCAGTTCATGATTTCCAATCTGCCACCGGGCGATTACACCATCATCGCGTCTTATGTGGGCTTCTCGCCGTTTTCAACCTCCATCACGGTGAAGGGTGGGCAGGTCGCCCACCTGGACGCCATCCTGAAGGTCGGGCAGCCGAGTGAGGTGGTCACCGTTAGTGCGGACCGCGCATTGGGCGAGGCCGAGGCCATCAACATTGAGCGCACAGCAGACAATATCGTGCAGGTGTTGCCGTCGAAGGTCATTAACAGCTTGCCCAATACGAATGTCGCCGACGCGGTCGGGCGCTTGCCTAGCGTTTCACTTGAGCGGGATGAAGGTGAAGGAAAATATGTCCAGATCCGCGGGACCGAACCTCGGCTTAGCAATACAACGGTGAACGGAGTGAATCTGCCCTCTCCCGAGGGGAACGTCCGTAACATTAAGCTCGATGTCATTCCCTCAAGCGTTTTCGAGCGCATCGAAGTGAACAAGACGCTCACTGCCAATCAGGACGGCGATGCCATAGGCGGCTCGGTTAACTTAGTGACCAAAACTCCTGGCGAGAGGCCGCTGTATGAGATCGAAGGGCAGGGAGGTTATACAAACATTCTCGGGGGACGTTGGCTGACCGCCTACAATGGCACCATTGGCCAGCGTTTCGGCGAGAACAAGAAATTCGGCTTTTTGTTGGGTGGGACGTACGACTGGAACGGCCGCGGCATCAACGACCTCGAGCCGGCGCCGACTACCATTACCGACCAGGCTGGCGTGCCTCATCCTTATTTTGCTGGAGCGCGCCCACAATATCGGCGGCCAGGACTTCGCTACTACAAGATTCAACAATGGCCGGATCAGCAACCCCAGCATCGACATCGGCCTGAATACGAGCGACCCATACGCGCCCAAGTTTCCTGTCCTTGATGGCACAAACGTTTTTGACCCGACGACCTACTCCATATCGGAGGTCCAGCTACCCCACTACCACAGCACACAATTGAATTTCCAGGGCGCCGCGTCGGTCGCTCGGCGTTACAGTGTTCACGAGCACTATGGCACTCTCCAGTTTGGGATAAAGATTCGAAACGCTCACAAAACGCAAACCCAAGAGGACCAGATTTATGGTCCTGCCAATGGGACGAACTTCGCGCTAAGCCAGGTATTGGGAACCTTCAGCAATCCCAATTATTACGAAAAGGCGTACCAGTATGGTCCGTTGTCCGATTACAGCAAGATCAACAACCTGATCAGTAGCAACTTGGGAACTGGACTTGTACTGGATCCCAACGCCAGCCTTTTGCAGTCACTGCCCGCTGATTTTGATGCTAACGAGCGCGTC